>Ga0210059_1014274_pt1 | contig 11768 bp, 8 predicted proteins | sample Ectturendosymbi2_FD_188042 | JGI IMG/M metagenome (GOLD analysis project Ga0210059, IMG submission 188042) | Ecteinascidia turbinata endosymbiont from Florida, USA - Sample 2 (SPAdes) (version 2) | ecosystem: Host-associated > Tunicates > Ascidians > Unclassified | place: Key West, Florida... | reverse complement strand
TAAAGGCTGCAGAAATCGTGTGTTCTGAGAAGCTGAAGTTTTTGCTAATATCAGCCTGACGAGAAACACTGTGGCAGAGAGGGTTTCGGACATTTCTGCGAATTTAGACAGCCTACTGAAGAAAAAAGTCAAGTCGTCTGTTATATTTTCGGTTGCGCTCGATGAAAGCACGGACATTTCGGACGTTGCACAACAAGCCATATTTATTCGTGGCGTTGATGAGACTTTGTCACTGAGGAGTTTCTGGGATTGGTGCCTATGATCCATACCATAACAGCCAATGATACTTTCAACTCTCTCATTGGAGTACTGAACAGGATGGGAATATGCTGGTCCCGTGCTGTAGGTATTGCTACAGATAGCGCGCCATCAATGATCGCGAAAAAAGCAGGTGTTGCGACAAAAGTTAGACAAAAAGTACAGGTTGTATGTGGCGGACGTGAATTTTGGACATTTCACTGTATTTCGCACCAGGAGGCATTGTGTTGCAAATCCTTAAAATTGGATCACGTCGTTCAAGTGGTTGTCCGGACAGTTAATTTAATCCGAACCATCACCGTCAGTTTGACAGCCTTCTCAGTAATAAGGCGTTTTTTTTATTTACATGGGGAAATTGAAAACTTTATGTGCTAATAATCATTTTCAGATAAGCTAGAACTTTTTGCATTAAAGTTATGAAAACAGTTGGAAGTTGTCAATACTTATAACCAGGGTGTTTTACAGTGATTACATTGGTCCGGCCCGCTTGAGATTAAATTTGCCTGAATTGGCCCCTGAACTGAGACGAGTTTGACACCCCTGATCTAAATTTTAAATAAGCAGCAAACAAGTATGGACTCAGTACTCCCCGTTGTATAACCCCATTAGATACATGAAACGGTTCAGACAAATGCTTGCCCCATTTTATTTGCATCGTTTGTGCCTTGTAACATGTTTCAGTAGGCGTACAAAACACATTGGCACTGTGGCGGTCAGAAGATGGCGCCACATGTAAATAAATGGTCACCGCTAGATGGTGCCCATGAGTAACAAGTCACTGTGATAGTCACCACAAGCGAATTATCGTAAGTCTCTTATCCCTATATAATGATAGTGCAACCTAGTAGTCGAAGAGTGAACTCTATGGGTGATCGACTGATACTATGGTTGCGATTGATAGTTGAATGTGGTGACCAGTGAAAGCATACAGTGAAGTCAGTGATGGAGCTCTATTGCTGCTGGTTGCTTTCCTGCTAGTTAATGCCCCGAATTGCCGTCTTTCTCTTGTGCTTGCCTCAGTAGTTTAAGGCGATGCAGTCAACTGCAACAGCACCTCACCTCGTTCTTTTTAGTACTGATTTTCATTCCGGCTTGTCGCACGCTGCTAGGGTTGCCAGATGCGTTTTGTGAAAACACTGAACAGTGACCGATCCAGGCTGTGTCGTGATACGTAAGTGCATATTTAATGGCACGGGATTCTCGAATAACATTATTTAACATGAACGCTGTTTTGACAATGCATTTATTTTTCGTGTTATTTTCTTTTCAATTTCATGAAGCTCCAACGCTTGTTTTGAAATTTTTGAAACAGTGTGTAAATGTATGCTTTGTGAGCAGAGTCTATAGGCTAGGCCTATGCTGAGCATTAGCAAAATAACCTACTTTAAATATAGAACGATCGCTGCAGTGTTTAATGTGAACGGAGGCGTTTTCCTAAACTATCAAAAAATAGTTCGCTTTGTAAATATCGAATTTTATACATGTTGTATATCAATTTCTTAAGTTAACAAGCTGAATACAATTTGACAGTATCAACCAGGGCTGTGTAGCCGGAGCCCAAGAAACTTTGGATGGCCGGAGCCAAAAAGTTTTTAGATGGTGGAGCCGGAGCCTAAAATCTGGGTTCCGATTCAAACGAGTTATACAAATAATGCAATGTTTTTTTTCTGTTTTTTGTACCAAATTGTTCTGGAGACGGAGCCAAAAGAATTAGATGCCCGGAGTTGAAATTTGAGCACCGGCTCCATAGCCTTGGTATTACTACCTTTTCTACGGTATTATTTCCTGTATGAACACCATAACGCATGTAATAAGTTCTCGTGTGGAACATTTAGTTCAGCCTGCAGCAAACATTTTCTTGCACATACGAAGCTCTTCAAACAATTTCTCAGTACCTTCTGGACCACTAAGACTGGCTGAGAGATGACCTCCCGGTTGATTCCCTGGCCCTCGAGCTAGTTATAGTCCGTTGGCGAAATAATGTGTCTGTTCAATGCAACTAGCGTGATTGTGAAATGAGGCTACTATTTCGAGATGAATATTCCCTATTACCACTGCAAACGACAAAAATCTTATTATCATCTAAAAAATAAGGCGCATGCCAAGTTGCCCTTATTAGCGAACACTGCGCATTCAAACACAGCCGATCCACATCTTTGGCATTGGCGATAGTAACAATGTTTGAGCTAAAAACTTTCTCCTAGAGCAGGGGTTTCAATCTCTGCTTGCTCCGTGGGCCACATGAGAGCTTGTAAGGTAACCCGCGGGCCGCATTACAACGCTGACGCAACAACGGCGGTACCCGAACTTACTAGAAAGCTTTGCATCTTTATTTCCTGCAAAAGGTATAATGAATTACAGACAAATCATTTCTAGCCGTCTCTACGTTCGTATTAATCATTTCTAGCAGTCTAAGGATCGTGTTCACTCGCTAGGACTTTTAAACACCGGCGAATGAACTAAAGAACGTAATTGTTATTCATTTCATTCATTTTCGTGCCCGCTTTTCCTCTGGGGAGCGTCGCGGAGGCAGCAGCCCTAGAAGGACTTAGAATACCTCACGGTCAACAGCAATTTAAGATAGTTCTGCTGGCTCCACTCCAAGACGAGACCAAGCAAGGTTGGAGATGTAGTCACTCCACCTAGGCCTTGGATGACCTTTGAACCGCTTTTCCATTGATTCAGCCAGCTGGGCTTACCTCACCAGTCTTTCGTGGGGTATTCTGGACACATGGCCGAACCAATATATCTGCTTTCTCAATTCGGAGGAAAAGTGATTCCACATTCAGGACTCTGCAAATTTCACAGCTGCGCACTTTGTCGTTAAGTGTCACACCATGGACGATTCTTCAAAATCCCATCACTACCGCTTGCCCCTGCGATAATATTATTTCGGTCATTACCCAAGAATCAGGATCTTTAGTTAAGGACCGGAACAAAGACCGATTTAAAAACTGACATCTTTGCGGTTTTTGAAACCTCCCGTTTTGTGACCACAGAACGATAAAGCTCACACAGAACTGCGTTAGCTTTAGCAATCCATGCATCAGCCTCCTCGCTCCACCTTCTGTCACTCGTAAATACCACCTAATGCACTTGAATTTCACCACCTGCTGTAATGCGTTGCGCTCACTTGCAGCGTACACTGCCTTTGGTTTGTACAGAGACATAATACCTCGGTATTTTTAGTGCTGATTTTCATTCTGTCTCGGTCACACGCAGCGGAAAACCGATCGAGTACATGCTGAAGACCCTGTTGAGAAGATGTTATAGCAGTACCAAGTCGTCTGCAAAAAGTAAACGATTGATCCTGCAGCTCACAAATGTGACACCCTCCTCGACTCGGCTGTGACTGTCTATACCAGCTGTGTCCAACCCGCGGCCCTCGGGCCGCGCAGAAGGTTTTGCGCGGCCCAGTTTAGGTTTTCGCTGTAGTAAAACTAAAAGTATGCTGCATACTGACAACCTTTCCTTATTTTGACAACCTTGAATTTGACATTTTTGAGGCAGATGATCTCCTCAGTGCCACTTTATCACGTCTGTTAACATTGCAATTAGAATTCGAACGCTTTCAGTACATTAGCTTCAGCTAAATTTAGTTGGCTCAGATCTAAGTTCAACGCCTTGTACTACGTTCTGTTTTGTCTGTGTGTATCAACCTGCGTTCTGCAGAGAGTGTGTGTGTTCATACTATGGACTTCGTGTCTGCTTACAAACGAATAAATAAAAAAATAAATAAGTACATCATTCAATGTGCGGCCCTCATTAATATATCATCAAATGTGCGGCCCTGGTTAAGATAGCGACATGATTTTTGGCCCAATAAGCCATTTGGGTTGGACATAACTGGTCTATACAATTCATGTTGACCAAGGGTGATTAAACTCTTTGACCCGAAGGCCGAATTGGAGACTGCCTGGCCACTGGAGGGCCGGATACAGTGCGATTTACGTGACAGGCAGCAGTTAATGCTGTTGCACTGCTGTCCACAGTCGGAAACGTGGTGCTTGAAAAAATGTACAAGGTATTGGCGGGTCGTATTAAAGTGGTCGGCGGGCTGGAGGCGGCTCGCGGGCTGTAGTTTGGCCACCCTTAATGTAGACTGAAGAGAAGTGGTGACAGCACACACCCTTGTCGGAGTCCAATACCAACGGTGAACGGTGGCGATTTATTTCTCCCGACACGGACACAAACTTTCGAGCAGGAATACAGTGACTTGACAGTCAGTAACAGACGGCCGTCAACATCGCAACCTATTACCGCAACACTCCCCAAAGAATTTCACAAGAAACCCGATCGTATGCTTTCTCGAGGTCGACAAAACATGTGTAAACGTTTTTGGCGTACTCCCAATCTTTCTCAAATTTTCTGGAGAGTGAAAGTTTTGTCTGTAGTGTTATGGGCCGGATGAAAACCGCACTGGGTATCATTCAATTTTGGTTCATTTATTTCGCGGCATCTTTTTTCAAGGCACTTGGCAAAGTAAATGTTAAATATTTGAAAATTTCCGAAAAGCATCGCGGGCCTCACAAAACGCACTCGCGGGCCGCGTGTTTGAGACCCCTGGCCTAGAACAGGGCTCCCATGCGGTATTGAAAGTATTGAAAAAGTATTCAATGGTGAAATCAGTTTTCAAGACCTTGAAAAAGTATTGAATATGGCCAAAATGTACATAAAGTGTTGAAAAAGTGCGGAAATCCCAAATTCATCCATTTCTTTACTCAAATTTTGTTCTTTACCGCTGTTGACAGTTTTTCAGATGCTTTTTGCATTGTGTTCCATGAATCAAATATTTGAAAAATGAAGGTAAGTGATGGTATTAAATTTTTTTTCATTTAGTAGTTGAAAAAGTAGAGAAAATGTTTTTTGAAAATGTGTGGGAACCCTGGACAGAATAATCTTTGTATGTTGAATTACATTTATGATTAAAACTGCTTTATGCTAAGAGAAATTTAAGAAAACACTGAACCAACGAAAATTGCTCCACACATCATAATCAAAAGCGGAAACTGAATATTACGGAAGAAATACAGATCGTGGTATATGAGACTTTAAGCATTGATTTTCAATGGAACAGAGATAAAAGAATTAACGAGGATCTCATTAAAAAGAAAAAAAAACTGCTAGAAAATGCTGGACAGAAATTCTGGCGTTATTACCTTCAATCGGTATATTCAAAATCCTTCGATCACAAACTTTGAGGCTCTGTTACGAAAATATACGTACCTGTTTCTTGAAAGATGCAGAAAATCTAACAACATATGGTTACGTGCTTTGATGCAGTCAGATTGTTTGTATTCGTCCCTATTCTTTGAACACTATGATCGCATTTCACTTTGTGAATGAATGATCGAACTTTGCAGTATCCCTTTGATTGATGGCGTGTCATGCCACAGTGCTTTCGCATTTTACCTAGACTCGACCAATTTAGGAATTGGTGCCGTACTCCGCAGTAGTGTTGTAACAAGTGTTACGTGTTAGATAGCTTTAGTGTTAACAATGTGTCTGTAACCCTATGGTTCTGTCTTCAGTGCTGTTGCAAAAAGTGTCTGTAATCCTGTGATTCCGCCGGCGCCAATGCCTTGCACTACGTTCTGTTTTGTCTGTTTTTATCGACCTTCGTTCTGCAGAGTATGTGTGTTTATACTATGGACTTCGTGTCTGCTCATAAACAAAAAAATTTATATATGTAAATATACTAATCAGCTAAAAAGTTTGTCATGTCTAATTCCGTTTAATTGGGCATGGAGGATCTGGGGGTAATTTGTTTACAGCAGTTGTAACAGCAAGCGGCCCAAGAACGTTTCTAGCAATTGCTTCCTTGGTTCTGCCAAGTTGAATTTTAACTGATACGGAGGAATCTGCATACTCAAGAATGTCAAGTTGACTGCCACAGTCCCATGCATTTTAACTGTGATGGTGCTTGATACAGCGTGGAATGTTTTCGTTATCTCAGCAGCTAACATTCGTCTTCTAACGAAGATGTTTCAGGAGCAAAAATTTTACCGTCGAACTGGAAGTCTTATACACGTTACGCCCTAACAGCCTTTTTGTGTCTCTAGGTTTTAGCATGCTGTTTTAATGCATCTTTTCCATCATATCTCACTACAAACGATTTGCTGCACAACACACAGTAGCCTAAGCTTGATTAGGATCCTCATCTTGAGCGGGCCATTCTTTGTATGCTTCCACCTCTAGCCAAGATTTGAAAATACCTTGTCGCAATCTGTTTTTTACATGGTGGTGGAGTACAAGGTTCACCAGCAGTGGCGTAACGAGGCTAAGTGGCGCCCGGGGCCGACCATAAAAGTGCCGCCCTATCCAACCCTCAAATTTGCTTACAAAATTTTAAATGGAAGTTCATGTTTCGTGCTAATTTAAAGATATAAGAATTAATAAAGCATCTTCAAAATCGCAATCAAACACTAACAAACTGAAATGTGTCTTGTTTTTGATTGTCGATTATGATTCTTGCTTTTTCTGCTTGTCGCAACCTTTCTCATCGTTAATTTTTCTAGTTTTTGCTTTGTTTGCATAGGGATATACGAACCCCACATGTTCAGTCAAACTTTCATCTCTGTTGGTTTTTAAATCTCCGGTAAGGTCACCGCCATGGGCGTCCGCAGGGGAGGGGGCAAAACGGGCATTTCCCCCTCCCCGGAAAGTGAGACTAAAAACCAAAAATTTTAGAAAACCTGAATTTAGCAGCTAAGTTCCGACAAATTCATTTAATTGTTGCAGTGACAGTTTACTTGCCGATATGACACTGACATTGCACAAGAACCAGGTTCACTGTTCTGATGTCATGCAATAATGAGATTGCAGTTCCCTCATGTCCGCTCCTTTGCCTACAGAGGCAAGTTGCGAAACTTGCTAGCGAATTGTTCTACTGTTGGTCTTTATTTCAAACGTTCACTTCAAGTTACGGTAGCAGGCGTTTTTTCGCATGTGACCAGGGATCCCACTGCGGGTTTCTTCCAGATCTGCTTTTTTCAGTCTACCTGGGTGTCTAGGTTGAAATATAAAAAACGTGTTAAATCTGTGTTTTTTGAAGTGATAAATTCATCAGCAACTTCAATGTTTTCAATAATATAAAGATAACGCACACACATCAGGCACATCATGCGCACATCAGGTGAGAAAGTAGCCTACGCATATCGGATGAAGCAGAACGTGTTAAATCGGTTTCATATCCTAATACAAGATTATTGTCCGGGCTGTTTTTTTAGGCCTAATGTTATTGTCTCTAATGCCAATTGAGGAAACTGAAAAAAAGGGTTAGGACTGATTATTTAAATTTCGATGTTTCCATATACATACAAATTAATAAACAAATTTCAATCAGAGGAAGGCATTGTGATTATACTTTGTGGGATTTTAGATCCAGCTACAGTCCAAGATCGCACAAAGTTTCCTAGTTTAATTACAAATCTACTCCTGCAATTAGTGAGAGACATCTTCATCGGGGTATGTTGCTAGAGTTATGAAAACTTCTTAGCAACAGAAAAGTCGTCCAATTGGGTCTAAACGTTAATGTTTACGCTGTAGAAAAAATTTGGAAGAGGAACTATCTGATTAAATCAGTATTCGATTGTCATTTCAATTCAAATAAGCACACTCATATGTTTTTGTTTGTAACACAAGCTTTTTGGGTTTTTATTGTACGAATATGTTTTTTTGGTGTGCAATCTGGGTCTATTTGAAAGCACTGAATGGGAGTCCTGCATGTGACTGTTGAACACAGACATCTTGGCAGGTATTGCAGCGAGACAGTGACACTGCTGATAGTGGTAAGCACGTGTAGCATTACACTGTGTGAAAAGAAGCCTGAGTAAATCTGTAGCAGTGCTTCCACAAGTTTGAAAAATCCATTGTTAGTGTGAGACTGTGATCAACGTGACCGATTGAATAGCGACTCTTATGCAGGATTCTTTTCACAAAGTATAAAAATACGTGGCTTATTGGAATACGTCTTCATCATTAATGTTTAGTTGTGACTTCTTAGTTAGCACTAAGTGCAAAGCTATATTTATTGTGGCGAGTTTTCGTAATTTGCCTGCTCAGATTTTTAAATCCTGCGTGGTGTTCTAACTTTAGTAAGATAGTCTTGCCCATATACAGTTCTACTTCTCACTGCTTGAAACAGTTTTGCGAGATTGTCTAACTTTCTTGTTTTTTCACCGCTCATATTGTTCTGGCCGTTGATTATTCTTATGACTTATTTGTAGAAAGTGCTCGAAAAATGGATACAAGGCAGTTTATGAAAGGAAAAAGCATTTCTGATAGCCGAAGTGTAGAAAGCGTTTCAGACAAAAGATTGAGAATTGAGGTTCAACCAGTACAGACTAATGGGGTAGAAAGGGTGAAGCGTTTTGTGAATGTCCATTTGCATTGCATCGTCAGCAGCCTGAAAAGGATAAGCACAATTTCGATGTTGCCCCCCCCTGGAAAAATTAGTGCGGACACCCATGGTCACCGCATGACATTTCAATAGTTAACCATTCCAGGGGATCAAACGAAAATATTAAGGTATGTGATGGCGGCATACCTACCTTACAAATGTAAACATTTATGTATGTTAAAATTTCGCGTAGTATCCCCGTCTTTAACTAAAAATACAATATATACTGCGTATAGTAGGCTATATACCGGTAATCAATCTGATGATGTGATCTCAGTGATGTAAAGAACGCTTCATTGTTCATTTCACGTTTCAGTAGAGGTTTAATCCTCTTAGAATATATAGAAGACTTCAAATGTTAACTCTGTGGGCACTTGCGCGGAGCCCTCTGTAGTTGCAGGGACCCAATTTGAAAAAATATTGAAAAAAAACAGGTTTAAAGCAGGCTGGCTATGGTTGAGAAGCGCTTGCTTGCAGTCTTCATCGTGACCTGCGCACTTGGTCTAGCTCTTGTGTTGGACCTCTTACAAGTAAACGTGCATAGTGTTATTCCTTGCCTTTGTTCGTTACCAACAGAACCATCACCAGAAGGTCTTCAATTGGGAGACTACGTTTGTGCAGTGGGATTGACATTCTCAAATTTGACAAAAAATCCACTGGTTTATGGTGTTTCATATTTCAATTTTGGGGGACTTGGAGCTTGTTGGGGGGCTAAGCCCACCAAAGCCCCCGTGGTGACGGGACTAGTTACCAACAGACGTCTATTTCGAAAACTGTATTACCAAACCATGCCAACATGGACATAGGCCTTTTGGATGCTCAGCAGTGATTGCAACATCTTACGTTCGACGGTTATTGCGATGAACTCTTTTATTCAGTGCAGCCATTGCCAAGCTGTACAACGATTGCGATTAATGCTTTTTAATAAAAGCATTAACCACAATCATATCTAAACATATCGTTTACCCTTGCGTTAGGTTTAAGGTTCTTGCCTCAAATTCATCAAAATGAGAGCAACACCTTTTTAAACTTTTCTTGTTGAAATAAATTTTTCTATGACTGCCAATGTTTAAAGTGTACCGTTGAACAAAGACGACTTAACGAAAACCACGTTGCCTATCGGTTGGCGCTTATTCACTCTACTTGCAGTTGAAACCGACCATCTGAGCTCAAGGTTACCCACGCAAACACATCAAATGCGCTACCCGCTTCAAGAACGTCATTTTGCGGCACCATTACGTCATGCAGAAAAACAGCAATTGCATTGAAACTGAGAAAAGTTATCAAAGCTCTTCACTTCAACCGAAGTGCAAAGCTCTTCACTTCAACCACCAAAGCGTAATGTTGATAGGCCCACCTAATGACTGGGCTACAGCTTATGGCAGTTATTGAAAATACTCCACTGAACAATAAAATATAGCATGAGATGTGCCAAGAAATGTTTTTTTAATAATTTTGGCGACGGTAATTAGCGGCATGCCAACACCTGAAATATGCTTCTTACCGGGGCAGTTTAGGCTAACGATCTTGCCCAAGCAGCACCACAGCGAGTCACTCAGTGTCTGTGGATTGGACACACAACCTTCCAACTGAGAGGCGGGCACTGTTGCAGTTGACTGCATCGCCTTGAACTACTGAGGCAAGCACAAGAGAAAGATGGCAATTCGGGGCATTAACTAACGCGATTGGGACAACATGTTCAAAGACTCTTTCATATCGACATGTTGTTTGGCATCCTTTTTGAACAGCTCTTTGCATCATTGGATAGTCTCTTGATGCAGTTGCTCCTTGTACGCCGGGTCCGTTTGGTGCACGCATTGGATCAATTTCTTCATCAACTTGTTGTAGCTGTTCGACGTTTGCATCTTGTCCAGCATTTGCCGCATGATAATCATCTGCGTTATCCTCAGCTTGTTCTTCTAAACCATATGTTCCTTGTCGTCGACGTTCTTCAATATCTTTTAATATTTTTCGCTGTGCTGCGATGTTTTTGCCTCCTTGTCTGGTATTCATTTTTGTCCTAGGTTTGATTGTTGGTAATTTGTCTTCTTTTGGTTGTTTTTCTTTTTGTGGAGTTTTCCCTAGTAATGCAGCGATATTATCCTGTACAACGTATAAGAAGCCACGAGACCACGGACTATCGTCAGGATTTTCAAATCTTCTCTGATCTTCGTGTAACCAGTCGATAAATGTGTTCAATTCATCAGAGAATAGATAACGATGAATTTCTTGTGACACAATCAAAATTGATAATTGTCTTATTATTTCACGCACTAACTGTTGGTCCATGGACGAAAACGTCCCACCTGCAATTAAGCAGTTTGTTTTTTAAGCCAATGTGCAGCATACCAGATAGCCCTATTCGTTTCCATTTGATTGATCAGTGTTATTAGAAATTGTTGCGGAGGCAACCACATTAGTTTTTTTGCAGATCTTATCATGTGAATGGCATCAGATTTCCCGTCGAGATATTCCGATAGTAACGTATTGATAACATTATTTTTTTCAGGATCATATTTACTTTTACTCAGTACATTAAGACATATTTGTTTAAATTCATCTAGCTCTTTATAATATTTATGATCAGCTGGTATATCCATGTTTACGTACCTGTGGAGTATAAAATATAGGTGTTGATTCTCTTGTTGTTGCAACATTTCTATTGTAGGTATTTGAGTCTTCGAACGTAGCAGTTTGTGACGGAGTTTCACAGGAAAGCAACCAGCAGCAATAGAGATCCATCACTGACTTCACTCTTTGCTTTTTCTAGTCACCACTTTCAACTATATCAATTTCAACCATAGCAACAGCAGATCACCCAGCGACTTCACTCTACTGCTACTAGGTTGCACTATCATTATATAGGGATAAGTGAACTACGATAATTTGCTTGTGGTGACTATCACAGTGACTTGTTACTCATGGTCACCATCTAGCGGTGACCATTTATTTACATGTGGCGCCATCTTCTGACCGTCACAGCACTCTACCACTGAGCTATCGCCACCGCAGCGAATTCTTCGTCGCCAATGCCTAGGTTTTAGGAGATGTTATGATGCGCAGTTGGAGCGTTACTGAGGAACCAAAGATACGAGAAAAAGGATTAAGC
>Ga0210059_1014270_pt1 | contig 11769 bp, 13 predicted proteins | sample Ectturendosymbi2_FD_188042 | JGI IMG/M metagenome (GOLD analysis project Ga0210059, IMG submission 188042) | Ecteinascidia turbinata endosymbiont from Florida, USA - Sample 2 (SPAdes) (version 2) | ecosystem: Host-associated > Tunicates > Ascidians > Unclassified | place: Key West, Florida... | reverse complement strand
AAGTTGAAATTCACATATTTTATTCTTATACCAATACTCCTTCATGCCAAGTAAGAAAATTTAATTAGATTTGATGCCTACTATGAAAAAAACTATGTTTTCTTAATTGTTACTTCAGCAATCTATTGTAACATTAATTCAATGACATGATAATATGTATACATTATTCAAAGTCCGAAAACAAGTTTTGAAAATTAAAAATGCAAAACAACAATTTTTCTGCCAAAACCACTAGAAAAGTCCAAAACCATGCCAAACTCTGACGTGCATGCCAAACAGCATTTTCTCATGCCAAGCCAAACCACTTTTAAAAAGGCCAAATTTCTCGAATTTGCTATGAAAAACGATAACCAACGAATCCTGTCGGCTGCTGCTGCCAGCAATGGTTTCTGGTTGGATGATTTTCCCGCGCTCTTAATTTCACACAGGTTAAGTAATATTATAATTATCATATTATCATTATTATCTTATTACCTACTATGCAAAAACCCATATATTGGCTAGGACATTTCCAGCAGAGGTGGGCAACCGCTACTTTATAAATAGCGTCGCTGCCGCTCGTTGTTAAATTTAATAGCGGCGCTACCGCACCCGTTCCTGAATAAAATTAGTAGCGACCTATCGCTAGCTGCACTTTCCTTTAGCTGCACTTAAAAAAAAGTTTTGGTCTTGTTTTACAGACGTAGGATCAATTTTGAAAACCTAACGTTGAAATGTTTTTTTGTAAGAAGTTGTTAAATAAGAACGTGATCTTAAAAAATAGTCATCGAACAGTTATGATATAGGAAAAATTATTTTACAGTACATCCACATATAAATGAAACACAGACTGCACAAACGCCCGTATAGAGTGCATTTAGCTCTGTGAGTCGATTGTTGTAGGCTAGCAATGGCCTTTATCAAGGCAAGTTTCGTGCTGTGTGTACAATACTGAAGAGAATGGCCAAGTAATAAAAGATCAAAACTGTTTGTCACATTGTTTAATGCACGTGTAAATTGGATTAGGCCCGCAACCAGGGTTGGGACATACGGGGCTATCAAAGCCTCCCACAAAATTTTTATACATTATTTTAAATTTTCAAAAAATGTTATGTTGATCTCTGTTTCATGTGTAACCCCTGAAAAAATTACCGACTACTTGTATTTTAAACTGAGGTCCTTGTTTCTTCATGGCTCAATGTATCCGCAAGAGTCGTTTTGTGCAGAACGTAGTTTATATAGGCTAGCCTGTGTGCAAAAATGGTTATTTAGATATTCGAGAGCGAATTGACCAACCACTATTTCCTTAACATTCCAGCTTTTGAAAGTGCAACCTCAGCGTTCAATGCTTTAATTCCAAAAGTATGCAATGCGCATTAAGCAGCCGGCATCAGCTCTAAAAAAAATAACCCTCCGAACATCAACAATTGAAAGCTCTCCATTTTCTGTAAAAGCTTTCAAGGAATCTGCCAACGAGTCTGCTTTAATTTTTTTGTGAAATAAAACAGCTAATTAATTTATAGGACATCGATTTCACGTAGCACTACGCATCCACAGTACTGAAATCTTATTAATATAAAATATCCTACCATAAGTTTCTTTCATTCCTTCATGAAATTAAGTTTCCCTGTCAGTGCATTCAATGCCCATACATACTTTTCCGCAATATCTGAAAAACGTTTGCATAAAAACACGAAGAACCACACAGAATGTATTTAACAACTGCAGCAAATCAAAGCCAAGCGGTCAGAAAACAGTTAATTTTCTTTTGCGAAGTTGTAGCATTCAAAGTTTGGTGTTACATTCGGACAGCAATCACAAGCAAAAATCGACATCATGTGATTTACGGCTTAGCACATGGAGGTGTATAAAATTTTAGCAAGATCGTGATGATAAAAGAAATCAATCACTTGACGTTGTGTGGCTGTGTCAGGAAAGAATGTCAATGAAAAAAAATTTTTCAACACCAACTCTTCTTCTTTAGCCCAGGCGATGGCCATTTGCAAAAAAATGGCATCATGCATTTTTTGTTCTCATTCTATAGTTGCGTCACAATGGACGGGAATCCAGCATTCACAGTGCATGCAACTGCGCATGCTTTTAGAGCAGCGATAAACCTTAATAGTATGTTGTTACGACAACATATTTGATGTTTAGGAAATTGTTTGATCTTTGATGGTTTGACAAACTTCATGTAGGTTTGTAGGTAGGAAATTGTTTGGCCTTTCATGTTGATGTGGTTCTGAAGGTAATTATGATGATTTTTATTTGTGGGATGTCAAAATAAATCCTGACTACTGTTGCAAACTTCTAATTACGAATGGGCAACAGCGTTGAGTATTATAGTTATAATTTTGTACTTTTCAATTGCTCTCAGGGGCGCGCGGAGAGCGGGAGCATTGCTTCCCCTGTTCTTTCAAAAGGGAGGCAAAGGGGACGGAGCTAACTTTTCATCACAGTATCATAGGGAATTTAAGGACAGCAAAGCCACTATCGTGACCGCAACTTTGGCTAGTCATAACTTGCCGACCAATAGAGCTAGAGAGTTGATCAAACCCTCTACGGATTCAGCAAGTCTTCGACTTGAGATCGAAAAAATTTTTTTTCGGCTTGGATTTTGGGTTCTTTGTGTGTTACGTCACAATGAGAGCATGTTTGGGCAATTTTAGGCCAATTTTGCCTGGCCCTGGGCCCCAGGCCAATACGAAATTTTTTTCGCTCAATATTTTTTTGGATTTTTGACTCGAAAACGAGTCTTTAGATCCCTTGACTGACATGCTGGCATATCTGGATCTAAAATTATGTCTCAAAAACCAAAAAATGGTCAAACTTTTGCTCCCAAAAACGCTAATCTAAAATGAATTCCACCTTTGACTGTAGCTGGCCATAACTCGCCGTCAGAATGAGCAAGAGAGCCGTTCAAACCCTCTAAAAACTGGTGAAGTCATGTAGATTGCATTAAAAAAAAGCATTCTGCATTTGGATTTCGGGTTTTCTGTTTATGTATACATAAAGAGAGGATGTTTATGCATATCTGTATGTTCTTTGATGACGTCATCCAGCCACCCTGACCCGCAGAGCCATTTGTTTGACACAAAATTTTTTTTCGATTTAAGGCCATATTTTGAATTTTTTGGGGGGTTGTTGATTTTTTAGCGTTCCTGGACCCCAAATTAGGGCCAATGAATGGTAAGTTAATTAAGGAAATCCCCTGTATTTTCCTAGCAGATCGGTAAAGTATTTGGCTCTTTCTGGCCTAACTTTGGAACCAAAAATCCTAGAAAGTCAATCAAGGGCTCTAAAAAATCGTATTCGAGTCCGGGATCCAATAAATCTTTCAGCCACAATATAGCGCGTTGGAATCGCGGATAACATCATAAGAATATTCGCAAAACTTCCTCCAATTATGGGGCCATGAACCAAAAAGGCCCCAAAAAGTTATGGAAGATTTTTTTTTTATCTAATATAGAAGACTTCACGAGTCTTTAGAGGGTTTAAATAACTCTCTAGCTCATACTGGCTGCCAACCACGAGTGGCCAAAGTTCGACAGAAGTGGCCAACGTCATCTTTTTTGAAAATTTAAAATTGTTGCCCAAAATTGGGTTTTTGAGCCATAATTTTGTCTCCCGATGAGCTAGCAAGTCAATCAAGGGCTCTAAAGACTCGTTTTCGAGTCACAAATCGAAAGAAACTTTGAGCGAAAAAAAGTTCGCATTGGGCTGGCGCCCAGGGCCAGGCAAAGGCGCTAAAAATGCACAAACATGCTCTCATTGTGACGTAACACACAAAGAACCCAAAATCCAAGCCGAACAATTTTTTGTTATCTCAAGTCGAAGACTTGCTGAATCCGTAGAGAGTTTGATCAACTCTCTAGCTCTATTGGTCGGCAAGTTATGATGGGCCAAATTTGCTGCCAATATAGTGGTTTTGCGGTCCTCAAAGGGTTGGTTAGCAAGATCTATTTGAAACAAATTTATTGCAGCTGTTCACACACCCACAACATTCAGCATGGTTTTCTACACTCTCTGTTATTATTTTTGAGATCAACATTGTTGCTGAATAGAAACAAACATATTGGTGAAGAATCTTTTGTTTTTTATAAGTTTGAATTTCAGTCAAATACTCTCACTGAACCCTGCCCTACTGCTGCTTCGGCTGCTCCCTGTGTTTTATGCAATTCCACCAATAAACTGATCATCTCCACAGACATGAAATTCAGATCACAAAACTGCTAGCAAAACTTCTTACAGAGAGTCACTGGCGTTAGATATTTTCTAGGTTAAAAATATGTGACATATTTAGATCTTCTCAGCTTTTTGACAAAATATTCGATAAATTTTCAAAAGCAAGCAAAAGCAAGAAAACTTTGTCCTTGGAAATAGATAATTGAAAGTAAAGCATCAGATTGCAGTTTTTCTTTTATTCTATGCTGCCACGACCGGGCTGGGGAGCGCTTAAACTGAGTTTGTCGCCATGCGTAGTAAACGGGAGGTACACCAATGCTTGAAGTGTCGTTTGTTTTTTGCAATGTGCTTTCATGTCTGTTGCTGCAACATGATACTGTGGATAAAAATGCTGTTTGGAATCTACGTAGTCGTATTTCATTTCGTTCAAACCAGCACCAAAAACTTCTTGTAACTTGCCTTTGCAATTAAATGTGGCTTTTCTGTTGCATTGCACGTTCTTTTTCTTGCGTGCGTCACAGCGTTTCTTTCACATTGCAGTTAATTTGGGGAAACGCTATTTTTGTATGCGTGGTCGCAGGCGTCTTCACTTTGAGCTTCGTGCCTCGGATTGTGCTAACTAAACTTAACAACTACATAGGCTAATTCCCTTTTTTCTGATCTAACGACTTTAGTCTTATGAAAAAAAGATCATCTTTGAGAACTGTGAATGACATTGTTATTACTCCACCTTTATAATAGCATTGCCTGTTTTCATTACCATTTGCATTTTCTTAGATGCTTACAACGTTCGCAAGCCCAGCAACAAAAATGTTGCACCCTTTAAAAAACAAACTTTTCGCTGAACAAAAAAATGCACATCAACGTTGAATAAAAATCACCAGTTTGTCTACTAAGCGATGTCAATCGTGAGCAACATAATCTATGCGATTACAGACATCCACTGTTGCTTTTCAAGTAACATACTTAGTTGTTGCGCAACGTGTTTTGCCAAATCGAAATGTTTTTGATACAATGTTACAATTCAACGGTCTCGCTGGGCTACCCTCCTACTTGCAACAAAGCTGTTGTATACCTAAGCACCTTGGAAAACACTTCAAAACCGACCAAGTTGAAAATGCAAATTTTTCACGGCTAAGCATTAATACGCGTAGAAAGCAAAGCTTCCATGTATTCCATGGGTTGCACTGCTTGTAAGCAAACCTACTAAATGGTTGCGGTCATTTTTTGTACCGAAACATCTCGTCATGTTAATTACAGTGTATCAAACCAACACTTGACATCAAGCAGTAAGATTTTACAATCAATCCAATGCGCAGAACAAATTTACATTAAAATGATGAAGCTGTCATGCTTTTACCGTTGTGCACCAGCTTTCAAGTTTTTGTGCACTTTGCTTTGCAATCTTCGCCTATGAAGCTGTACGTTTGATATTTTTCTTGCAAACATTTTCCTGAAATCACTCACCAATATATTTTGTTTGCTCCCCTCTTTCTTGAAACATTTCGAAACATCTGCGTTACTTTTTGTTGTGAAAAAATACTGCTAGACATCGGACTTAATTTGAGATATTCCCTAGTTCTCCAAATCACTAATATTCCCTACTCACTAAAAAAATCTCTCCTGTGTGAAATTATTTTCGTTGAAGAATTTTACACTTTCACTAAACGAGGCACCGAAACCGCATTATTTCTGTTTTCTGCTACTCATTCCAAGTTCTGGTGTTCAGCAAAAATCATATACGACTACTTTGCCAAACACCAAAACTTTTTCTACTGCAAAATTCGCGTTGTGCGTACAATCGCTGTGTTTACTGCTTTACAATAATTTTTTAGTTTGCAACATTGATAACTACTGAAAAAGTTCGCACAATCTGTGGACGTTGCCAGATCACAATTCCCGGTCACTTGAGTGTTTAGGTTTCCGATCATGCTACAGCGCGTCCGCTCAATGTCGATGTCGAAACTATGCTCATCATTTTCAGGTTGTTGACGATGCAATGCAAATGGACGTTCATAAAACGCTTTACCCTTTCTACCCCATTAGTATGTGTCGGTCGAACCTCATTCTCAATCTTTTGCATGAAATGCTTTTTACACTTCGGCTGTCAGAAATGCTTTTTCTTTTCATAAACTGCCTCATATCCATTTTTCGAGTATTTTCTGCAAATAAGTCATAATTTAAAAAAATAATCAACGGCCAGAACAACACGAACGGTGAAATGACAAGAAAGTTAGACACTCTCGCAAAACTGTTTCAAGCAATGAGAAATAAAACTATACGTTGACAAGACTATCGGACAACTTCCTAAAATTACTGTAGACCACCACGCAGGCTTATAAAACTGAGCAGATGAATTACGAAAAATCGCCATGGCAAATATAGCTTTGCACTTAGCGCTCGCTAAGAAGTCAGAACTAGACCATAACGATAAAGACGTATTCCCACAAGTTTGCATAGACGTATTCTAACAAGCCACGCATTTTTACACTGTGTGAAAAGGCGCCTGCATAAGAATCGTTTGATTGAAGCAATTCACTCGGACACATTGATCACAGTCTCACACTAACAATGGATTTTCCAACATGTGGAAGCACTGCTACATATTTACTCATGCTTCTTTTTGCACACTATAAAACCATACATGACTTACCGCTTTCAGCAGTGTCACTGTCTCACTGCATTACCTGCCAAGATGTCTGTGTTTAAGTCACGTGCAGGGCTCCCATTCAGTGATTTCAAATAAACCCAGATTGCACACCACAAAAAACATGTTCGCACCATAACGCCATTTTGGACAAGCAAAAAGCTAATCTTGATCAGTGTGAAGGAAAATGTTCAGAATTGCGAATGCATTTATTTATTGTGAAAAACGAGTTGCACTCTGCTTTTCCAAATACTGAAGTTGCCCTTTGCATATACTTATGCCTCCTGGTTTCAAACTGTACTGAAGAGCGGTCGTTTTCTAAGTTGCGTAGAATTCAGAATTAACTTCGAAGTTCAATTGTGCAAGAAAAACTGAGGATGCTGTCACTAATGAGCATGGAGCATGAGATTCTTGAAGATACGGACCTGGAGACAATCATCGACGATTTCGTGTGCAAAAAAAGCGTCATTATCAAACTTTTCGTAGCTGACATTTTTTCAAAAAGCACACATTGACAGAGTGACAGAAACCGGGTCATTTCAATAAGATCGTTACGTAGTATCCTTTGCAATCTAACGCCTTTGCAATTGCCGTATAATGGGCTGATGCAACAATTAGTTGCGAAGTGCTTGTCGTGATCGTGAGTGTGTCAGTTGTAGATCAAACAAAGCGCTGTTGTCTACGAGATCACGGAACAGCTAAAAGGTGTAACTATTGTAAAACTCCCATCGCAAAACTTCAGTCAAGTAATACGGTTCTAGTTGCTTTTGCGTGCTAATTTGTTGAGAACATTTTTGTGAACGGTGTAGCCTACGTTTTGATCTGCGAGAGAGTATATCTTTCCTCAGCACATATGTGAATGGACGATTTGTGCAGTGAAGATGTTCAGAGAGTCTATGACAAAAATATTGTTGTGTAGTGTCCCGGTAGCAAAATGTCGTTTTTTTTTGTAATACAACTTTCTGTTTGAACAAATTAACCGCATGCGAACACATACGAACCGCCGTACATGGTCAGCCCCAATTGTCTCTAAAGTGCAGCAGACCCGCAGCCAGGTTTTAAGATTTGAAGGGGCAAAATGCATTTTTAGGGAGCAAGATTATTGTGTTTATTTTATGTTTGAAACAAATTTTTCTGGGCGCAACAAAATTTTGGGGGCACAAAAAATTTGCGGGGGCATTGCCCAGACATTTCCCGTGGCTAGGGGCCTGAAGTGCTGGCTGCCAAATTGTATAAGTTTTGACGTTTTTGACCGATGCTTCTGCAAAGTTGAAACGAGGGCATGTGAAACGCTACGCATTTCCGCTGAAGCGTTTAGGGAGCCTCGTGGTGACGACTATGCTCAGGGCCTCGCGTTCATTTAATCCAGCCCTGGCTTTAGGGTGTCAACACCATTTTCCCTTCTATGTCTGATACTTTTAACTCATTTTCTCAAAAACGCCAGTTTCCGTCCAAATATGCTTAATTATTTGAAGACGACATTTACTTTTGGCAAACAAACTAAAGACAATTTCACAAATAGAAATATTCAATGTAGGCTTACATACTCATTCATTCACTCATTTTCGTGCCCACTTTTCCTTTGAGGAGAGTCGCGGGGACAGCAGGTCTGGGAGGACTCGAAATACCTCACGCTCAACAGAAATCTCAACTAGCGAGTTCTGCTGGCTCCACACCAAGATGGGAGCCAGTTGAGAACTCCACACCAAGATGGGACCAAGCAAGGTCAGAGATGTAGTCATGCCACCTGATCCTTGGACGAACTTTGGCCGGCTTTCCGATGGGTGTAGACTGTTGCCTGGAGGAGTCAGTTCGGCGTTCTTTCCTGGAATATTCTGGACCCATGGCAGACTAACGTAGCTGGTATCTCTCGATTCGAAGAAGTGATTTGACATCCTGGGCTTTACGGATTACAGACCTGTGCTTTTTGTCATGAAGTGTCACACTGAGGACTCCTCGCAAATATCTCATCTCTGCCGTTTGTTGTTTTGGCAGTATTCTTTCAGTCGTCACCTAAGATCTATGACCACAGGTGGAGATCGGAATAAATACCAATTTAATAACTGAAAGCTTTGCGGTCTTTGAAAGCTCTCGTTTCGTCGCCACGGAGCAATAAAGCTCACGCAGAACTGCGTTTGCTTTGCCAATCCGTATATCAATCCCTTTGTTCCGACTTTCGTCACTCGTGGATGCCACCCCATACTACTTGAATATCTCTACCTGCTACAGTGTATTTGCGCTCACTTGCAGAAAACACTGCCTTGGGTGTCTTAAGAAGCATAATACCTTAATCTTTTTAGAGCTGATTTTCGTTCCTGCTTGGTCGCTCGCACGCAGCATTTTTGCGAACAAATTCGTGTTGAAGACCCTGTTGAGAAGATCCACACATGCAGTCCCAATTCGTCCGCAAAAAGCAAACGGTTCATCCTGCAGTTTCCAACAGTGACAACCTTGTCGACGCGTCTGTGACTGTCTGTCCAATTCATATAGACCAAGGCTCTTCAAACGTTTTGGGAGAGGACTACAAAAGCTGTTGCACAACAGTTAGTGTACAGACATCTTGCATTATGTGATTTTTTCGGGATAGGTTACATTCTACGATATCAACACATTTTTGTAAATACTTATTTTTTCATTATCAGCAGAATGTGTTTTGCAGCCGGGAAAAATCGTTTCGCAGGTCGGATTTGGCCCGCAGGCCGTAGTGTGGAGAACCCTGATACACACTAATAGAACAGCACACACCATTGTCTGAGTCGACACGAACGCTGAACGGTCGTGATTTAACTCTCCCGACAAGGACGCAACCTTCTGAGCAGGAATACAGTGACTTGACGGCCTGCAAGAGGCACCCATCAACACCGGACTCCCACAACACCCCCAAAGCTTTTCACGAAGCTTTTCACCGAGGTCGACAAAATATCTGTATAAGTCTTTGGCATGCTCCCAGGATTTCTCGAAAATTTACTGGAGAGTGGAAATTTGTTCTGTAGTGCTACGGCCGCGACGAAAACCGCACTGGGTATTGTCCAGCTTTGGTTCAATGGTTCAATTACTTTCGCCGCATCTTGGCATACACTCTTCTTGCGAGGCTTAGCATAAAGATGCTGCGGTACTTTGGTTCATTCACTCCTGCCCCCCTTTTTAATCTTTCGGCACCCTTCCAACACACCATGACACTTGACACACACGAGTCAGCCAAAACATCCAACATTCCAAGTTCCCCTAATTCACTATCAAACTTTTCGCAATTAGCTTCAAACTCGGATTTAGCAGCGGCATCAGAGAGCTTACTGATACACAGTTCTACAGACGTTTTCACCTGTGCAAAGTCAAAACATCCCGCCTCAAAAACATTTGGTCAGTTCTGTCAGGTGAGGTGCCAATGTTGGCAGAAGGAAAGCACCATGTTGAATTTTTTTGTTTTTGTAAGTCGCAATGAAGCAACGCACTTTGCTTCATTCTCATTTTCTAACAGCTGCTTCAATGCGGCCCAAATAGCCAAAATCTCACCCCCAGCTCTAGATACACCATTGGGGCCGGTGCAATTGTGGACGGGAAATGTGTCGTTTCACATGAAGGGCCTCCAAGACAAATTCTACCAGGGGGTACAAAGACCGACACCGGGCCCACTTAGTTTCTTGTGCCTTCGTCGAAACTCGTATAGCTTGTTTGTATAGTAATCAGAATCAGCTGTCATGCGAAGATTTAGAAATATATTGATTGTTATACTGTACTGGCAGCTGGCTTGCACTGATAATTTTATATTTGATTACAGAAAAGCTGATCATGAGCACTTTAACTTTGCCGGGCCCACGTACCCAGTGGCCGTTCCAAGGGGGGACCTGGGAGGGCCATGGCTTCCCCCTGATTGGCTCCCCCAGTTTTGTGCTTAATTTCATGTTCAAGTTTGTTTGATTGACATATACAGCAGATAACTTGTAGCCAGAAAAATTTTAAACAATTTAAAAACTTTCTGACGACGGTTCTGACGATATTCACAAGCATATGTTGGGTTTGATAGGGTTAATCATACCAAATTAATCTTCATTACAACGGAAAATCACCCTGTAAAAGAAATTTATGTTTCTCCCCCTACTTTTTTCCTTACCCCGCAGTATCACCCCAGTTTTTTCATTCTACAATCGCCACTGCACGTACCTACTGGGCCCGGGTAAAATGTACCTCTCGTATCGCCCTCTCGGCCCTGTTCGCATTAGTAGTGCTGTGGATGTTTAAAATGGTTAGCACAACATATTAGACATAGCAATGCAAGTGTGTGATTGCGTAAAGTGGCGTTTCGGTGTCTATAGTGAATAATAACGCCAGGTCGTATTTAACGATATACACAAGCCTAGGTTTGATAGGGTTAGCCATAGCAAATTAACCTTCAAAACAACGGAAAATCACCATGCAGGATAGGCATTTATGTTGACCCTTTCCCCGTACTTTTTTCTTGGTCCCGCAGTGGTTTCCCCACTTTTAAAATTCTAAAATCGCCACTGTTACCCTTCCAATTTTTCGTCTGCAGCATGAACACTAACATTTGGATAGTTTTTCCGTTGCTTCATACATTTTCTATAATGCTGATGACAAACTCTATAATGACACCTCTCACTAAGTCAAGCTTAGGTGTAGGCTAAAATAGCCGATTTGCTGGCTTCTTGACAATGCTTGCTTTGCCAACAACCTTTGCTAACAACCTTTGCTAACAGTCTTGTTTTGCCAACAACCTTTGCTAACAAATATCTCGGTTTTGGCGAGATATTTTCGTTTTACCATGACCAAAAAGTGAAATATCTTTTTACTTATGCAGCAGAGTGTGGCAAAAACATATATCTAGTCATTAAATCATGAAGTATTCCAAACTACGAGTTATCTAAACTGTCTTTGAGTTACGCAGATAATGCAAGATATCAGAGATAGACATAAACGTATGGCATAGGGATGTAGTTGCA
>Ga0210059_1014269_pt1 | contig 11769 bp, 12 predicted proteins | sample Ectturendosymbi2_FD_188042 | JGI IMG/M metagenome (GOLD analysis project Ga0210059, IMG submission 188042) | Ecteinascidia turbinata endosymbiont from Florida, USA - Sample 2 (SPAdes) (version 2) | ecosystem: Host-associated > Tunicates > Ascidians > Unclassified | place: Key West, Florida... | reverse complement strand
GGAGAACCGTTGCCCCCAAGGACCCGGGGCCCCGGCTGAGAAACCCTTTACTAAGCTGTCTCAAAACGTAACGTGAGAACAACATGCCAAAACGCGAAAAAAAAGTGAATTGGAACAAATCCACGCAGCAACTTAACCATCACAAAAAGAGACTGAGAAATGCAGGAAAGTATTTCCGTTTCCACTCGAAGCATCCTCTTGTGCATAAATGCTCAGTATTGGGCGTACTGTTTCAGCGCGCTAACAAATTCTGCGACCGGGGAAGTGAGCAGAAAAAGAGATTGACCTCGCCAGATCAACTCTTAGACAAAACCGATACCCGAACAGTTTTCTTTAGGGAAAGAAACCTGTGAAAAAAAGGAAACGAAGAACAAGAAAAAGGAGGCCTATAACTGTACTACCCTCCTTTCCGGGCTTTATTGGCAAAATAAGGCGATGGTTGATAGCTTGTAAAGTACAAATTGCATCAATCCCGGTGAGAAAGTTGGGCAACCTTTCAACGTCTATGTAAAGCTTCCCACGGATATAAGGTTTCGACAAGGCGTTGTGTACTTATTCCTATGCCGTGATTGCAACAAGCGGTATATGGGAAAAACTAAAAGAAGCCTGAAAACTCGCCGAAAAGGACGTAAAGCGGACCATTCAAGCACACTAACGTGGAAGCTTTATGAATTGCAAAGAAAAATGACCAATTCAAAAGACTAACAATGTTCTGCATTTTTTGCCTGACTGCGGCTGCCGTAGACCTAGATGCAGGCTATTTCATTTTACAAAGACATTTGCATATTCTCCGTTTCTATTCTAAACGTACAGAGGCGTTTAACTTCAACTGCTTTGCTGAGCAAAATTCCAACTGTTGCAAAGTTTGAGAGAGCTCATCTAGCTACTAAATATCAGCACCAGCAATAACAGTAGGCTATTCAAAACGCGCAACTCGTGCTAAACCCACACATTTCCTGGAGGAATGGAGGAGGCAAGCAAAACCTGCTTTGAATCATAACTGAAAGGTGTTTTGAAGTTTAGTCATCGCAAGATGGCAATGAATCAGCACCGGAGGTAATACTGTCGTGTTTTGTGTTCACCTCGCCCCATGCATTCAACCGAGAAGCCAAGTTACAATGGTCACTTATGGGAAACCGCCGACGTAGTGAAAAGCAGCACAGGTGAGACTGCGTGAACGTTTCGTGAATCTTCGTAACAAAACAAGTTTTAAATCAGTGCAAACACGCTTGTTCTTTTTCTTGAGGACAAACTGCATAAACGAAAAAAACGTATTCTAGATGATTTTTTGATGCTAACCACAGGGCAAAGAAAACTAATCACGGTCGAAAGCAAAGAATGCGGAAATTCCGACAGACTCTTAGCTTTTAAGTTGGTAAAGATAAGTGAACCAAACAGTATCCGATGATGGTGCAGTGGGCCGTGTTGTGAAATTTAGGGTTGAAATTTTGCTTCGAAACTCTAGGCGTCGTTCTATATGTTATACTGACAAATTTTCACTTCTCTCCTTCACCGGCGCTACTTTGACAAGATAATTTTTGCGATATACCTGTTGCATACTGCCTCGCATGCAAAGTAGGCTTCATCAAGAGACAGTTCCTGCCGTTTGCATTCGGTTGACTCAAAAAATTATGAATAACTTGTTGTTACATGCAATGGCGGAAAATTAATTTTCTTATCAAATGTTTTATGGCTTCTCACTTTAGCTGATCTAAGGGTCTTTTGTATTGTTTCTTGACGACGCCATAGCAGACATGCTGCCATTTAAGTCGTTTTGAATCAATAAGCAAATCAACAGCTTGAAGAGATTTGACTCATTCCGCTTGACATATACGAAGGCTGCTTGATACATTTAAAACTGTTCTGGAGAAAATTAGTTAAACTTACTTTTCAGAATTCAGTCTCTTGTTGTTAGCATTTTACTGCCTTCTTGCGTATCAATCTAACAATTGCAGATTTGTAAAGTGTAGGTCCAAGTACCAAGGCACCACAGCAGAGTGCGACTTAAACAAACACAGTTCCTCATAAAACCGAACGAACAAACAACATCTATTTTGAATCCAGCCTAAAAAGTCGCCTGAACTTTATTCATTACTTGACGACAAACAAATAGCGGTCGAGGCTTCGCGATATTGTTTTGTGTTCCTTGAAGATGAAACCAGTACAGACGTGCATGTGACTATGAAGTAACCACACAATGATCACACAACAGAAACTTTCAGCTTTAAATTGACAATACATCAATTTAATAATTGAAAACACACTCCATTTTTCAACACATTTCACGATAACACTTTTATTAAACCTAGCAAAGCTTTTGAAAAACTATAAATTTCACCTTCTTAGGCAATTATGTTGATGTATCCAGCAAACGAAACTGTTGCAGCAAGCACCCCGATATGTTTCTGATAGTCTTTAGAGGTTTGACCATGACGTTTGTCGAAATGCTCTATTGTGCTTATTCACAGGGTTACGCCTTGATACGCACCGCAATATGACCTTGAACCTACATGCCTAATATACAAGTTTAGCTAATGAAACTTTAATCTACAAAAATCCGTAATCTTTGCCTTTTTTATTATGGCCTCCTCAATGACCAGAAATTTGGTACATTCATGCATTCATGCCATGGGGTAATTAAGTTAGGACCACCAAATAATAAAATTCAGTTAAGTTTTTTGCCTATTTCAGCGCTTGATTAAGGTACATTATTCATATCATGTTGCAAGCTTAGTGAAACTTTTGGCTCGTTTATAAACAAGTTTCAGCTCAATGGCTTTGGATATTTAAGTCAAACGACACTTCTGCTGCATATTGGAAAGAACTGTAGAGATGGCAAAACTGATGTAGATCTATAACTGATGTTTACCAAAAATCAGAAAAAAATTACGACTGGTGAACAAATGAGCAAGAAGCTCACTTTTAAGTAATTGAAAAAAAAAAGAAAAAGCTATGCGCCAGAATTTCGTTGAAAATTCCAAAAATAAGGGTATTCTGAAGTAACAAAAGCATTTATCTCAGAAATCTATCCAAAGATCATGCTGGATGGTAAACTTGGCATACGAGTTTCAGAAATGCATTTTGCCTTTAAACATTCTCTTTTGACAATAAACAGCACGCCTAATGCTCTTAAATGCAGGTTCTAACACCTGAGTAGGAAGTTCAACTTTTTAAAAAAAGTGATAGATGCTATGTTATCATATATGCCCTCGATAGTGAGTATGTAGGAGAATCAAGTGAAACATTTTGAGCAAGGATGTTGTGCTAACAAAAAAGGTGTGGGAACGCACACCCAAAAAATAGCCATTTTATAGCAGCTTCCCGATCATTTTAAAGTAAAACTTGAAAAAGGTGTGGGAACGCCGTTCCCACGAGTTCCCGCCCCACTGCACTCCTGCTTTTGAGTGAATTTGAATTACACATGAAATGTGAACGACGCATTTCTACTTTTTAGCTTCAAAAAAATCTGTTGAAAACAAATGTATGTATGCACAGTTTGCCCTTGATGCCAAAAGTTACAAATAATATGGTGCCAATTTAAAAGTCGATTTCAAAGGGTTCAGAAAATATTGTTCATGCTTATTTAGGTTTTACGGAAAAAACATAATTTTTCTTCGTTGCTTTTCAAAGCGTCAAACGAAATGTTATAAACATGACGCCGTCGGCTGCTTTTTTGACTGGAGGCGAATGGCACAAGCTGTCATGACGTTCTGTCATGACGTTTTGTAAGATTGTTCATGAAAACGACATAGTTGAATCAGCGAACTCTATCGGATGAAATACTGCATCATTTTTCCAGATATAACCCGGAATTTCAAACTCTAAATTTTACCTCTGTTTGATCTTGTAGACATTAGCCCATAGCTTGCATTTTCGTCATATCCACATTTGAAATGATTTGTCTGCCAGAAACTGACTGAATTAATCTTTTTTTATTGTAACCTACTTCTAAAAACAAAACTGCCAAACAGCAATGTGTGTAGAATTCAGAACTGGCCTAAAATCGCTGCGAAAAGGAAAGCAAACCGACTAACGCAGCAGACTAACGATACTCTGCATTTTCTTTTATGCTGGGTTTGCCGTTGGCCTATGTACACAGCCTACTCGATCCTATAGAATTTCATCGGTGAAGTTCACCTTTTCTTTATTTTCTATAGTACATTCTATGGAGATGTTTACCATCTTGGTGTTTGTTGAGCACCATTCGGTCTGCTGCTAGGTATGGTAGAGTTGATCCAGCTATCAAGTCCAGTAACAGTGTTCACGACACGCGATTCAAGCAAACGCAAGCCACCGTGAAAACAAAAAGGCAAACAAGACCTGGCTTGAATCCGTTCTTTGAAGCTTTTGTATTACACAAAGACAATGAAAAGTCACAGGACGTCACACGACTGTGTTTTGTTCTCAATACAGCAGAACATTGAAATGTAAAGGCAATTTACAATCAGTGTTCCCTCTAAGGAAATTTTGCACTGAGCAAATGTTTGTTTTAGTGAGCGTGTAATTGCGCAACCATGTAGACACACAATTAGTGAAACGTTTTAAGCTGTAAAAAGGCTATGCGATATATATACGCTATAAATTTAGAATGTTGCAAATGTGCAAGAATCAGATTACACTGCGCAAATGATCTGGCGGTGTGTAGTTGCTCACGTCAGAGGAGACATTGTTTACAGTGGTCATGGTCATGCAATACAAAACTTCGACTTCACGCAAAACAACGCTGGTACGAATTACTGAGTGCTTCGAAGATCTTCGCAGTTAATCAAATTTTGATCCATTTCAAACCTACTTTTTGTAACTCAACAAGTTTTGTTGAAGTCACGCTGCATCAATTATTTACCATAAACAAAAACGTATTCAACTTGGTTGCTATTTTTAGTAGATTATTTATTTTCTTTTTTGCACCAAAAAGTATAAACAACCTGCTCCATCAAATGATTTCTGAATTGTGTACGGGTGCAATTTTCTGACCAAGTGAAATACCTTGGTGTGTTGCTAAATACCTCATTGAAGAATGATGATGATATTCAGAGACAAGTGAAATCGCTCTACTGTGCAGCAAATAAGGTCCGAGAAACATTCGATCAGTGTTCTCATACTGTAAAAAAACACTTTATTTTGTGCCTATTGCATGCCAATGTATGCATGTCAACTGTGGAGCAAATACACACAGATTGGTATGAAGAGCTTATGTGTTGCGTACAATAACCCCTACTGAATCATGCATTACATAGCCAGAAATGTAAGTGTTAGCCATGCCTTGTTGAGAGACAATTTGTGCCGGCCACGCTGTGCGTTTTCATCTGACTTTTTCATCCAATCACTTCAAATGTCTGATGCATGTTACAAATCTTCATTTTTCCTCAATTGTTAACGCTCCTGTATGACGGTGATCAACTGAAGTGGTTGTTAGTGCGTTGTTTTGGTGTACGCGCCTCATCAGTGTTGCTTTTGTGTAGCAACGGAAAACTTTGCGTATGCTTCGTGGCGCCTCAAGATTTCTGTGTTTCCTGTGATTCCTCTACCACCTCCTACATGTAGACGACGTGTGCAAGCCAAATATACAAAAAGTAAGATATATTCTGTTAAAACACTAACCGCCAAATCCCGCTTTGAATTCAGTAAAAACAGTTGGCCGTCGGCCTCATGCTAAATGCGCTGCAAAACATTTGAAACCTTTATCGGTACAATTTGCATGTCCCTGTACGCCAATGTGCACCCCCGTCCGATTTTTTTTTCTGTTTGCTCTTTTCTTAAGTTTTGATGTTAGATTGCCTTCATTTCTCTCTCACCGCTGGATCTCTGTATGACATTGAGTGATTACCGCTGTGGTTGGGGCGTAGTTAAAAAGTCTTGCTCCTATCAGTGTTGATGGTGTGCTAACACTTAGTCTGTAAGGCGCTATGACTATAACCATTTTTGTGCTCTTGTGTTATTCGATTGTGCTTGTGATATGGAATGCGAGTCTGTGTCAAATACATAGACTAAGAGATAATATTTTATTCCAACCATAAACCAGGTAGAAGCAGTCACGGTGGCAAAAAAAGATTGAGGGAATGGCAGACTCTCAGCCTTGACTGGGTGAAGGGCAGACCCTCAGCTTTGCCTGAGAGCAGACCTTCAGCTTTGACTAGGTGAACATCAACGGAATAACGATGGCTGTCACAATTGGTGCACTGGCGCATGGTGTGAAAATGGATGTTGTAGTTTTGCTTCATAATGCTGGGAAATTCTTTTCCAGTTGTATTGCAACAAATTTGCATTTCTCTTCTTCACCGCAGCTACATTGACAAAAAATATGTTTCCCATCTTCCGACTCTGTTGCGGTAACTTGTAGGTGGAAGTCAAGACCACAGAATAACTAGCAAGCAACGTTGCAAACTATGACATCAAGAAGCAAGTTCACGCGGCGAGATCACTTTACGACAGTGATGCCAGGTGATTTTGCCAAAACAAGCAAGTAGCTTAAAATTTGAAAAAAAAAAGTCTAAAAATGCGTTTTAACCCACAAACAAGTCAGTTTTATGGGAAACGTGAACGAAGAAAAATATAACCAAATAAATTGAAAACAAAAAAGTAAGCAATTTGTGAAAACAAACCCAAAATAAGCAAAGAATGAGTTAATATAATAAGAAATTTATGTAATAATTGAATTAGTTACAGATAATAATAAGAAGTTAATATAATAATTGAATAAGTTAAAAACAATAAGAAGTCAAAGAAATAATAAGAAGTTAAAGAAATAATAAGTTAATATGAGAAGTTAAAGAAACAAGAGAAAATTCTTCATAAATGAAAATGATATAAAGATAAGTTTATAATATGGTATAAAGACTGAATACTGATAAAAGACTCGCGATAAATCATTTAAAACGTGGACGTGTTAATCAGCTTAAAGAGTTATATGAAGATTTTGGCGAAGAAGAGGAAAGAAGAATGTGGAAAGACGATTATATTGAAAAATTAACACAAATTTTTTTGAATAAGATTTATGACAGAAGACTTGAAATGATAGTAAGCTGTTTTTGAACAAATCCAGAAGGTGCCTCCAGACTCAAAGAGATGATACCAAGAATATGTCATGAAGAAACTACAACTCCTAAAGAAAACTTAAGGGAGCTTTTCACAACTTTTAACCGACCTAGATTCCTTACTAGAAATCAAACATTTCAAATGGAAATTGTTAAAATTAGAACATTCTATAAATTTCTTTTTAAAAAAATAGCTAAAATTACAATAAAAAGATATCTTTACTCTTTAGATGATGATGATGATGATGATGATGATGATGATTTTGACTTTTGGATAATGAGTCGTTCATTTAAATTCCGCGAATATCCAATAATACCTGACCCTGATAGGGGTGTAGTTTGGTGGAAAATTTATAATATATATAATTGTTTTAAATAAGAGTTTAGACCAGGGGTGGGCAACATACGGCCCGCGGGCCGGGTCCGGCCCGTGAAGGGATTTTGATCGGCCCGCAGACTGTATCCAACCATACCCTGTAATGTGGCCCGGCCCGAGGCCTCATTCCTAACAAACAATTGCCTTAGTGCGCTTGTGAACGCTGGAAATTACGTCACAAAAAACGCGCTTGCTATTGCTGGAAATTAGGTCACAGCAGAGAGTGTTGTAAACATCTCCCACTGTGACTACTCACTACTGTGTGACAACGTGGCTGTTAGTGTTAGTTATTCTTCAGCTGTTAACAGTTAGATTTAGATTTAGAATTTAAAATTTTTAACATTTTACATAAATTAGATTTTATATTAAGTTTTATTAACCATGGAATTTCCCAAGAAACGTAAAGTTGACAGAGAGTGTCGAGCATTTAACAAAGATTGGATGCCGAAGAATGATACCAAGAATATGTCATGAAGAACTATAATTCCTGAAGGAAACCTAAGAGAGCTTGAAAGAATATTTAACCATACTAGAAGAAATCAAAAATTTCGAAAGGAGATTGTTAAAATTAGAAAATTGTATAATTTTCTTTTTAAACAAATAATTAAAATTACAATAATAATATATCTTTACTCTTTATTAGATGTTGATGAAAGGTATTTGAACATTTGGTTAATGTTTCATTCAGATGATTTCCGCGAATTTCCAATAATACCTGGTAGGGGTGAGGAGAACAGTAATAATATATATAGTTGGTTTAAATTTTGGTTTAGACATAATGAGACCGAAATGAGCTTGGAAAGGTCATTACGAGAAGCTGAAAGGATATTAAGAGAAGCTGAAAATAAAACTTAAAAATTTAGTGATGAAGTAGACGAAGAAGCAACAGAAGTTATTTCATGTAAAATTTGTTTAGTAAATGCCTTGAAAGTGGTATTTACAAGTTGTTGACATTCTGCATGTTTTAGTTGTGCAGATAAATTGAAAGATTATCATATGTGTAGAAAAACAGTTTTAGAGAAGATTAAATTATTTTATATAAAAAAAATTGAATAAATTGAATAATTTTTATTATATAATAAGTCGAAGATAATAAGTTAACGAAAATAATATTTAAAAAATACTTGAATTAATTTTCCTTATAAATAGAAATTAGTTAAAAATAATTTTATAATACTATATAAAGGATGGAAAGTATACTTGATCAAAATGAACCACACATTAATACTTGTATTCTTAAACCAAGTAAGTATGCTTGGGCTGTCAGAACACCTAAAAGTAATATCCCGAAGGTCAAAAGTGGATTTAAACGGTATGATTGGCTGTTAAGATTTGTACCAACACCAGTAAAAAGACCAATCAACAACGACTTTGAAGCTTTTAAGAAAAAGTCATGAGTTTATATCCTAAACAATTGAAATTTGAAGAAAGCAAACGATCAGCTTTGAAAGGGTTCGCAGAAGAACATAGTATCAAACCACCAACAGATCAAAAGTTTGACCCTAAGACGTTTTTGATAACTGTTAAACAAAAAGCTATGGAAACGCTAAAAGGAACAAATTGCCAAACCTGTGATTACAATAAACAATTTCCAGTCAAAAACGATGGTTATTTTAGCATCAACTGATTTTAATGAGTTGTGGACAGAAATGACTGAAAGAATGTTGGAGAACATGTCGATTTTTCAAATGAATGGATCTGGGTGGACATTTTACTCAATTGTGAGTCTTGTTATTCACACGGCGAGATATAAGCCCTTGAGGGGAGGTACTTACGTTAGTCTACCAAAATTCTAACAAGTAAAAAAGCATTGATAAATATGACATTTAAAAACATGAGGCGGAGGAATGAGGACGTTCAATGCTTTAAATTATTCATTGCAAGAGCGTTAAATCCTGTTGAACATCATCCTGAAAGAATTACAGGGAAATTATAAGAACGAGCAGAAACGTTAAACTTTAAAAATATAAGCTTTCCAGTAAAGCATAGGGATATAAATAAATTTGAGAAACAAAATCCCACTATTTCTGTAAATGTTTTAGGTTATGATGATAAGATAATATATCCTTTGAGGATTTCAGAGATGGATAAAAGACTGCATGAAGTAAATCTTCTACTGCTGGAAGATAAGCATTATGTATTAATAAACAACATGTCAAGGCTATTAACTCGTCAAGCGACTAAACATGAAGAAAAAGACATTTCTGTTTGAGATGTTTGAATTCTTTTACAAACGAGGGGTTTTAAAACAACATAATGAATATTGTCAAAATAATGGTGTAGTTAAGGTAACTTTACCAAAAAAGGGACAATTTTGGAATTCAATAATTTTAAGCGATCAACTAAAGTCCCAATCGTAGTATACGCAGACTTTGAGTGCATGACAAAAAGAATTCAAAGTAGTCAACCTGATTTAGACAAATCGTTCACTGAAAAGTATCAAAAACATGAACCTTCTGGATTCTGCTATAATATACTTAAAAATGGTGAACCTGTATGTCTTTATTCTCAGTGAGAAGATGGTGAAGACATAGCAGGTCTTTTTATAGATCAGCTTGAAAAAGATCTAGACAGAATCCGGTCATTGGAAAAACGCAACTGCAAGCTGATGGTTATGAATGAAAAATATAAAATCGATTTTGAAAATGCAAAAACTTGCTATCTTTGTAAAAACACATTTACTTCTAACGATAAAAAGTGTAGAGATCATAATCATAAAACTGGTAAATATCGTGGGGCTGCCCATATTAAATGTGATTTACTTTATCAAGAGCCACAACATATGCCGGTGATTTTTCATAATCATTCTGGCTGTGACGCTCATTTGTTCGTTACGAACTTGGGGGACGAAGTCCAAAGACACCGGGAATATTAAATTGTGTCCCAAAAACAGAGGAAAATTATATAGGCTTCTAAAAAAGATTTATGACAAAGAGCAGGAAAAAGAAAAATTTGAGATTAGAGTTACTGACAGTTTTAGATTCTTACAATCATGTTTGGAGAAATTAGTGAATAATCTAGAAAAAGAACCGTTCACTCATCTTCAAGAAACATTTGAAGAAGACGAATTGTTAAGACGAAAAGGAGTTTTTCCATATGACTGGTTTAACAGTCTGAGAAAATTTGAAGACACACAATTGCCTCCAAAAGAATTATCACATTGAAACAACAAAAATGTACCAGTCCGATCCAGTCCTGATCCGCCAATATAAAAAAATGCAGTCCGATCCAGTCCAGATCCGGCAAAATTTGCTTCAGTCCTGATCCAGTCCGATCCAGTCCTGATCCATGCTCATCTCTGGCAGGGAGCAGGAAAAGTTCTTCAAGTCTGTTATGTTTGTTTGAAAAAACTTTTTGTTTAATCTTTTATAAAAATTCGGTTTTTTTGGTATTTTCGTTTTAATCAGTAACAGCATCAATTAAAGTACAAAGTGACTTTATTAGTGCACAAACAACGGAATAAGAGCTACATTATCAGTGGAGTTTTTGTCATCAACCTAAATTGAAAATAAATGTTGTTTTTTTATTTTTTTAAAAAGGGGTTTCATCCAACCCAGGTTGGTGTTCGTATGACGGAAATTCAGGGTTGGTTATCCAGGAAGCAAATTCGCCATGAGCACGAGCATTTTCGACGCCTTCTAAAGATGAATGGGAATCGCTTTTCACAATCCAGAAACCACAGGAAGACGCCTGCGGAAACTCTATCAAAGGAACTCTTCAAATTATGACGCTGCATCCAAAGTAGGGTGGGCCAAAATAAACATTTTTTGAAATTCAAAAAAAGAGGGTTCTTAAATCCTGGAAAATCAGCTAAAAACATATTTTAAACCGATTTTGGATGGTTGCCCGTAACAACAGCCGTGCAACCACGGGACAAAGGTCACGAAAAGGTCAAATTTAATAAAATTGACATAACTTTTGACACACTTAGGCTACAACTTAAGTACAGCCTGTGCACAAGTGACAGAAATCAACACGCATAGATGTTATGCATTCAGTGGCGTACGCAGGAAATTTTCATGGAGGGGGTTTCAAAGTGCCAAAATTTTTCTTTGCACTAAAATCGAAAGTATGATAAGAAAAAATATAAAACAAGCAGCAGTACAATACATAAACGTTGTCAAGCAGTTATAAACACATATTTAAACACCTGTTGGATGTCTCACTTAACCTGTTAATAATCTGTTCCGTGGAAGGAGTGTGATTTCGATAAATGCTTAACAATGAAAGCCCGTTCATTCTGGTATCACTGGTCGTACTTCGCAAGTACGTTTTTAGTCTGCGTAAGGTAGAAAAAGATCGTTCACTGGTACACGTTGTCACCGGAAGAGTTAAAAATATATGGAGCAACGTAAAAAT
>Ga0210059_1014268_pt1 | contig 11770 bp, 10 predicted proteins | sample Ectturendosymbi2_FD_188042 | JGI IMG/M metagenome (GOLD analysis project Ga0210059, IMG submission 188042) | Ecteinascidia turbinata endosymbiont from Florida, USA - Sample 2 (SPAdes) (version 2) | ecosystem: Host-associated > Tunicates > Ascidians > Unclassified | place: Key West, Florida... | reverse complement strand
CATTCCGTCGGGTGGGTGCCGGTGTCGGGAATGAAAATGCGGAGTCTTGTGGGGTTGTCCGCCCACTCCGCATTCCATTGGTGATACGCCCACTGCGCCGCACGTATATTGTTGTCAGATAAACTGATGAGATGTTGTGCGGCGGGTTCAAACGTGTCTCGATTTGAGGCGCCGTGCATTTGCACTCAATGGACGGCTGAGCGCTGAGTGGAGCAGATGTCCAGGCTCCGTGGCACGGCGTGCTATAGACAGTGTGGCTCCATTGCGACGAAGCTCAGCAGGTTGGATGCCTGCGAGGATTGGAAGGTTGTCCACTGGTGTAGGACGCAGGCATCCAGTCACAATTCGCAAGGCGTTGTTGATGGCTGGGTCGATGAGGCAGGTATGAGCACTGCGACACCAGACAGGTGCGCAGTACTCTGCGGTTGAATGCACCAGGGCTAGGGTGGCTATTCGCAACGTTGTTGTTCCAGCACCCCAGCCGGAGCCAGCAAGCCGCCTCAGGAGTGCGACACGTGATGTCAACTTCTTGCGAAGTGACTCAAGGTGTCGGCGATACGTGAGCGACCTGTCCAACGTTACTCCGAGGTATTTAGGCTTGGAGCAGAAGGGCAGGGTTTCGTTGTTGAAGTTGACTTTAAGCTCACGTTTAGCTTCCTTGTTGTTGAGATGGAAGGCTGCCGACACTGTTTTTGTAGTGCTGAGCTTTAGTTTCCAAGTCTGGAGGTATTCGCCTACGGTAGCCATGTACTTGCTCAGCACCCCTTGTACTGCCTGTCAATCTCCATCAGCATGCATGATTGCTAGGTCGTCAGTATATGCATACTTTTTGGAGATCGTGGTTGGCAGGTCAAAGATGTAGGTGCTGAAGAGAAGGGCCGCCAGGACAAATCCCTGTGGGACGCCGTTCTTGAGGCGTCGTAACTTGCTTCTTTTGATGTTTCCGGTGGTGAGGGTGAAGCTGCGATTGCCAACCATCTCCATGATCATGCGGACCATGTGTCTATCAGGCAGCAATTGCAGCAGCTTGCAGGTGAGGCCGCGGTGCCATGCAGTGTCGTAGGCTGCTGTGAGATCGACAAACACATATCCGGTCTTTTTTTAACCGAAAAGCTATCCTCGATGTCCTGTGTCAACAGGGTGACCTGGTCTACGGTCGACCTCCCGTGTTGAAACTGAAAACCCTCCTGCTCCCGAGGGAGCAATGGGTCGACACGAGGTTAGACGAGTCTCTCGAGGATTTTAAGGGGGACGCACAGCAGAGATGTGGGACGGTAACTCTTTGGGTCCTGCAATGGCTTTTCTGGCTTAGGGATCGCAACTATTAGTGCTCTTCTCCAGATCTTTGGAATTTTGAGTTGGCGCATGCAGGGACTGAGAAAGTCGCAAAACCAAGATTTGAGAGCCGACCCGGCGTGGAGTATGAACTCCGGGAAGGTGGAGTCCAATCCCGGAGACTTTCCTTTCTTCAGGCGTCTGAGGGCAGCAGGATGCTCCTCCGGCCTGAAAGGTTCAGAGATACTGTGACCCTCAGGTGTTGGAATCTTCCATTGGTCGGACAGCTCCTTGTTGACGAGCCTGGTGGACTCGCGATCCCCGGTCCTGTGTGCCTCGTTCTTCACAAGTTGTGAGGCGATGGAATTTGCCGAAACGGGGGTACTGTCGAAAGAAGCGTCCAGACCTGCCAGTAAGTTTGTTGATTGTTCTCCACGCCTTGCGGCTGGAGTGGAGAAAACGATGGAATTGACAGCTTCCTCCCATCGGTCCTGCTTCTTCTGCCCGAGCCGAGATATTAGGGACGAAGCGGCTTTATCAGAGTCAGTTCCCACTGGGTCTCGGATAAAGGAGCGATTGAGGGTCTCGCACTCATTGTCCCAGCATGGCACATAGTTCTTCCGACGGCCACGTGGGATACATTGTTTGGCCGCAGAAAGTAGGCTCTCGCAAAAATGCTGGAATGCCCTCTCAATGTTTGATGTGTGCGGAGGTGGCAATCTCTCAACGGATTTATCTGTGAGAAGGCAAAAGCGCTTCCAACCAGCTTTGTGAAAGTTCCAACGCTTCACCGGATCGCTGTGGGCAGGAAGCTTGAGCTTCGGTGACGTTATGAGGGAAGGTCGATGTTGTGACCGCGGGAACTTTCCAAGAACACGTCTGTCCTGCAGTCGGCTGTCCTGGCCGAAACTCGCGAAGGCCAGGTCTGGGTTGGTGCCGACGTTCTATCGGTGAGAGAAGCTGGGTGTTTCCTTCGAGTTTTGAAATGACCGAAAAAAATTATGTCATTGCGGTTAGAATGTCTGAAAATATAGCCTAATGAACACTGCTATGGTGAGTTTTAATACAACTGTGAGACATATGACCGAAGTGACCAAAATGTCTCAGCGAAATTCGACCGAAATGTCTCAGCAAAAGAAACAACAGGTTACTAGTATGACTTTTTGACAAGCAGTCGCATATTCGCTCACGCTCAAGCCTTGTTTTTATAAATTAAACCAGATTTATTTGAATTATTGGATTTTGTGGCTAAAACTTGTTTGTCTGCCTTGTATACTATCTTACTGTATCTGACCCCAAGCTGCATCACGCCAATCGTGCTTTTATATTTTAATAATGTTTTGCCTCACTGCTTGTTGTTGGCAAGTCGTGCTGTAATATGCCACTAGCTTTATTTCAAAATTCCATGACTGAAGTATTTGCTAGCTAATGTTGTTTCTGGCCTGTCTAGTCGCTCCGGTACCGGTATATTGTTTTATGCGTGTGCTGTGTGCGTGCTTTACGTTAACCTAAAATTACTGACTACGGTATATCTGTTTCAACTATTTACGAATTTCTCCAACATTTAATTACAAAACAGACTGTTACGAATATTTTTGCCAGCTATTTGTTGATTCTGAGACTGGTCGCATCATTCACATGCATCTGCAGTTGGGGAAAAGAATTATGTTGAATATTTACGATGCTAAAGATATCGGTTCAGTATCGAAAGTGACCGTTGATGCGCCATGGCTTGGTAGTTTGGACACAGTGAGTATTGCGAGTTGTTCTTGGTTGGCATTTCAGACGCTGTAGTACTGCTGCGCGACCAATATTTCTTAAAATAAAATGTCGTTTGCTCTACTTTCTAGTTTAGACAAAAGGTAGGTAAAACCGTAGACTAGAGCTAGACGAAGTCTAGTTTTTAGTTTAGACAAAAGGTGGATAAGACCGCAGAGTCTAGACGAAATCTTTATGCACATTGTTCTGCGTGAACTTGGAAATTTTCTTTGTGGCGGTGATAATGGTAACGTCAAGCTAATTTCGGAAATGTGATTGAGAAATAATCGTCAGGTTTTTGGTATACTGGGTATTGTACCAACAGTTGCGGCAAAAAAAATGAAGACCTTAGTTTTCTGAAGCCCACACGTTCTTGCAACAAGGGTTTTAGATTTCTTGACATTGCAATTGCCGAAAATGCATTGGTACAGCGTAGCGGACCAATTGCAAGATATACATTCAGCGGCGTATCTAGGGTATGGCAGGCATGGCTCATGCCATGGGCGCCACTTTGGAGGGGGCGCAAAAATTGGTTGGGAAAAATTAAAATTTGTGACTTATAGTTTCTTCAACCTCTATTTTTCGTCCCATACAATCATTAACTGCAAAGCTGCCTCAACACTGTGTCTTTATCTAATGTATTAAGTCGAGCGTGTTGCGCCAGCACCACCAAGAATAAGGCAGAACTATGGTATTGTGACACAACACGACACTCGGACATTGTGACAGAACAAGAACACTCGTTTGGCATGTCTAGATGATACTTGTCCTTTTCATGCTATAAGAAAGTGTGTTTCATTTTAAAAGAAATTGTCGTTTGCAGTTGCAATGCGTTGTGTAGTTTTTGTGCAAGATTTACGATTTGGTCAGGCAATACTATGTATGAGCTATTATAACGTGATTGAATGTTTTGATATTCTTTTTACTAAAAATAAATGAGCATAGAAGTATACTATGGTCCTTGTGGATAATTTATTATTTTATTTGCTTAAAGCACAACTAAACATCCATTTTCTCTTTTGAACTATTTATTTTCTTCATGGTTTATGTTTGGTAACAATTGTGCCTATATCTGAAATTGGAATTATCAAAAAGGGCGCACGTTTAAACTTTGCCATGGGCGCCATTCTGCCTAGATACGCCACTGTATATATTATACATATATAATATATGTATGTTAACGTATAACTTTAGTTCATTGATATAAGAGTTACGAACAAAGACAAACATAATACGTGTCATCCTGAGTTACGGAATCTGCAAAGGAATCATCCAGTTGTTTGACTAGGAACCGCGTTGCAGTAGCATGTTTTCCGTGAGAATCAAACTTTAACCATGTTAGCATGTAGCTTTCGTTTCTCAGAATCACGATATAAAGGAGTCGATTCTTACACATTGTATGAACTTTTACGTCTTGTGACATGTGCTTTTTGTTAAAGCTCATCTTCAGTGGCATAGATTTCGCTAAGACATGCTTAAAGGCCAATGTAACTCAAGCGGTAATTTCCTGTTCAATTTTCGAGAGAACACGTGTGAATGGAATATCCTGTAGGTTCTTGCACCTCACAACTGTATCACTCGCAAACCACTCACATTAACCGGCGTGAGCCACAGTAAGTACGCACACGTCTGTTGTTCATTGAAAAAATGCTGTTAGGTACAGTGAGTTAAGCACGCACCACCGATGCTGGTGGACTGGGTTCGATTCTTGAACGAAGAGCAGTCCCGAAACCAAGCTGAGGGGCTATGTTGACCTCTGACCACTAGTGACTACCCGCAAGGAGTGCAAGTGCAATGAAACTGAAGGGGTCTTTAGGCTTGACCGATAAACTTGGGCGAAACGTGCAGCGTCAGAATTTCACCTGCTCTATCTGCCTTCTTTTCTTTACTAGACGGTTGTGTTGGAGGGCAATGCGTTGGTTTACAGCTCAAGCGAAGATGACGTCGAAATTCTGCACCTGGTCGATCTCACCAGTGGCAAGAACAGCTTTAGTGTTAAACTCTCGGAATTCCACATTGAAAGTGTTACGTCGTTGATTTCGAACGACATGTGGGTGGATGTTGTGCAGAAATAAAATCTTTCAATATTCCGTAGCCGTGGTTCAGCACTACGCGGATCATGTAAACTTTCTGCTAAGCCAGTGCTAACTCATATGTACGGTGTAATATCTGGCTTTACGGATTGCATGCGTCTGAACCAGCTATGTCCAACCCGCGAGCCGCATGCGGTCCAGTTTAAGTTTTTGCTCTATTATAAGGAGGCTACATTCTGACAACCTGTCCTTATTTTGATTTTCTTAAATTTAAGATTTTTGATGCAGGTTGTCCTCAGTGCCACTTAATCCCGCCTGTACTTCGAGATTTTCCACTGCACCATGGTGAAAAATTTCTTACTAGTTTTCTGATTTTACCTCTGTTCCATTGGCACTAAACTTGCCTATGAAATTACACTTACGGAGTGGTTAAAGGTGCCAAACAGTCGTTACAATTACAGTTGGTATTCGAACGCTTTCACTACATTAGGTTAAACTAAATTTAGTTTGCTAAGATCAAAGTAAGTCATTCAATGTGCGGCCTTCATTAATATATCACTAAATTTTTGGCTCAGTAAGCAGATTCGGTTGGACATAGCTGGACCCCGAAGGCATTCCCAGTTTATATCGTTGTATTCGTTGAAGGTCTGATGTATCGTCCAAGGGCGGAGCGTTCTTTGTACGTCATGGAGCAGACAAACTTACTTTGTTGAGACTGGAGGAAGGGGACATTCAGGTATTTCAGCATAGTATAGAGTTAGTGAGTTGAGCCGAATAAGGTTTGACTGGGCATAACGAAAAAATATGCGTTTGAATTGATATGCCCTGATGTGTCTGATTGATGTTGCAAAGATGTTTATTGATTTTTTAAAATTATTTTTGTCTGACTTTCATTATTTTTATAAGTGGTTTTCTTGAGAATTGTTTCGCATTTTCTGATAAAAGCTTTTACATTTCTTAGAGGAACATAGCTGAGCAGCGCATGCGTTTATGTAGCGTTATTTCGCTTTTTGATGCTTTTGTAGCGGAGGGCGACTACTTTTTGTTATAGGTTGGACAAACAAAAGTTCTACCTGGTTTGACTGACGTCGTTGTTAAAAGTGTCGGATCTGAAACGTACGGTTTCACCACCGTGTTACGCAGCAATGAGATCCGTGTCTCAGCAATAAACATGAAAACAGGTTAATTTGCTTGCATGAATGTTGGTGGGAGTTTCGACTTAGCACCAAAGTCTTTCATTATTGTTCTGGGGTTGGTGTGGCCAGAGTGTGGCGTTACTAGGAGAAATGGTTGTATTATGTCTGCATTCAAGATGTTTTTTTGTACTGTACAATAAATTTGCATTCGTGTTCATGGTCTAAAAAGTTAAAATCTTCCGTATGTCTGACGCAAGTAGCATGTGCGATGACTAGAGTACGTTCCGCCGTAGAGGTGCGCGGTGGAAGGCTGTTAAAGCGAGATTTTCGTGAGAAAGCCGATGTTTAAAAAATGTTTTCGTAAGTCTGGATTCTAGCAAAGGAAATCTTAATCCAAGTTAACTTCTGCTGCTCCGCAGGTTCTGCGGATGACAGTTCAACCATTCACCACCGGCTCAGTCCCACCGTCGGGCTGCCCGATACAGTTTACGTAAATATGTTTTTGAAAAGAACTTCTCCTGTTGGTTTCAGGTGATCGCATCTTTGATTTTATATATAGAGTAAATTCAGAGCTGCTTTTGTCATGCTTTGCGCTAAGTTCTGCAGCCTTCAATATGGGTTGAGGGCCTCAGCAAACTGGAATCTGTTAAGCAGTACATCCTTGATTTTGCTGTCGTCTAAAGGGGGTTTGCCGTACATGCAGCGCTGGTTTGAAAGGTCTGTTGTTTTCTTAAAACTGATTAAAAATTGTGACGCGGAGTGTGTCTTACTACAGTGGTAAATATTTTTATTTGAGAGTCTTCCGCAAAGAAGTAGAGTACATCTGTTTCTACTTTTTTTCGCAGAGTTCTAGTCACCACAATGGCGGACACTTCAATTCTGCTGACTCATCCTAGCAGAATCGCATGGCAGCGTGACGAAGCACTGTCATCCATAGTGCACGCCAGCATGCTCGATCTTCCATTATCTGACACCGATGCTGGAATCGAAGTAGAATTCGATGAAAACCCTCGTGCAAATGTTCTGGACATGTTTGCGAAGGTTGGTTTGATTACGCGAGTCAAGTTAACTGCGGTTACTTGCTGCGGATCGCCATTGACGTTGCCTTCTCTAGCATTGTGTCTTTTCGACGCTTTCTTGCTTATAGTTCGAATCTTCTAATACAGTGGTTTCCAACCTTGGTTGAAAGCGACCAATTAGGAGATATCCTGTATTGTCGCCGCGTGAACGCACGTTCGGGAAAAACTTAATTTGGTCGAATTTCACTTTTTTCACCGATTAACAATTAAGTTATGGGCCGTTTCGTCATTTCACAATGGTTCGTAGACCTTACAGTAGATGATTTCATTTTCTTACCTTAGTTTTCAGCAGATGAAGTTTGCAAAACGTGATGAAGAAAAGTCACAAAACTAGGTCACCAGCAACACTAGAGCCATTGCAAAAGGTGATTCAGGCATCATCTTCGAAACACCTTTTCTATTAGGGCTATGACAAAATGTTACAAACCGCAGTAAAATTTCAATTTGCAAAATTATCTCTGCTCTGCATTCCGTTCTAGCAAAAGGAAAAATCACGTGTAAATATGACATAAAATGCAAAATGCCGAGGTTTGTGACAACGCTGTGAATTTCGCTAGAATTAAAGCAGATGAAATCTCAATTAATTTTGCCCTCTGCACATGTAGCCGCAACTGCTGGGGGTTACAGGGGATACTGCTCTCACAAAGCAATTGACGATTGTTTCTTATGGGCCAAAAATTATATTTCTTGGGCAAAACTTTCATAAAGTTCTTAATACTTGAGGTTGTTCATTACCCCGCAGCCGCCATGTGCCCAGGTACTGGGTAGAAAATAAGAAGTTGTTAGCAAAATGTCATAAATTTAAGAAAGAGCGTCACTGTTCTGGAAGAGGATGCGGTTTTAACCAAAATTATTATTTGTTAGATAAAAAGTACATTCTGTTGAACAAAAATCTTCTGCACTTGAACTTTCATGTCTGCTACGCCTTTGTCTCCACCTATTTGAAATTTGGACTCCCGCATCACAGACCTCTTGCCTAAGACGTTTCACAAAACTTTTACCATCAGATATGTTCCTGTAATGAATTGGACTTTGGAATTACTTAAAAATGAATCCTAGCAGCAAATTTTTCCCGTTTATACTTTAAATACACTTTAAATTAATCTCATACAACTCAGGGCTTCAAGAAATGCACGCTGAAGTATACAAATTGTAAGATTTCGTCAATCGGGCGCAGCTTACTGCTACTTTCTTATGGACACTGCGTGACTTGGCATAAACAATTCCCACAGGGAGCTATCGCCGCTCTGTACCATTGAGCTATTGTCGCCTAGTAATATTTTAACCTAAAATGAGCAGCTTTACTGTGAGTGCATTTTCCTTTCTACGCTCATGCTGATTAACCGCGGTGAGAATGGACCACTACGGCTCGTCAGCTGTTTTTTTCTAAAACTTTTTCAGACCACTGGCGTGATAATGGTGGTATGTGTGGGCAAGACTCGTGATTGATTAATCCGGTTGGTTTCGGCAGAGATTAAAGGCTCAAGCCCAGCAAGTCGCTTCACTGGCGAAGCAAACACTCAAAGAGTTGGACGAAGGAACGTTATTCAAGCGCAAGACACGAGATCCACTAATTCAGGTTCTTTTCAAATGAATGATTTTGATGCGATGCTCTTCCCTTTCGAGAATACTACAATTCGTTGAAAAAGCTTCTTTTGAGCAAAATAAATTGTGAAGGAGTTGTTGAAACAATCACTGTCATTAGCGTCGTTTTTGAAAGGACGCCATAGTTTAACTCGGCATTTCACGCGTAAATTTCATTGCAGGTCGAAGGACTGACCAGAGACCCGTTTTCTCTGCACAAGATGATAGTCGCGCTAACTACGTCGGGAAGCTTGTTCGGTGTGGACAGTTTGTCCGGGGATATCGTCTGGAGGTAACACACGTAGCTAATAACATGATGCCTTATGGTGGGTGCTTTTTGTAAAGCGTGACTGTGTTGCACTACGTCAATGTTTTTCTTACCTTCCACTCAACATCGTAGTGAATGAAGTTTTTGCGGTAAATTGGGATTTCGTTTCCTGAGTGATTTTTCCTGCTTTGCGCCGCGGCACTATTAGAAGAGATGTGATTGGTTGACGCGACAGGTCACGCGCGAACAGTTGCGAATCTCGCATGCCGCTGAGTCACGCGTGCGCGTTTCTTTCAGGTACTTTTCGCCGCTCCTGAAACGGCGGAATTCCTTTTTCTTCGTCCAGCGAACAACAGCTCACTTCCCACACCCGCCTCAAGCCTTGCTGGTCGCGATGGACCCCGAAAGACGCGACCCACCTGCGCTTTTCACCTTGAATCCCATCACTGGTGAAGTAGACGACCAATCAGGTGCGTGTTTACCATCACGCGTCGTCCACTACTTCACTTTTACCAGTTGATATAATCACTGACTGGTGCCTTCTGTATGATCGACTACTGTTTGTACACTTGAACGCCAGGCTGAGTTGGGTAATTCCCAATCAGGTATTTACGTTTTGTTTAGCGTATGCTTAAAAGTAACGCAACTTGGGTAACTCTCCTTCGAGTCAAAAGGTGAGGATTCGATTCCTTTTATTTGCACCAAGGAAGTCACCGACACTCCTTTGTGGATATTTTGAGATTAACTATTTGTCACCAATACGCTCTGGTCGTTTTGTGGTTGAACCTGAACTTTTGCAAAGCTGCTTATGGTTTTCTCTTTATTGATCATGCTGCGACTTTTGTAATCGAAACTCATTACCACAGGAGTCTTAACCCTCAACTTTACATTATGAGATGTTTATAGACTTCATACCTCAGATGTTCGGTACATAAACATTTGTCTATCTTCTCAGCACGACATTGATATTTCCACTGTGCTGAGTGAATGTGGCTAAAGACCGAGGGCGGTCCTTGGTCACATACGCGACGACCGATGCGCGATGGATTGCTTAGTTTTGCGCATTTCGTGGCAGTAGATGTCCAAACTATTCCGTTGGACAAACCGATCGCGTCGTTGACACAGCAACTTTTGCGATATCAGGGGTACGGAAAGGCGTTGCTGTGGAGACATTTGTGTGGGAGGGGCCTTCCATTGAGTCTCTTGTGTTCTGAGATCACGGTTTTCTGCTGCGTGCAACCAAGCGGGAATGAAAATAAGTACATTAAAAATGGAAGCATTTTGTCTCTCCAGAAGCCTAAGCAGTGCATGCTGCAAATCTGCCGGAATACACTAGAACAGAGGTTCCCAACCTGGGGTACATGTACCCTTAGGGGTACATTTGCCTATCTAAAGGGGTACATTTAAGGTTAGCAACATAAGAGAAATATATGCAGTATTTACATACCTTTTATTTCCAAATATTTATACATATATCAATGAATAACACAGGGTGACACAAAAAAACGGTCATCACCAAAAATCGAATAACTTCCAAAATTTTATTTAGATTGACACAAAACTTCAGCTGCATTAGGTCAAGCCTGTGCAACAGACATCTCCAAAGTTTCAAGTCTGTACTACAAAAACTCTTTGTTTCACTGGCGCTCAAAAAATGTGCTCCAAATGAGCTCCCCGGCGCTGCAGGCACATTTGGATTTGGCGGGCAAAGTTCTCGATGACCCTCCCGCATTCCTCCCTTGGGATCGCTCTTATTGCTGCTGTGATTGCTGCCTTCAGGTCAAGGATAGTCTGGGGTTGTTGCCATACACCCTGTCTTTAAGGTATCCCCACAGATAAAAATCTGGGGGGTTCCTTGCGGCGACCACTGCGGGTCACACCTGCGGCTGATCAGTCGGTCAGGGAAACGCTGCTGTAGCCATGCCAATGATTCGTTTGAGGAGTAGGGGTGGCACAATCCTGCTGGAACCACTGGAGGACCCTGACGACCCCTCTCCGTCGACCAAGTGCTGTCCAGGACTTGCCAAGCACCTGGACATATCGCTCGGTGTTGATTGTCACAGACCGCTCGTTGTCGTCCTCGAACCAGAATGGTCCAATGATGCCATGGTTGGAGCTGGCAACCAAGGCAGTGCACTTCACAGAGTGTAATGTCCTTTGCAGACAGTGCTCAGGGGGTGTGCTACCCCAGAAGAAGTTGTTCTTAGAGTTCACGTGACCTGGACAGGAAATTCACGACATCCGAACCGTTATTTGAATTGCAATTGAGCTGCGTGGATAGACCTCTGCCGAAAATATGCCTCAACTATAAATATCTTTTCCTCAGTAGTCCATGGCATCTCGAAGGTCAAATTTGGTAGACTCTTAGAACATTAATTCTACTTGGTAAATCTGAAAAATAAAAAGAATTGATTAATTATTTCAAAAGTTATTCAAGTTTGGGTGATGACCGTTTTTTTTGTGTCACCCTGTATTTTCAAAAGCCATCATATGCTTCTTGTTAAACATATCTGTGATTAATCACGATAAAATAGGAAATTTTAGGGGTACATGTTCAATGTTCATCTGTCGGAATGCTGAAAGGGGTACATGGTCAGAGAAAGGTTGGGAACCCTGCAGTAGAACATTCACAGCAGG
>Ga0210059_1014267_pt1 | contig 11770 bp, 11 predicted proteins | sample Ectturendosymbi2_FD_188042 | JGI IMG/M metagenome (GOLD analysis project Ga0210059, IMG submission 188042) | Ecteinascidia turbinata endosymbiont from Florida, USA - Sample 2 (SPAdes) (version 2) | ecosystem: Host-associated > Tunicates > Ascidians > Unclassified | place: Key West, Florida... | reverse complement strand
GGCGTTCGTGGAAAGCTCCTCCCAAATTTTGTTGTGCCCAGAAAATATTGTTTTAAACTTATAATCTCGCCCTCCTAAAAATGTATTTCCCTCTCAAACATTAAAACCTGACTGTGGACTTGCTAGGCCAATCGTGCCCTGGTGCCAGAAGGCATGTTCCCACTTCTCGTGTTTGCAGATTGCTGGGGAAACGGCGCTCTTCCGCTTCTTTGGGAAAAAATCGCTTGATGTTTTCCTTAGCTATGAAAGCGCACTCTTTTTTTCCACTGGTTGCTTAGGGTCGGTGATGTTTCCCTTCGTGCGACGGTATAGCTGGGCCGGATCAAATGAACGCAAGGCCCCTTAAACGCCAGCGCGACTGCTTAGCGTTTCACGTGACCTTGTTTCAAGCTCGCAGAAGCACCGGTCGAAAACGTCAAAACTGACACGATTTGTCAGCCTGCACTTCAGAGACAATTGTGGGTGACCATGTCCAGCGGTTCGTATGTGGAGGGTGTTTTTTTGTTCAAACGAAAAGTTGTATCACAAAATAACGATCTTTACCGTGACACTACACAACAAACTTTTTTGTCACAGACTCTGACCATATTCACTGCACAAATCGTCCATTCACACATATGTATAGAGGAAAGATATGTCTATCTGCACTCTCTCGCAGATCGAAACGTACCGTTTGCAAAAAATGTGCTCAACGAAACAGGGCCGGCCCTTAGCCGATTGCTTCGAAAGGGGCCCCGCGCTGTGCCTACTAACCTACACAAACTTACAGTACACTTTCTATCGAAGCTGCTTATGTAGTGGGGGCTGCATGCAGTATTTTTTAAACGTGAGGTCTGTTGCCAACAAAAACCAAAGTAAATTGCGCGGTTTTAACAATCTCTTTCATCAGAATTCGTTCTGTGGAATCATAACAGTGGTATTTGTTTCGATGACGTGTGGTCTAGTGTTTTAGTAGCAGCTAGTTAAAGCAGAGAAAGCTTGAGTTTTGAAGCTGTTTTCTGTTTCAACTTTGTACTTGGCAGGTTAAGTTTTAATAGTAGCTGCAACATACGGTTCGATAGCAGTGGCATAGCCAGCCCAAAATTTTGGGGTTACCGAAATGTTTGACTTAGGCGAGCAACTTCTCAAAGCGTAAAATGACTAGGTATGTTAAATATTTTATTCGTTTTCCTTCGTAGAGATCTGACAAGGCAGCGTCATTCCCTAATTTGTTTATTGCCTCAAGATTTACTTGACCATCCCCGTTACCGTGACATCCAGAAAAAGGAGTTTTCTAACCTAAAAGTACTGTAATTACAACTTATTTTAGATCATTAATCCCACTAAAGCACCTAAGTAGTTTGGCAATTATGTTCATTAAATCCGAAATTCGCAGGTGCTAAACTTGGACAAATTCTGAGTAACTTTGCTAATGTTAAAGCACAAAAATAAGTTTATCGTAGCAAATGCAATTTCCGTATCGTACACTGCAATAGCGGATTCGGAACTCAGATTTCGGGCTCCAGCTCCAGACATCTAAAGTTTTTAGCTACAGATCTGGCTCCAACATCCAAAACCTTACGGCTCCGGCTCCAAAACGATTTGGTCAATTGAGAACTGAAAAACATTGTCCTATTTGTATTATTACACCAGCATGGATGGGGTGTCGCGAAATGATGCGTTTGATGGATAGTGGAGCATGTGCAAAAATTGAGAATCGCTTATCTACGCACAAACGAGCATGGGCTTCGGAAAGATTTTTTCCAGGGGCAGCAATAGTGAACTTTGCCAGGTGGTGGGCAAACTCATTTTTCCAGGAGTGGGCCAACAGTGGTGAAATATCATTTTACCAACTGGAAGCTTACAGACAAACATTTTTCTGTTAATAGGAAAATATCAAATTTCAAAATCCAGGGGGGCGGCTTGTCACGCCTTTTCGTTCATTGATGTTTTGTAGCTAAGTTGTGGTATCTTATCTTTGTTGGCTGATCATATCAAGTATGTTGTTAGTTTCGCTTAAAACATGACCAATTGGCCTGCCGTACCCGCGGTAGGTATCTGGCCAGAGAGGAATTATTGAGTGTAGTAACTCTTGGATTTATTGGGTGTTACGGAGATGTCCATGGAGCGGACATGGGAAGTCTCTGCTGGGGAGGTAAAGCTGGTGGCATGGCTCCAGACACCCCTAAATTGGTATTACACCTTTTGGCCTCGCTCTTTCACATCACTCATGATTACTACCATTAAGACTTCATGACCCTCCTTAAAAATTTCTGCACACGCCACTGAGTGGGGCCCCGCAAAAGTGCTTCCAATCGGGCCCCGCACTTGCTAAGGCCGGCCCTGAACGAAATATCACGCAAAAGCAACTTGAACCGTACTACTTGAAAGTTTTGTGATGGTAGCTTTACAGTATTTACACCTATTAACTGTTCCGTGATCTAGTGGACAACAGCACTTTGTTTGATCTAAGACTCTTACCCTAACGATCACGACAAGCACTTCGCAACTAATTGTTACGTTAGCGCATTATACGGTAATTGCAAACGCGTTCGATTGCGAAGAATACTTAGTAACGAACTTATTGAAGTGACCCTGGACTCTGTGACATCTTGGCAGGTAATGCAGCGAGACGTGACACTGCTGACAACGGTAGGCCACGTTTAGTTTTATACTGTGTGAAGCATGAATCTGTAGCAGTGCTTCCAGAAGTTTAAAAATCCGTTGTTAGTGTGAAACTGTGATCAATGTGACCGAGTGAATAGCTTAATCAAACCACTCTTATGCAGCCTTCTTTTCACACAGTATAAAAATACGTGGCTTCTTGGAATACGTCTATGCAGATTTGCGGGAATGCGTCTTTATCGTTAAGGTTTAGTTCCGACTCTTTGGTGAGCACTAAGTGCAAAGCTATATTTGCTGTGGCGAGTTTTCGTAATTGAATTGCTCAGTTTTTTTAAAGCCTGCGTGGTGTTCTAACTTCAGTAAGTCGTCCGATAGTCTTGCGAATATATAGTTCTACTTCTCATTGCTTGAAACAGTTTTGCGAGAGTGTCCAACCTTCTCGTTTTTTCATCGCTCAAGTTGTTCTGGCCGTTGATTATTCTTAAATTATGAATTATTTGTAGAAAGTGCTCGAAAAATGGAAATTAGGCAGTTTACGAAGAGAAAAAGCATTTCTGATAGCCGAAGTGTAGAAAAGATTTTAGACAAAAGATTGCGAATTGAGGTTCAACCAGCACAGACTAATGGGTTAGAAAGGGTAAAGTGTTTGTGAACGTCCATTTGCATTGCATCGTCAGTAACCTGAAAAGGATAAAAAAAATTTCGACGTTTCCCCCCTGGAAAAATTTCTGCGGAAGCCCATAGATCCTAGGACATACGCAAGGGGGGATTGGGGTTAAACCTCCTGTGAGCTTGACATTTTACAATAACTTTATTGCATGCACAAAGGAGATTAATTGTTTTCGAATACTTTTTGCTTGTTAATTTGTCGACTTACTGCAAATACCCCGGAATGAATTTGCATGCAAATTTCAAGGAATATTGTAAAGGGGCCAAAAAGTAATAATTACGTTTTGGTGGGAATCTGGGTTATCGTCTGCGTCCAGAAACCTTCTCACCACTTTTTGCAGACCTTTCTTCCACTGCGCATGTTTTAACATTGTGTTCCGCGATAGTTCGCTTTGTCCGAAACAATTGCATTTGTTTTGTCTGCTACGACTGATCAGCATAAGCGCTGATCCCATTGGCTACATTACCAATTTCTGTGGTATGATAGAACTGTTGCACGAGCTCAAAAACAGCAGTTGTTAATATAGAAGCATTCAGGCATTTGATAATGTCTCAGCAGGGAAAATGGAAAACTAAAAGTTTGCTGGACTTCTATAAACAACAAACAATCGAAAGTTTTCTTGCGTACTTTATGCTTATTCTCATTTCTTGTGTAGTTTAGCAAGCTTTGATCTTTTAAACCCGTGTGTGCGCCAGCCAGTCCAGCCGCACTTTTTCCATGCTCGACTGCTAGTATCCGACAAGACTTTAACGCAGCCTCATTTTGCAGTTGTAAATTGCTCTGATGCATTGATGAGGGTGTTTTACTCCCCTGTTTTAAGGCGCAGGCTGATATTTTCGCATTTATGAACTGCTATATCTTAACGTTGAGTGTATTTTCCTCCGATAACCTGACGTGGAGCACTAATAGTTTATATTCAGTGCAATGACATAAAATAAGGGGAGTGGATGTAGAAAAATATGCATAATATGTCAACAAACTTCGCCAAAACGTTGTTTTGGAAACATGACTATGACTTCATTTTGTGACGTCACAAACAGTGCACACCAAATACAAATGACCACCATATGCCACTGAATGAAATCCTCCCATGAAAATTTTCTACGTACGCCGCTGCATGGATGCACTGATTTCGATCTAATTCTTAGGTCATAAAGCGTGGTTCTGTTTGTTTCAATTCTTTTAAGTCACTCAAAAACGATATATGTCAAAGTTGTCACTTTACTTACCCTATAAACTATACGCAGTAATCGAAAATCTCTACGTTTTTGACGCGTGGTGAACAGCCTAAAAACACGAAAAACCAGTAAAGGAGTATTTTGATCTTTAAGCGCGAGGCCCCCAAAAGCGCGTGGCTCCGGGCATTTGCCCGGTTTGCCCAATGGTTAATCAGGCCCTGGGTATTAGCCAATCAAAGCTTTGCAGTGACACTTTTCAGGAAAATACTGAAACGTTCACGCCAGTTATCCATTTATTTAATAATAAATATAGTCCCTGCGCAAGTGTCACTTACTGTGACAACTGTTGTTAATGCTGAATCTACTGTATTAATTTGGCTCAAGATGCTAATAATCTGTGGCAGGCCTGCACAACATACGGCCCACGGGTCGCATGCGGCACGCGAGAGCTTTCGCAATTGCAGAAAATGCAGCAACAGCCCGACTTCGGATATTACAATTAACTGTCGTTCCAGAATTTGTTTCAAACTGCAACAAAATGATATAGATTTTGCGACCCACGGCAAATTTATGTGGTCAATTTGGCCCTTCGTGCTTTGAGTTGTGCAGGCCTGATCTATGGCATCATGCTACTGCACTGCATGAGTCCATGCTACTGCTTGCTTCAAATGTGGCCGAGTAAAATGGATTGCCAGCCCGAGTTAAATATACTCAGTATTAGTCATCTTTTGACTTGAAGCGGAGGTTTTAACTCTCAAGTTAAAGCTTCGGCTTTAGGTCGAAAGATGATGACTAATACTGAGTTATCAAGGATTTGAAAAACGTGATTCGAGCCAAACGAGTAAAAGATATTTGATTTACGCAATCAATGGAAACGTCCGCCATTCTCTCAGCTTTGGTTGCCATTGCTATTAATAAATTACGGTCTACGACGCTCCATCGTGAAAAATAAATAAAGAAGGCAGGGGTGCCGGGAGGATTTTTTCCAAGGGGGACCATCAGCGGATTTTTCCAGAGGTAGCCATCAAGAGTTTACCAGGGGGGGCAAAAGGGGTGAATTTTCATTTTCAAAACTAAGAAAACAACCTTTTTTCTAAAAGTTAAAACAAAAAATTGTCTAATTTCAAAAGCCAGGGAGGGCCAAGCTCCCCTAATGAAAGAAGGCAGGGTTTTTGTGAGACCAGTCACGTTGGACACATTCAGTCGAGGCTCATATTTCGTTTTCGTCAATAACATTACAAACGAACTGATCTCGAACTCGTTTTGGAAACAGTCAACGCTTAAAATGAAAAGAAGGTTTTTAACGTTACCAGCGCTTTGCCCATCGGCTTAAATTTCAGATGACCTTAATGTTGTTGGTTACTTTCTTTATAAAGCTGTGCAGCCGCAATAAGAGATAATGGCTTTGCTTTTCTTAAAACGTTTTCTCTGCCTCTTTACGAGAGGAAAGGTTTTCGTTCGATACAATTCGTTGGTCGTCGGAAGCAATCACAGCACTTCCAGTGCTCGTTATGGCTTTGATGGTCACGAACTAAAATTAGGATGTGTTCAAACGAAGTGAAAGTCAACATGGAACACTTTTCATCAGCCAAAATCAAGACTTAATGCAGACAACAGCGCTATGTCTTCTACTGTTTACTTCTCATTCATGACCATAACTTGCACGAAACGATTCAATGACATCGCTATGTCAGAAACGGTGCCAAGTCGGAAGCAGTTAAGTTGATGACGCTTGGTGCAAGTTGTCGCTTCCACAATCCAAAGCTGTCGCCCTCTGGGTACGACTGTCACCGGCAAACTGTAAGTCATCCTTGTTCGACGCGGAAAAAGCAACACGGATGGCGTGGAAAGTCTTTACAGTGCTTTTGCTGCTCAAATTTATCGGAACGAGTAGGTACACTTCGCAACTTTAGTTTGTGTTGTTTCAGGCCAAATCGTAGTTTCGCAATGGTGGTTGAGTTAGTGAGCAAATTATTTTAGCATTTTGTCAGCAACTGCTCATGTGATAGTGCTGTTAGATGGAGTGTTAGGATAATAATCCCTTTACAGTCTTAGTTGTACTCGATTGAAACATTTGCCCGGCTTAGGGGATAGGCTGAAGGTTGTCAAACCGTATTAACGTTTCTTTCGTGAGACTTGCTTTTCGGAAATGCAGCACCAAAACTTCTTCAAATGCTCATAGCAATAACCGAACGGTTGAAAACCGGCTTGGCTGTAATATTTCAGTTTTGCAGATGTTGACCATAACGATGTTCATTAAATTTTCTAACTCAATGCATCCAGTTGGCATTAAGCAAGAGTTTCACGCCAGGAAGTAGTGTTGTTACAAAAGGTTTTTGTGTATAACGGTGTTCTGTGAGGTATGGCATTATTTTTCGATACAGGCAATTTGTTTGCACTGCTCACCAGTTTAAAAATTCGCCTGAAGCCACGTTTTCCAATTCTATCGAGCATGGGCGTCGGAAAGGGGGGGAAATGGGGCCAAGACTTTCCCTGGATTTTGAAAATTTTTTCAAAAACATGTTGTTTTCTTAGTTTCGAATGGTAAAAACGAAATTTCATCACTTTTGACCCCCCTAGAAAAATTTTGGAAAAATCCTCTTGTGGAACCCCTGGAAAAAATCCTTCCGACGCCCATGCTATTAAGGTACACAGTACTTCGAACAGTTAGCCGAGAAAAAAGCTCGAGTCTTTTCGGAAAAATATATGCTGGGTTGTGTGAGTTAGCATGGTCTTACGCCACTTTCGCCAGCACGCATTGAGTGAGTGTACGGGTAGTTAGTCTGTCTACCTTTGATTGCCATTGCGTAGGCTTTTTTGGATAGTGAAATTGCATGAAGATGTTTTATTGTTAGATCGTGGGTGCATTTCAGATCTTCTTTCAGAATTTTCTTGAAATGAAAAGAAACAGAAAAATTTCGAAAAAATGTTTTAGTTATTAATTGCATTCGCTTCGCTCTGACCTCCTCATTTCTGTAAACAGAAAAATTGAGACGTAGGTTTGTTATTACATCAAAGATTCCATGTATGGAGTTATTGCGTAACGTGGTGGCAGACGTGATGGTGCCAACTGACGTCACGTCAACAAATGCGTCATCGCGCCTTTTCGAGACTAATCGGGCAATGCGCTGTACAAGATTGTTTTGGAACTATTGTAGATTCAGAGTTAAATTTGCTCTACGACGTAAAAGCGTATTTTGACAATCCAACGTTGTATCAAATGTAACGGAAAACAAAGGCTTTGTTTGAAAGCTCGAAGAATTAGTATCAATTTTAAGTTTGAATCTAGCCCATGCGACAATCAAAAGCTCTAGGTTTCTGTAGGCTTTCGAGGAATCAGCCGACTGGGCTCTGCTTTCATCTTTTTGCGATGATTCAAACTTGCACATATCTTTATTCAAGTAACTTCACTCCACAAGTAAACAAGCAAGGCATCTATCGCAAATTTTTAATAGGAAATCGATTTCACGTAACACTACGCATCATCAGTCCTCACATTTTATTCAAACAGAAAATGTAAAATAGCCCGTAGGTCTATTTGAATAAGATCTAAGGACTGACAATGCGTAGTGTTACGTGAAATCGATTTTCTATTAAAAATTTGCGTTAGATTCCTCGCTTGTTTCACTTGTGGAGTGAAATTACCAGCCCACGCGAATGGTTTTGTCGTACTTTCTCACACCATCTACTTTTGAACGTTTGGTTCCTGCCCCAGTGGTGCTTTTCACACAAAGGCACTACTAAAATTTCAAATGTTTTCATGTTTTAGTTCAGAACATAAGTCGATCATAAGTCTTTTTCGTGATGCTCTTAATGTTACAGTGGGTAATCCTTTTGCGACATTGTGTTTTAATACATAAACTACCGTGAACTTTCATGAGAGAATTTGCATCATATGCTTTTGTTATATTGCATTCAACTTGGTCAGACCGTTCTCTGTAATTGTCAAATGTTTCAGTTTCTTTTCGTCACAGATTGTACGGTAGCTACTGTGGAAGTTCCATACGGAAGTAGTTTGTGATTGATTCTCAAAGTACTTTGCAGATCGGTAGCGTTTTTGAAATATGCTTGCCTAAGCTCCAAACAATAGCTACTTTTTTAATCTGAAAAACTTAAGGCCATGATTTCGATAAACAGATATGCTGGTTTACATTATTCCACAACGGTCAATAATTTAATTCAACATTTCTGAACAGTCCAATCATACTTTTTGCAACATTTTGAGTTTCTTCACAGTTGAACTGATGCTGCATTGGCATCGTGTATGTACTAAGCAACAGTGCATTCACTAATGACTCACTGCGCTTAATTTTAAATTAATGTGCCGCAAAACTTATCTTATGGATTTCAGACTTACAGAATGAAGGACTTCCAGATAAGCGAAGATTATTTGTGCTTAAATAGAAGCACGGATTGACCCAGCGAAACATAGTTCGCAGTAAAAACAAACAAGCAGTTTTTTCGAACAGGGGAGTAGGTGAACTTACCATAGATACTTTACTTCAACTATAAAATAAAATATCATACTTTTTACATTTGGAATTATATTAAGCTTTACGTTAGTTTTTCATTTGTCAAAGTAATTCAATCTCAACGTTGCTTGCTTTTGAGAAAATAATCAAATCAAACTGTCATTCTGAAACAACTTTACGGTTGAAAAAATCAATGGCATTAGTATATTTCTTTCACTGATGCAGACTCGCAAATCTGTTTCGGAGGGTTTCGACCTCACAATCAGTACAATCAACTATACGGAAGCTGCGGATACGTCATCGGAGGGCACAGACGCGAAGCAGGCGTCTTCGTTCGTACTTTCCAGTCTTGTTGTAGACGGCGTTTGGCACAAGGGTGGGGATTTCCATTTGGCTGCCGGGTAATGTTTTTTGCAATGCTCGACCGTCGTAGCTAATCAAGCGAGCGCGAAACGCTGACAGTTCGCGTCACTTTATTTTTTGTTTTTAAGGAGATATCACAAACGTGTTTCTGCTTAACAAGACGTTTTTTACTGTAGGTGGTATGCTGTTGCAGCCGATATTTGGCTGAAACAGCGTGGTCCAACTACTTTTGACCTACGGGCCATTTTACAAAAACGTGACAACTTGCGGGCCACTTCCAACAAAATGATGTGTAAAACAACAGATTCGCAACATTTGAAACTAAAAATGGGAAAACAAGTATGACCATCATTGAAACCATTACACAACAGCAAAAAGCAATTCATTACAAATCTCTATAAGTGGGATGCCTGTGGTCAATACCAATGTCAATGGTAGCAATTCGGAGACTATCGACCAATGTTTTGTCTGCCATTCGATTTCTATTTTTAGATTCGGCTTGCTTTATAGTGGAAAATGTACTCTCACATACGTATGTGCTTCCAAACATAGAGTGCATTTTTATTGCCATGTCTATCTCTGGTAACTAATTTCCCGATGCTCTCTACAGTCTTGTTCAGGGTTTCTCAAACTATGGGCCATGGTTCACTAGCGGGTCAGGGAAAAACATTTGAGGGGTCTTGACCTGGCAAGGGCCTGCAAAGGTTTGATGATGCCCGGCGCAACTGCTTGATTGTAATCCTCAACCAGATTCTATAGTCTAGTTTTAAGGAATGTTAGAAACACGTAAAACTAGTGTTGATAAAAAAACGAGTTTCAAAAATTAAATCCATGCAACATGTGTTACTAGCCTTACAATACGAAGAAAAATCTAGTTCCAACATTTTAATAAAATGTGATTTTTGTAATTTCACTCTTTGGATGCCACCTGCCTTGGAATTCTCGAGGCCGTCGCCAGTTCGCCCCTGCCGCCCATACGGCCTGGTATTATTGAAATCGAGTACATTTTGCAAGTTGAGCCTTCTAAATCGAAAACCTACTGTAGGTAGCTTTTGAAATTCAAAAATCACAATACGCTCTCTTTTGTCATTATACGTGTTAAATTATTGCGACATGGAAATTGCAACGTGGCCTACCACTTGGCAGGGGTATAACGAGGGGGACAAGCAGGGCACATTTCCCCGGGTGCTGAATCAATATGGGGGCGCCAAATCACTGCGGGGGGCGTCTAAAAGTCCCAACAATGTCACACTATACTTTCTTCAATACAGTATATTGGCTTCCAAAAGACCTCAGGTTCGAATATGTGGGCGCCAAACTTGCTTCTCGCCCCGGGCGCTATCTAACCTCATTACGCTCGTGCCACTTGGTGCACAATATGCAGTTGCTGAAGGCATTTTGGGACAGGCAAGGGACTCCTATTGCCATGAAAACAAAATGTAGAAGCAGGCTTAACGTGGAAGATGACTTGATTTGTGCATTGCCATGTATTGGGCCTGCGATATGCTTTCTAACAACAAACACGCTCAGCCATCGCGTTGATTGTTGTGCTCGTTGTGTTATAAAATGTTTTTTTTATTTGTTTGTATTCTTGCTCTGTGCATCTGCAACAGTTTTCGTATTGGAGAAGTTGTACAGTCGATGGGCCACGGACCCTGTGTTTGTTTATTCATTGGGCCACATGCTTGAAAAGGTTGAGAACGGGAATTTAACGCCGTTATTATTGCACATTTTTATTTTAAGATGTTATGCTTGTTTTAATCAAAATTATGTACTGTAACATACACACAGCATTACATCAATACTAAAAAAGCTTGTGGGCATTAAAAATTCTGTCCGCGGGCCACGGGCCTGTAGTTGGATCACACTGGGCTGAAATCTTCAAAATCTTTTTCTGATTTTTTTGTGGCATCATGGAAATGAACAACAGTGCATGACATCAAACTAAATATTTCTCACATATCTTTTTCGGCAACTTTGTTTTTCTTCCCTAAGAACTCTCGCAACATCTTTCCTGACGTTAATAAGGGTACACCCAGGGGTGTAGTGGGACGTGAATACGTGGGAACGGCGTTCCCATACATTTATCACGTTCTGCTTCAAAATGAGTTGGAAGTTGTTTCAAAATGGCTAGTTTTTGGAAGCGTTCCCACACCTTTTTTGTTAGTACTACGTACCTGGATACACCTGATCATTTGCTTGTTTAGTGAAGAGATTTTCCGCAATGCTTTGTTATGATATGAAATGACCGCAGAAGTATATACAAAAACAACGCAAAAGCCATTGAGTTAAACGATATTATTGCATCAAAGCATTGACTGTTGCCACATATGCGACTTTGCAAGAACAACGTTCCAGCGCAGATGTGCCCCTGCACAGCGTATGTGCTGGAGTCCTGCGCGGGTTGAAATTTCTGTCCGCACCCGCATAATTTAAACCCGCCCCGCACCCGCAGGAATTTGAGAAATCTTGTCCTCTCCTGC
>Ga0210059_1014266_pt1 | contig 11770 bp, 7 predicted proteins | sample Ectturendosymbi2_FD_188042 | JGI IMG/M metagenome (GOLD analysis project Ga0210059, IMG submission 188042) | Ecteinascidia turbinata endosymbiont from Florida, USA - Sample 2 (SPAdes) (version 2) | ecosystem: Host-associated > Tunicates > Ascidians > Unclassified | place: Key West, Florida... | reverse complement strand
ATTCAGAAGAGGTGGGAGAGTGCCAAAAAGTTTCTGTTTTGAGAAGCCAAATAAAACGATGGCCTGTTTTCGAAATGCTTTTAAAAGCACTCTGTTAAAATATGCTGATGAAGTTTTTTTTTTTTTTGTTCTGCGTTATGCAGACTTTTTCAAATTCAAAAATGCCTCGGAACTCTTTTGAGGAAAAGTTTTGCTCATAAGAGTTTTATACAGAGAGCAAATAATGCCTCATGGCCGATCATGCAGTTACTTTGACGTAGCCTACTGCTATAGTCTTTACGGCCATTCTGCGTTTTCTAACCGACATGCGGTGTTGCGAAAATTGTAAGTGTGCCAGCAAAAACGGAAATTTGGAACAGTTGTGCAATATCAGTTTAACGTAAAAATATGGAAATTATGAAAAACTTCAAAATTCAAAAACTTGACAATAAAAAATAGCAAATCTAGGAATTATGCATAGAGCCACAAAATCAGCGGGAAAGCGCTACACCATTTCACTGCTAGTCAACTACACCGGTAATCCCGAACTTCGCTCATTCTACTGCAGCATGCTGCATACCAGCAATGCCTGTCGAAAACATCGAATACTTTCTTTTTATCAGAGAAAGAAAAAATCTTCAATACGAAGGCAATGGTTACCTGCAAAAGATCTGCCGCAGTTGTAAAAAAACTGACAAACTACGAGCACCTTGCTCTAAGTAAGACAAAAAAGCAAACCCAAGTTGCTTCGGGGCTTCATTAGCCCTGTGTACTTTGTTGTTGCCATGGAAAACACATCGAATCCACTGTGCCAACTGATTCACAGGTAAATACAAAAAATAAAACTTTTCCGCTGAACCACAGCCTGGCGTGTGCCAGCTATGCTATTTATTTAGCCATGCATGCTTGCATGCATATGTGAAGAAGGCAGAAAAAATAGGAAAAGTAATGACGAGAAGCGTGGCTAACAAGCAGAGAAAACAAGATCCGTAATCGAGAATTAAAAACAAGACCCCTTTCAGTTTGTGAGTATTTGATTGTGATGTTCAAGATGCTTTATTATTCCTTATTGTTATAATAAGCATGATACATGATTTTCTCTCATTTTATGTTGTTGTAAGCAAATGTGAGGAGTGGAAAGAGGAAGCATTCTTATGGTCGGCCCCGGGCAACAATAACATCGCTACGCCACTGCAGTTGAGCATGCGGTAGGATATTTACTCGCTGGTTCAAAGTGTAAACCTAATTTGTGCCAAAAATGTCTATTACTCTAACAGGCCTAAATACGTTTTTCTTTGCGTCAACAGCAGAATCGCGAGCAACATTTTAAAAACTTGTTTTGGACAGAGTGAGCAAGTTTGGATGGATGAAAAATCAGTTACAATTTTGCTTTTTGAAATTCAAAGTAGTGCTTTCGTTTTTTTTAAATCTCTAAATTTATCACCTCTTAATTCTAAATCTTTGGAGATTTCTTACTCCATTACTTGTCGTGTGAGGAGAAAAGTAATTAGGAAAGGCGTATGTAACGTTACAAAAAAATGGCAAAGCTTTGTTAGCCAAAATACGTGAAATATGTGGCGAAGAAACTTGAGTGTCAGTGCAGATGCCCAGTGTTAAAATAAACAGAATGTAGTGAAACAGGTAAGTGGTAGATAGTAAAAAACTTTAAAATTTTGTTACTTCGTTGGCAAATGATGCAAACGACGAAACACCTTGGCAAAAATTGAATGATGGAAAGCAACCTTTCCTGTGGAGTTACCACTTTACCGTGCTGTTTTGACCAGTGCTGCTGGTGATGTATACGCTCGCCTACATCGACTGTGCTTGTTTTAAAATAAAAAGTAATGATTCGCCTCTTCTCCACTTTCTCAAATAACATAGGCCTACTTCAATATTAGGTAGGAGACCAGAAGATGGGACCTTCATCAGGGCATCACCTCCTGCCCTTACACAGAAAGGTTGGTATTGTTTTGTAACGAACAAAACAGTTAAAATTTTTCTGAACCACAACAAATTTATTGAAGCATGGCAACTACGAACAACTCGAATATTCAATTGGTTCACCGACATTTTTTCGAGTGCAAAATGCGTAGACCCTCTAAACGCTGCCAACATTTTCAATGTCCATGCAATTCTTCATGGAGTTTGTAAATGAGACCACGGGTTTGAGGTTGTAAAATCCTGAGAGGAAAGTGAAAATGAACGTTTGCAGTATTTGGCCGTTTGCACAAATTTCGGATGATTTTTATTAACTTGTTATTTGGCTATGTGCCAGATATTTTGTTGCAGCATTATTCAAGGAGTTAGCTTCAATTACCATCAGAGAAATGTGAGGTCTCGAGTCTCGGTCTACAACTTCCAGGTCTCGGTCTCGACTTTTATGACAAAGTCTCGGTCTCGGTGCCGTCTCGAAATTTAAGCTAAGTCTCGATCTCGGTCTCGGAGGTTACGCTCTCGACTACATCACTGCAAATGGGTGTCTCGATTTGAGGCGCCGTGCAACAGCACTCGATGGACGGGTGAGCGCTGAATGGAGCAGATGCCCCGGCAACCACTGCTACTCGCACTGGATGTGTTCAGCGTGGGATGGGTCAAACAACGCCCTTCTCAGGGCGCGGGAGCAGAAATGCTTCCGAATATGACCCACGACCCAACATACTCCAGCTGAACACTGAGGGGCTCACTGACAATAAGATCTCCGCCATTGAGCAGTTAGCCTATAAGAACAAGGCTTTCATCATCGTCCTACAGGAGACCCACTGCATAACTGTAGACAAGCTAGTGATTCCAAACTTTTCACTAGCTGGGTCAATCCCGAACAGGAATCACGGCCTTGCCACGTCTGTCCACGAGCGGTTGGAATGGTCACTGGCCAATCAGTTTCCAGATCAATCAGAGACTGAGTGGTTGTGGGTGGACGTTGCAGATTACAAGATCGTCAACGTCTACAAACCTCCACGCTCGTGACTCACTCCAACGACCATCCCGACGTTCCCAAACCCTAATCTGTACGTTGGCGACTTCAACTGCCAGCATGTCAACTGGGGTTACAACACAACATCCCCGGACGGCGAGAGCCTGGATTTCTGGGCAACACCCAACAACCTTGGACTGTTGTACTGTTCAACCCAAAGGAAATAGCCAGCTTCTTTTCTCGTCGTTGGAACGTCGGCACCAACCCAGACCTGGCCTTCACGAGTTTTTCTTCTCCATTGTGATTAATTCACAGAAGCTTGTTTCCACTTCGTACAGTCACTGTTTGTCTTGATCAAGCTGCTTTATCTTAATATTTGTTTTTTTTGCCAATCTTGCATGACATTTCTTTGTTTCCAATTTTTAAGGTTTTCAGATTATCACCAGGATTGTAATTATTTGTTTAGATAATATTTTCTATCACTGAAATTATGTGTTTCATGTAAATACAAGAGTAGCCCAAATCAGTAAGAGTTACCAATTATCACTGAATTTTCTTGCCTCATGAGGCAATAGCTGCACTGGGGCTGTTCTACCCTTAGTTGAATACGATTGGTTGAAGTGGTCATGTGATGATACGCAAAGAGACACGGGGTTAAGGTTCACGGTTATGGTTAGCCTACAATTAATGCAACGAAGACAAGAAGCTGCTAACAGCTTGCCAGCACAGAAACCATGACAACACTCATCACATGACATCCATCTTACTGAGCCAGTACAGATGTTATGGTCTACAAAGTAGGTCATGCATTCCAAGCTTGCCATGTCACCACATCGACCAATCATATTGGGCTAAAGACAAAACAACTTCAGCAGTAATTTTGCCCCATGAGGCAAAATAGAAACTGCCATTTTATGGGCCGGGCCGGGTACAGGTCAAAATTTAGGTAGGGGTTACGGGTTGGGTTACAGATTTTTTAAATAGGTATGGGTCAGGCCGGATCATAAAAATGTGAGCCTGTGATATCTCTAATCACTATCCGGTTTTCCGGTTGGATAGCCGGCAGGATAGTGAGTTTGTAACCGGATATCCAAAAACTGCTTTCAACTGGGAAACGGATATGAATAAGGATATCTGAAAGGCTTTTCTCGATATTTTTAGGATTCAGACTCTTAGAAAAAGTTGCACGTTGCACAATCATGTAATTAGTATCTTCGGAAACATCTTTTCAGCCTTCTGTGCCATGACTGCAAGTCTGTCTATGGTGTAATCTCAGTACTGCAGTGTGGACCCCTGCCCTACTGATTGAACACGCTAAATTTGTCATCATGAGTCTGTTGCTGGTGTAGCAAGATAGAGCTCTTTCAGTATACATTATGGCAGTTGTTTGCCTCGTACCTGGACTAGGGTTAGCTAGAGAAGGTCTGCTGTGATCTGTAGTCTAGACTGACTAGCTTGAGCAGGCTAGCTGTTTTAATGTGGTCTGCAGTCTACTGTACACTGCGCTCTGCTGTCTTCACGCCTAGTTTACGTGAGCCTGCATTGACTGGTAGTTGGACGATTATAGACCAGTTAGCTTTTTTCGTTCATGAACACGATACGCAAATTTTTGTTTTGTGACATTGATTGTTAGACTGAATTTTAAGTGAATCATTTCAAAATTTGTGAGATAGTTTAAGCCAGTATCTTGATTCAAATGGTGTTTTGGTTTGTAGACAAGCATTCAGCAAGTTAGGCGTGTTTAAAGTGCAACAATGGGTAGGATCAATAAATGAAATTATGAATGTGAAATCATGGATGGTGTTAAAATGGAACCATTGTCACTACAAACATGACTTATGAAAAGCTTGGTGTGGCAAAATTTCAGCTTGCTTTTTGATGCAATTGACTCTGAAATGTACTAAGGGGATGCAATACGTCAAGTTTGCAAGATATGTCAAGCTTCCTATTCGTAGGCAAATAGGCATAACAGGACCCAAAGTAGTACAATGCATTTAGGTAGTGCCTACTGTGCTTCTTGAGGAAAAGACTGTGCTGGGAATATTTTGCCTTTAGTTGAACACAATTTGTTGAAATGGTCATGAGACAAGTAAGATATGCAAAGAGACAATTGGTTGGGGTTTGAAATTTATGGTTAGGGTTTAGTGTCAGGTCTTATGGTCAACGTTTAGGGTCAGGTTTTAGGTTTAGGGGTTCAGGGTTAGAGTTAGGGTTTAGCCTACAGTTCACATAATGCAAACAAGAAGCTGTTAACTGCTTGCCAGCTTTGAAAACATGACAACACTTGTCCATGCAGGTGGAACTGAGCTGTTGCAGACGTCACGGTCAACTAAGGACATTCGCTCCAAACCTGTCAACGTGACTACTTCAGCCAATCATGTTCAGCTAAAGGCAAAAGAAGTCCAGCAGTAATTTTGTCTCATCAGGCAAAATAGTCACAACACAAAAATGTTTGTTGTGCATCATCATACATTTTTGGATAGTTTTCGGATCCAAACCAAAAATTCTAAAATTTTGAGTGCAGTGTTTCCAATAAAAAATTCATCATTCCGTGTCCACTTTCGAACACCAGAACCAAAGGAAATGACCAGGCAGCAGGAGTGCCGGAGTGGACTACTGCTGGAGTTTGAATTTTAAGCAGGAGCTGCAGCCGGAGTCAATATTTCAGATTCTACCCGGTGTCAAGCGAAATTTCTGACTTGCGAAATTTCTGATTCATGCCATGTGTGCATGCACAGAGTAATATTCTACATATCAAATACGCTGAGAAACTGATGACTAGGGCTTAAGCTTTGGTGTTTAGGTTAGTGTATCGGGCTAGAGTTTGGATTAGGGTTAGAAAAAGAAAAATAATTGAGGTCTGAGGCTATATCTAATATTTTTCAGTGGTTATATTTATTCCAGTTGTTCCCGTACTATAGCTTGTTGTGGGTGTCTGACATGTAACCAAAAAGTTTTAATTTATACAACACACTTCAAAAAAGTAATCGCCAAACTTTATTCCTTTCGTATGAGAAGAAACATAACTGACAAAAATAATAGATCAAAAATTTCGTATAGGTCAGAAATTTCGCTTGATACCGGAGCAGGAGCAGGTTCCGGAGACAATGTTAAGGTCTGTGCAGGGGCCAATCAAAAATGTTAAAGGAGCTATTAAAATTTCTATAGTGATGCTTGTTGTTGTTGTCAAGCAGAATATGGAGTTAATTGAAACGTACTTTCTGATCCTGACCAGCGTCGTCATGTGTCACAAGAGTGCAGTGAGGTGCCCGAGTCATTTTGTTGGAGTCAGGGTCACAAGCCTTTCGAGACAGAGTTGAGTCAGAGAGTCATCAAACATTTTTGCGAGTCAAGTCAGACACACGTCATCACTTGGTCGAGTCGAGTCACAAGAATTGTCGAGTCACTGGTTTGCATGCTCGAATCAATGTCGAGTCAAATGAAATTAACATTTTTCCTGTGTTTTTTGCTATTACATGGCGTCCAAAAAGCTACAAAATTGTGCCAAACGGACTAGAAAATGGCGCCCATTGAGCTAAGAAATTGTGCTAAATATTGTTTTAGCAATTTTGATTCCAAGTTATTCAAATCTAAGTTTTGTTGAAAGCAGCTTCCATTTTGCTTCTCTTCTTTACTCGGAATCATTTTCATAAGTCTAGGCCAACGTTGCTGCAGGAAATATGCTTCCTTGTTTTTCACATGCCAAAAAAATGACCAGAGTTGAACATATCCTTGGATTTGAATTTTGCCACATTTAAGCGTTTTGATGGATTGAATTTTATAATTTCATTTGTAACCAGATTTGGATTGGATTTAACAATATTGTTTTGAACTGCTTCGCAACTTTCGGTTCAGTTTTGGGAGAGCAGATTACTGTATTGAAAAGTTTGGTTCAGTGGAGTTTCTGAAATCCGTCGCGATTTTACAGTGTTTGTTTAAACGTTGAGCCTGTCTATGACCAATACATAGGAAAAATGTTAAATTTCATTTGACTCGACGTTGACTCGAGCTTACAAATCAATGACTCGACGTGACTCGATAGATCTTTTGACTCAACTCAACCAAGTCATGACTCCACTCTGACACGACTCGAAAAAATTATAGATCACTTTGACTCGAAGGGCTTGTCACTCAGACTCGACAAATATGACTCGACCACAACACTGCAATGCAGTTCGGGAATTTAGGAATACATTCAGCAGTCATGATAATGCTGGGCAAATGATGAGGGCACAAGACACATGACAAAAAGCAATGGTCAACAAAACAAACTATAAGGCTGTAACAGTTAGTGTTGAACGGATCTGAGATTTTTGCAACCCTGATCCAGTCCCACATTTTCATTGTGTTATCCAGTCCGTTTCTAATCCGATAATCCTGTCCAAATATTTGATCCAATGCGGTTGATAATATTTGATCCAATGCAGTTTTCATCTGTGCATTTTCTTCTCCATGTTCTGTGCTTGTTTGTTTTCCTAATTGTGCCTATTTCACTCAAATGTTGTTTTTCAACACTTCTCAAAAATTGAAAAACAGGGTTGGTTGACTACATGACCGCTGTGGACCCTTACCAATCCTATATGACACAGCACCCCTCTTTGTTTACACTGATCAACCATTGCATTATTGCATTTTCATTTGCTCCAATGTTCACTATTGTGGTAGCTTGCTTAGTGCAATGGTTTCTTGTAGTGGTCCTGTCTGTTGGTTGAGTCATATGTAAACAATAAACCATTGTCCATTATATCCGAAAAAGCCTGTGATTAAACATTTGACTGCAACAATCCATGCTGTTTAGATATCCGTTTCTGATCCGGTTAAGTTTTTTTCGAAACCCAGTCAGAACCAGGGTTGCCAGTTTGGCTTTTTTGAAGCTAAATTTGTAAATTTTGGCCTTTTTTCAACTCCTTTGGCTTTTGTTTTATTTTTGAAATTTAGGCCAAATGAAATTTGCCTTTTTTGGCTTTTTCTGGCGAATAGACTATTTATGTCGATTTGGCAGGTTTTAAGATGATTTTGGCAGATTTCTGGGTACTGGCAGATTTCTAGACACTATTTCTGGACACAGAATGATAAATTTTCATTGGAAACTCTGCACGAGAATCTATAATTTTTTGTTTTGCTGTTTCATCCCTATAGGTTTGAAGTTTCAGGTTACTGTTGAGAAAAACCACAAGTTCGAGAAGTTCATTAATGGAGTGAGCTTTATTCTTTTTATGTATAATATATATAAGTATTGTCTTTCAAAAGCGCGTTTGGGTGTCTTAAAGGTGTAGTTGTGTAATTATGGTGTATTTGGCTTTTTTCGGTGCTATTTGGCCTTTTTTAAGGATTGATCTGGCCTTTTTTGCCTGTGACTACCTGGCAATCCTGGTCCGAACCGGATCCGGTTGTAAATTGCAGAAGCAGCTTGGATCGCGATCATGTTCAACACTGGTAACAGTGTGCCAAAATTACCTATAGTGACAGCAATTGACATGTTAGCAGAAATGTACAGTAGTAGGCTACAGTAAAAATTTATCTTCATCGTGCAGATTTCTAGTCTATGGTAATGGTTGATTCATGCATTTTTGTGAGTCTAATCACAAAATAACACAAAGGCAGCAAGAGAATAAAACAAGAGCATTAAAGAGCAGGAATTAATTTTATGTTGATGAAATAGAAAACATCAGAGACTCAAGGTTTAGTAATTTGGTTGATTGTGTTCTAACATGTTTGAATCACAAAGGGTTGAGGAAATTTTTTATTTAAGACGCTTCACAAGGGGTAAAAGAAAGTGCCAAAAATGGGTGCCCTGTAAAGGCGGAGCTCCGTAAATAGCGGAGCTTGGTTGCGGAGGATTGATGACGTAACCCGAGTCGCTAACACTGATATTTTGCGTTGAGCAATGAGAACCAAACAGTAGTAAAAATAATTGTACTGCAAAAGGTGATATTACGCTACGGTAAAAAAATCTATTTTGAAGTTAGATAATTTTTGGTTATCTGAGTTTCACAACGGTTCGGGGACAAAAAATAGGTTTCAACAGTTGTGAATGCATAAAATTTTTGAACATCGCAAACTTCCATGCATTCCATGTTTGGGGGTAACGCATTTTAAGTTGCAATGATACAATATTTTTCCTTCATTTTCTTTACTTTTTTTGCTTTTGCAACGCAACATTTTTCCACTCCGGTTACGTCCTCAAGCCACCGCTATTTACGGAGCTCCGCCTTTTACAGGGCATCCCAAAATGCATCCAATCAACGTCATATAAAATAAGTAGTCTAAACAAAAACAAAAACAAAAAAACAGAGGGAGGAAAGCATGCCTATGTACACTGTACGGTGGATGGGAGAGCAACTGTAGTGGTAGAACTCTTAAGGGAAAAGAGGAGCATCAAAACAATATTTTAATAGAAAAGTGACATGTATATGAACGAAAATTAAGAGGAATTTTGGCACGATGGCAGGGTGTTTTCATATTGTTTTCCAAATGAATATGGCGAGAGAGTTTTCAAATTTTCAGGAATATCAGACCAAATTTTTTGGCCAATATACTTGAAAGAAAGCCGACCCAGAGATGTTTTCATTCTTGGTAAATGATATTTTTGCAAAGAAGCATTCCTGTTTTGATATTTGTGGACAGATGCATTCTCAGTAAACTAGTTATTAAAGGTTTTGGGTAATTCACCATTATCAAAAGAGTACATGAATTTGGCAACTCACAATTTAAAGAAGTCTGGTATATCTAACATTTTATGTTTAGAATAGAGTACAGTTGTTGTGGTTTTGTCATATTCAAGTGTTCTTACAGCTTTATTCTGCAATGTAATCATAGGAAGTAGTGTTATTGCCTCTTCCTCAGTTAAGTATTGAATAAGTTAGTTAGGTTAAATATAAATGGAAAAGAGCAAAGTAAATAGATTTGAGCACTGAAATATTGGTATAGTGTTTTGATTTGAACAAACTTCCATATGATTCGGAAAGTTGTATCACCAGCTTTTCAACTTGGGTCTTCCAATTGAGTTTATCATCACGTATAACGCCAAGATTTTTAAGCTACTTTGTTTTGATATTTGGTGATAAATACTTAATAGAAACTGAAAAATTGATATTGCTTTGGTTAGTCATGAAAATGAAATTGCTTTTTGGATAATTGATACGTAATTTGTTTGCATGAACCCAGTTCTCAAGATTTTGAGCTCAATGTTAACATTTGTTCTAAAGTTTTGTGTTTTTCCCTAAGTTGTGAAATTGATATCATCACCACATAGAGCAGTATTAAAGTTGGAGGCTTTCGCAAAGTGATTAAATATGTATGAGGAATAACAAATGCCCAACTATAGATCCTTGAAACATTCAAAAACGAAGATTTAATATCTGCTATTTTAGTAGGCCTACACTGAACCCTGTTGTCTATGTAAGAAGCAAGAAGTTTTAGGGGTGTTACCCTTACTCCATAGTAAAACAGTTTTAAAGTAATATATTATGATCAACACAGTCAAAGGCTTTGCTCAAGTCTAGAAATATAGTACATGTTATTAGTTTGTTATCTATACTACCAATCATGTCATCATAGAAGCAGAAATTGCTAATTCAGTAGAATGGTTAGTGCGGAACCCATATTGCCATGATCTCAGTAAGCAATTATGCCTACTTGTAACAAAGAGTACAATCTGCTGAAAATTAGTTTTTCACAATCTTTAGAAAGAGTTGGTAGTATACAATAGATATTGATCTATAATCATTAGTAGATTTGGGATTAGTTATTTTAGGAATGGGTGTAATTTTTGGCAATTTTTCAAATTTTGGGAAATTCACCTTTTTCTATACATTTATTAAATGATTCAGAAAACCAAGAGGATAAACTATCGGCACACATATTTAAAAATATTGTGGGGATGTCATAGGAATTGATGTTGTCTTGCATTTTAGTGATGAAATTATTTGTCTTATTTCATCAAGATTGTTTGGTGGGAATGTAGAGAATTTGGGGAAGGACTCATTAAGCAAGTCATTAAAAATTATAAGGGGAGGGTCAATTTTGGAGAAGTGAATATTTAGTTCTTCACAATGGTTCTGATTATTAACGTCAGTATTGTAGATTTCTGCACCAACTTTATTTTTTTGATTTTTGTAGAAATGTGTCGTTAATTACTTTCCAGGTTTCCGTAACATCGTTTCTATAGTTTTCAAATTTTGATCTAAGTAACAGTGGCGGCTCGTCTAGACGGGCTGCAGCCCTCTGACTGCATCGCCTTGAACTACTGAGGCAAGCACAATCGAAAGATGGCAATTCGGGGCATTAACTAACAGGAAAGAAACCAGCAATAATAGAGCTCCTTCACTGAGTTCACTCTACTACTACTAGGTTGCACTAGCATTATATAGGGATAATAGAATTACGATAATTCGCTTGTGGTGACTATCACAGTGACTTGTTACTCATGGGCACCATCTATCGGTGACCATTTATTTGCATGTGGCACCATCTTATGGCCGTCACATCACTTCCCTCTCCATTAGCTTGAAGTTCTATCACTTATCATCCACACTTTAACTTTCAATTTACACGTTCGACCCTTACCCTTTGGTTCAAGACGATCTTCAACGGAGGATGTTACTGAGAGAGGCTTATGGCCTTTCTCTCAGGTCCCTTATCGGGCGCCATTTGTTGCAGTTGACTGCATCGCCTTGAACTACTGAGGCAAGCACAAGCGAAAGATGACAATTCGGGGCATTAATTAACAGGAAAGCAACCAGCAGCAACAGAGCTGCCTCACTGAGTTCACTCCATTACTACTAGGTTGCACTATCATTATATAGGGATAAGAGAATTACGATAATTCGCTTGTGGTGACTATCACAGTGACTTGTTACTCATGGGCACCATCTA
>Ga0210059_1014265_pt1 | contig 11770 bp, 8 predicted proteins | sample Ectturendosymbi2_FD_188042 | JGI IMG/M metagenome (GOLD analysis project Ga0210059, IMG submission 188042) | Ecteinascidia turbinata endosymbiont from Florida, USA - Sample 2 (SPAdes) (version 2) | ecosystem: Host-associated > Tunicates > Ascidians > Unclassified | place: Key West, Florida... | reverse complement strand
TGGCAATTGAATTGGGAACGCTTCTGACCAGGCCCGAACCCTAATGCTAACCCCTAACCCCTCACCCTACTAATGCTAACGCCTAACCCTAACGCTAACCCCTAACGCTAATTACCCTAACACTAAGACTAACCCCTCACTCCAACGCTAACCCTAACGTAACGCTAACCCCTAATCCAAATGCTACCCCCTATTCTAAACCAAAGACCTAACCATAATATAAAGCTAACCCCAAACCTAACCGAACCTTAAAGGTAATACCTAATGGAAAAGTTTTTAAAAAAGTAAAAAAAAGAAAAGTCACTTACTAAGGTGAAATTTGAACCGAAAGCCAATGGCATAAGCAATGCGGAACATGGCACTATTGTATCACGCAGTACTCTCATCATAGGCTATGTGGTTGACAAGCAGGGTTGCCAACCTGTTTTCACCAAAAAAAGCAAACAAAAAAAAAACCCAGATAGCAGTTTTATGGCATATACACATAATATATCCATAACCAAACACAAAATAGACATTAAAACTCGTCATAAACATCGATATAATACAATTCCACTCCTTAGAAGCATTTTCTTTGCCAATAATTACACTGCCGTACATTTGTTTCTTATCAATAACATTGATCATTTTTAGGGCAAAAGTTAATTTTTTTCAATATTCTGCGCACTCTGCACGGTTATAGACTATTTTCAGAAGAGATTTATAATGAATATGCAGCTCTGACAATGTTTTTCCACAGCCAAGCCTTTCCACAGCCAAGCCATTTCCAAAAAAAGCCAAAGTCGTTCAAAAAAATCCAGAATTTCAAAATCTGGCTTCAAAACAGCCAAATTGGCAACCCTGTTGACAAGATATTTAACCAATGCACCAGAGTCAGAGATGATCACTATCCGGTTTGCCGGTTGGATATCCGGCAGGATAGTCAGTTTGCAACCGGATACGGATATCCAAAAACTGCTTTCAAATGGGAACCGGATACGGATCCGGATATCCGAAACACTTTTATCGATGTTCGAGGATTCACACTTTTGGAAAAAGTTGCACATTGCATGATCAATCATTCATTATCTTCAGAAGCATCTTTTCAGCCTTCTGTGCCACGACTCAAAGTCTGTATATGGTGTAATCTCTGTACCGTAATGTAATCCCATTCACTCTCTTAATCTGCTGATTGGACACGCCAAGTTTGGGTACCCTGTAAAAGGCGGAGCTCCGTGAAGAGCGGAGCTTGGTTGCGGAGGTTTGGTGACGTAACCGGAGTTGCTAAAACTGATATTTTTCGTTGAGAAATGAGAACTAAACCGTAGTAAAAATATTTTTATTGCAAAATTTGATATGACACTACGGTAAAAGAAGTCTATTCTGAAATTTGAAAATTTTTGCTTATCTAAGTTTCACAACGGTTTGGGGACAAAAAATAGGTTTCAACAGTTGTGAATGTATAAAACTTTTAAACATCGCAAACATCTATGTATAAGATGTTTGGGGGAAGCGCATATTTATTTGTTATAATAAAATATTTTTCCTTTGCTTTTTTCTGTTTATTCCTTTTGCAACACAAATTTTTTCCACTCTGGTTACGTCATCAACATTGGGTTCCTACACCAAAAGGAAAACCCTACAAATCTGTTCCTGATGTGGCAAGATACGGCTCTTTCAGTAGCCTACTGTATACATTAAGGACGTTGTTTGCTGCGTACCTGGACTAACGCTAGCTAGTGCAGGCCTTCTGTGATCTCTAGTCTAGACTAGCTAGAGCACTCTAGCACTTTTAATGCGAACTGTAGTCTATACCAGGCCTTGCAGTCTTCAGGCCTATTCTACGTGAGCCTGCATTGACTGGTTGCTGGTTGATACCAAGCCAGGCAGCTTTTTCCTTTCTTAATCAAGAAGTTTTGCTGAAATTTTGAAAGATGCATATGTATCATATCTGGTTCTCAATGCTTGAAACCGCACACTTCTTGCATTCTGGAACTTGTCCCAAAATCATTTTTTGAGATAGACAATTCTGGTATCTGGTTTCAGTCTTGAGACAAAAATTTCCACTGTCTTGAACTTAGCATCAGGTGCATTGCCAGATTCGTGACACCATCTTTTCTTTCTAACTACAGTTGTCCATTCATCCAGTTGATCACATTCCTGTTCAGGTTTGTCTACTCTAGAGTCGTTAATGGGCTGATTAGTGTCACATGCTTTGTCAGCTTTATTCAAGCCACACACAGCATCATCTCCTGATTGAGGCTCTTGTCCGCCTGAAACTTGAATGTTTGCAGGTGTGTCCACAATGCCAGACATTGAACAATGATGAGTCAATAAGAGGGATTGGATCAAAGACTGTTCAAGCAATTCTGTAACTCTGATGACATGATGAGGATGCACAATAGAGCTGACTTTTTGCTGGTGATTGTCAAGGTTCAACATTCAAAAAACACAATAAACAATTGCAACGAATTTGAGAAATTATTATCAATGTAGTAGCTTAACCTACACTCCCCAATATGAATCAAAAGTTGCAAAGAAGTTCAAAAGAATATCATAAATACTTTAAGAGTAGCGATAAGCGCTACACGGGGAAAGCGTCTGAATCGACAGCAATAGAGATCACATGCCATGATCACTCTATGCTGTATTGGGATGCGCGGGATTTTATACTTCTCAGCTAGCTCAGGTATTTACCTGTGGTGACTACAGTGCCGAACCTTGTAATGGCCCTATTGCCATTACATTACTCCCTCCTTTTAGAGTTTCTTCCCCCGTCTTGGCCGAAGGTTCGTAGGGCCTCTTATTAATGCCTTGCGCTCCAACTAGGGCTTCATGACTTCGTTATCGCCATTCGCAGTCTCCAGCGAATGTTTGCACCTGCCCGATTCAGGAAGTCATCAAGCGCTAATTGCAACGCAATGCCCCACGTTGGGCACCAATTTAAGAGTAGCGATAAGCGCTACACGGGGAAAGCGTCCGAATTGACAGCAATAGAGATCACATGCCATGATCACTCTATGCTGTATTGGGATGCGCGGGATTTTATACTTCTCAGCTAGCTCAGGTATTTACCTGTGGTGACTACCGCGCCGAACCTTGTAATGGCCCTATTGCCATTGCAATACTAATCCAAATCTGGTTAAGCAAAAATGATAACATTCAAATCAATAAAAATGCTAGAATGCTGCAAAGTTTAAATCCAAATGCATATGCATGTACATGCTGTATCTTCTTCTCTGGTTATTTTCATTTATTGTGCATGCGAAAGACAAGGAAGTATATACCATGCAGTAAGGTTGGACTATGCATGTAGAAATGAATGAGACTGAACAAGACAAGTAACATGCAAATTGCTTTCACAAAAATTTGGATATAAATAATCTGCAATCAAACATGCTGAAACAACACTGAGCACCATTTTATCACCTAATGGGCAACATATCAGCATGCTGGTCGCCGATTTATAGCATAAAAAGCAGTGATGTAGTCGAGACCGTAACCTCCGAGACCAAGACCGAGACCTGGCTGAAACTTTGAGACCGAGGACGAGACTCGAGACCTCACATTTCTCTGATGGTAATTAAAGCTAACTCTCTGAAAAATGCTGCAAAAAATATTTGAAATGTTGCCAAATGCCAAGATAAAAGTGTTTGCCGTTGCTATGCTTCAATAAATTTGTTTTGACTCAGAAAAATTTGTAAATTGTTTTGTTCGTTGAAAAACACTACTAACCACACTGTGTAAGGACAGGACATGATGCCCTGATGAAGCTCCCATGTTCTGGCCTGCTTCTCAGTATTGAAGTATGTTACTTGAGATCGTGGAAAAGAGGCGAATAATTTCTTTTTATTTTAAACAACTCGATGTAGGCGAGTGTATATAGCAGCACTAATTGTAGGCACACTTGATGTAGGCGAGAATATATAGCAGCACCAATCAAAACAGTAGCTAATATTAAATAAGCTAATATTCTGCACAGACACTCGAATTTCTTCGCCACATATTTCGCGTATTTTGACTAACACGGCTTTGCCAGTTTTTTGTAACGTTATCTGCACCTGTCCTAGTTCTTTAATTCTTTTCTCCTCTCACGACAAAAAATTGATTTAGAATTCTCCAAATATTTAGAATCAAGAGGTGATAAATTTACAGATTTAAAAAACGAAAGCACTACTTTGAAATTTGAAAAGCAAAATTGTAACTTGTTTCATCCATCCAAACGTGCTCACTCACCCCAAAACAAGTTTTAAAAATTTTGCCTTTGCTTCCCCTATTGACGCAAAGAAAAAAAAATATTTAGGCCTATTGGCGTAATAGACTTTTTGGCACGAATTAGGTTTACACTTTGAACCAGCGAGGTAATGTCCCACCGCATGCTCCACTGCAGTGGCGTAGCGATGCTAACTGTCGCCCGGGGCCGACCATAAAAATGTTTACTCTTTCCACTCCTCACATTTGCTTACAACAATATAAAATGAAAGAAAATCATGTATCATGCTTATTATAACTATAAGGAATAATAAACTATCTTGAACATCACAATCAAATACTCACAAACTGAAAAGGGTCTCGCTTTCAATTCTCGATTATGGGTCTTGCTTTCTATGCTTATTCGCTACCCTTCTCATTATTACTTTTCCTATTTTTACTGCCTTCTTTGCATAGCCTATGCATGCATAAATGGCTACATAAATAGCATAGTTGGCACATGCCAGGCTTTGGTTCAGCGGGAAAGTTTTATTTTTTGTCATTACTTGTTAAACAGTTGGGACCGTGGAGTGGATGTGTTTTCCGTGGCAACCACAAAGTGCATAGGTCTAATAAAGCCCTGAAGCAACTTCGGTTTGCTTTTTTGCCTTACTTGTCATTTTTTTTGCAACTGCGGCAGATCTTTTGCAGGTAGCCATTGCCTTCGTATTGAAAATATTTTTTTTCTCTGACAGAGACAAAGTATTAGGAGATGCTTTCGACAGGCATTGTTGGGATGCAGCATGCTGTAGCACATATGTATCAAACTGGTGGCCCGCGGGGCCGCGAAGCTTAAATTTTAACCCTCAACCTACTTAGCACTTTTGGAACAGTACTGGTTTATACCTGTGTATAAAGGTGAATGATGGTGTTTGTCATGTTATAACTTTGTCTCTCTTTCTTTAAAAAACATATTCTGTTTTCAGGCTCCTTTCACTGCAACATAACAATTATTACATCACAGTCAGGCTGGTTACGCATTAACGTAATTGATTGTGGAAGAAAACTTGAACTTAGGAAAACTTGATCGAAACAATTTGCAAGCTTCTGTGTGCACCAATGAGCGCCGCCATCCGATTTATTTTGTTCTTTATTTTCTTCTCTTAGCTGTTAACCCAAAATTTGATGATAGAATGCTTTCATTTCTCTCCCACTGTCAAATCCCTGTATGATGATGAGTAAATGGCATTGTAGTTGGGGCTTTGTTAAAGTATTTTGCTCCTCTCAGTGTTGATTAATCGTGTCTTAACACATAATCTGTAATGTGCTATCCGCTAAAGGTACGGATTTTGTACTCTTGAATTATTTGATTGTGCTTCTGAAATGGACCAATAGTCTGCGATAAAATAAAATATAGGCTTACATTATTTAGTTACATACACACGCTAGTTTGAATGTGCAGCAATGTATTCAGCATGTTTGCAGGTTTTTGCGGTCATGCAGACAAAAGCCACATTTACACTGCCTTAGCAGTTACAATTGGCCCTTTGAGGGCAAACATCACGCTGATATGGCCCTTAGTGAAAATGTGTTTGACAACCTGCTACAGTGTAGCAGAATGAGCGAAAGTCGAGATTAGCGTTGTATCTGACGAGCAGTGAAGTGATGTACCGCCTTCCTGCTGATTTTATAGCCAGATATATATTTCCTAGATTTGTTATTTTTTATTGTCAAGTTTTTTTATTTTGACGTTTTTGATAATTTCCATGTTTTTACGTTAAACTGATTTTTCACAACTGTTCCGAATTTCCGTTTTAGCTTCCTCATTTAGAGACTCGCAACGCCGTAGGTCGGTTAGAAAACGCAGAAAGGCTATAAAGGCTAGCAGTACGTCAGAGTAGCTGATCAGCCATGACCCATTACTTGCTCTCTATGCAGAACTCGTATGAGTAAAACTTTTTCTCAAGAGAGTTCCGAGGCATTTCTGAACTTTACAAAGTCGGCATGACGCAGAAAAAAAACTCACCAGCGTGTTTTAACAGACTGCTTTGAAAAGAACTCCGAAGAAAAGGCCACGTTTGTTTGGCTTCTAATAAGAGAAAGTTCTTGGCACTCTCCCACTTCTTTTGATTATGGGTTTTCATAACAAAACTGCTTGCACAAACAATTGAAAGACAGTCCTTAGTAAAGTACTCCTAGCGTCTCATTGCAAGCATTACAGAAGTTATGCGCTGCGATATCACTGGTACACAAACTGTTTTTATTGAATTCAGCACAAATTTTAAACAGGGTAGAGGGCAGATTGTTTTCTCCATACAAGCATAACAACAAAGAAAGCTTAGCCACTGGCCGCTTTGAACGGTTGAATTTTGAGCATTTACTTTGTAAATCCGTTTTGTAAGGAGCTGTTTCTTGCAAGACTTCATACAAAATATAACTCATGCAAAGTCTCGAGACTAAGACCTGAGACCTTCGAGACCGAGACTCGAAAAAACTGGTCTCGAGACGTGTCTTGAGACCGAGATGATGTCTCGAGACTCCATCACTGAAAAAAAAGGAAGCTGCAATAGGTCCGCAGGTGGTGACATGTGTGGCAGTCCACTTCTAAAAGAAGAGAACCACTACTACACATTTAGGACAATTCCGCGAGAGCACTGGTCCATAGGAATGTCCATGGCACGCCCAAGTTAACAATTAAGAAACTTAAACCCGCCGGTTTCGCTCGACACCGCTCAGTTTATCACAACAAATTTGTATTCACTCATGGTTTTATTAGTATAGCGTTAAGCACTGCGATATGCAACACAACAGGGGTTCATATCAACAATCGTCAATTAAAGCAAGTAACATAAGTTACTGCAAGCGTCAGGGGTTAACAGTAGGGGTTAAATACGAATTCAATACTTTCATGGAGGAGAGAGAGAAAGAGCCCAATTTGTTAGCAGCATCACAGCCACTAAATCGCAACTCTCTTTTAAGTAATCTAATCCATTGATAGGTCTTTTTGAACTAAACCAATTCTGTAAAGTCCGTGATCGGTTTAGGTGTTAAGCCTGGAATACCCCAGATCTCAACTGATGATGAACCTAGTGATTCCGCTGTTTATATACACACGACGTACGACACCACGGTCACGTGACAAATCTCGAGATTTGCGTTAATTTCAAAATTAAAGTTTTATGCTTCAACGAGTATCGTTTTCATCGTAAATTTTGTTAATATTTTCAATGCGGATATTATTACAAATGATTTCCACATTATTACGGATTACTATCTTTCTGGATATGACTTGCGATAAGTATACAAGGTACAATTTTACAATATGTTAATTGAACACACACAGCAATGTTCTAAAAGTGTTAATGTCTTTATTCGTCGCTTAGTTTCCATCTTCGTCTCTTGCGACTTGTCGTGAATCCATCGGAAAACTTCCAAATTGCTTTCTTCACCATAATCGAAGTCTTCTTTCGTTATTGTTTCGGGATCACAAGATGTTCTATGTTGAGGAGCCAAGACGAACTCAACACATGGTTCGAACAAAATGCTGAGTTTGCCACTTTGATGGCACTATCGTGGTTGTTCTGCATGTAGGTTTATGTCCACTGTGCAAATCATTTTCAGTTCAACTCTCACCGTGATCAGGTGCATTTCATTTTGGTGTAAGCCTATTGGTTGCACACGTCATGCAACCTACTTTTTTTCTTTTCTTTGAAAGTTTCCACAGTTTTGTGTTCAGATTTACGGCTTAGGTTTACAGTTCAGGTTTAGGGTTAGGTTTATGTTGAGGGTTAAGTTTAGGGGTTATGTTTAGATTTAGGGGTTAGGTTTAAGGTTTAACTTCGGGGCAAATATTAAGATAGGGGTTAGGTTTAGGGTTGAGGTTTAGGGGTTAGAACCACATCATAGACAAATATGTTTATTAAATTGAAAGTCTACTGTCGTACCTACAGCCACCCCTCCACTAAAGACCCACTTGCGGACCTATAGCCACTGAAGATCCACTGGCGGACCAATAGCCACTGAAGGTCCATTGGGGGACCTATAGCCACTGAAGATCCACTGGTGGACCTATAGCCACTGAAGGTCCACTGAGGACCTATAGCCACTGAAGATCCACTGGCGGACCAATAGCCACTGAAGATCCTTTGGCGGACCTATAGCCACTGCAGGTCCACTGGCGGACCTATAGCCACTGAAGGTCAATTGGCATACCTATAGCCACTGAAGGTCCACTGGTGGACCTACAGCCAAATATATATAGGAAAAGTTTGAAATTTTGTATGACTCGACATTGACTCGAGCTTGTAAACCAATGACTCGAAGTGACTCGACCATTCTTGTGACTCGACTCTGACTCGACCAAGTCATGACTCGACTCTGACTCGACAAAATTTCAGATGACTCTGACTTGAAGGGCTCGTGACTCTGATTCGACTCCGACTCGACAAAAATGACTCGGGCATATCACTGGATTCAAGGGAGTGCTAGTGGCTCCACCAGCGTCTGTCCCTGGCTGTGGTCAGGGGAAACGCTGCCAGCATATTGGCCTGTGTGCAAGTTTGATCTATATTTACCTGTTCTTTTTCTAGTTGCTTTTAACGTACTGACCACCATCACTGCCTGCCACCTGCCCCTGTATCAACGTGTAGCTATTGCCTTCCGAATCCCCGTTCTTTCTGTAAGATTCATTGTTCCCTCAGTTGTGCAGTGTTACCTTCACTGGTGCCACGCCTAGTGATTTTTCACTAGATCTAGTTATTTTTAGGCTCATCTAGTGATCTAGTGATTTTTCATTGCAATCTAGTGATTTCTTTCAAAGTATGTGTTTGAAGAAAATCGGTTGCCTTTTTTCTCACTTTTCAACTGTTCAGCCCTTTTTCAATGATTTTCAGGCTTTTTTAATCCGTAAGCAATTGATTATTAATCCGTAAACAATTGATCAAACAATTGTTTAAGAAAAGACACCTGTGGCACCTTTACCATGCTGTGTCTGAAGCCAAATACATTGATTATTATGTGAATGATTATTGCTTGATGATTTGCACCAACGTAACGAACAAGGGTTTCTAATTTGATTTTCTCAGTTTTCTCATTTTTCTCATTGTTTGCACCTCCGTGCTGTTTAGTGTTAATTGCTGCAATATTGCCAATGACACTATTTTCTTTTCTTAGCAAGAACACTGCAGTTGAAATAATTAATTACCTGTTAGGTTGATTGCTCTAAATACTCGCGAGTGGTGTCATTTTCGGCTCTTGAGAAAAGCTTGAGGATTATTGTTGGTATAAGATTTTCCAGGCTTCAACAAGATCTATTTCAACGAACTTGCAAATGATGTAAAGGTTTTTCGGCAATAAAGTAAATAAATGCATCATTTCAAGCAAAACTGCTAATTTCGTCGCAAAAATTTTAAATCTAGTGTTTTTTTATCAGATCTATTGAATTTTTTGTGAATCTAGTGATTTTGCCGAGAAGCCTGTGGCACCACTGGTTACCTTGTGCATTGCAGTGATAATCCGATAGTGTTTTTTTACTATCCGATCCTATCCTGTTTTTGAAAAATGATATCCGACCCGAATCTTGTTTTGGTTGAAATCATACTATCAGTATCCGAAAACTATCCGAAAGTATATTATGATGCACAACATACATTTTTGTGCTTTGTCTCTTGTCTATTTTGCCTCATGAGGCAAAATAACTATGGAGTTATTTAGCATTCAGCTGAAGACGATTGGTTGAAGTAGTCACATGACAAGTTTGGAACGCATGTCCTGCTTAGTTGAACATGGCATCTGTAACAGCTCACTCCCATGCATGGATGATGGTTGTCATGCAGCTTCTTGCTTGCATTAAGTGAACTAAACCCTAACTTTAAACACTGAACCCTCAACCTAAACGTTGACCCTACAGCTTGAGCATAAGCCCTGGTCTTAAACCTTAACCATAAACTCTTAAATTCCAACCAATTGTCTTTGCATATTGGACTTGTCACATGACCAGGGTGGTAATGGGGTGGGAACGATGTTCCTATAAATATTTTTTGGTGTGGGAAAGCGTTACCGTTTTGCACTAGTAACGGGAGTTGAAGATGTGAGATCTAAACGATCACATTAAAACATGCCTGCGATCTCAATATGTGCTAGCAACATGCAGATTCGCACTGCTAGTCAAAAATCTACAGTGAAACAAAAAGATCCAGTGTAGAAGCTATTGCAGGCAAATGCTCACTTTATTCAAACTATTTTGGTGTAGCCATCCTCCTTAGTTGTATTTTTAACACTACACTCTTGCACATGACCACTTCCACCAATTGTGTTCAAATTAAGGCAAAACAACCCCAGCACACGTTTTGTCTCATGAAGCAGAATAGACACTAGGCCTACCTGAATGCATTGCGCCACTTTAGGCCCTATCATGATCATAAACAGAAAGTTTGACATATCTTGCGAGCATAATATATCGCGTAATCTAAGTAGTACTTTTGCAGGTCAATTGCATTAAAAAGCAAACTGAAGTTTTGCCACACAGTCCCGTGGTCCCGTAGTCACGGGACGTCTTTGATGAGTTTATCCCCTCTGAAACAAAGCTCCAATTCCCCCCGAATTTAAACATGAAGCACTATAAAAGTGACGTTTGTTCAAATTTCAGAATGTCAAGCTCCACTGCACAAATTCAAAGCCCCCCTTGCCTATAGAAGCCTTTCTGGTGATGGTTCTGTTGCCACACCAAGCTTTTCATTAGCCATTTCTTTGGTAACAATGGTTAGATTTTAACACCATCCATAAGTTCACATTCATAATTCGTTTATTAATCTCAATTCATTCATAAATCCTATTGTTTGCAGTTTAACCAAACCTACCTGTAACTACATAGCCATGCTAGTCTACAAACCAAAACAGCATTCAAACCAATACACTGGCTTAAAATATGTCATTCATATTGAAATGACTGACTAAAACTTCAGACTAACAAGTCAATGTCACAAAACATTAAACAACAATTTTGCATATCATGTTTAAGGTGACATAAGCGTGGTGCCTAACTGCTGGAAATGGCCGCAAGAACTTGTATTGGAATGTCACAAATGTCCATTAGTGACACGTTTCGAACCACGTTCTTGGCACCCAAATAGTTATTTGGTGCCACCAACCAGTTCAGATAATGAGCAAAAATGGAAGGGATATTAAATAATCTCAGTCTGGCCACTTACAACTGCCGGGGTTCTAAGTTTTCCTGGGGTTCTAAGACTATGACTTTAATGATGGCCTAGTTCATGGTCGAGGTCATGGTGGAACTGCCATATATTGGTCTAAAAATCTTAAAGCTTCATCTTTTTCAAGTTGTGATGGCTCGATGATAGGCTTAAGAGTGTTTTTAAAAAAATCAGAGCTGTGTTTAATTAATGTGTATCTAACATACTGCAGTAGAGCTAATACTGATGAATTTCTAGCATACCTGGGCAAATTGAGACAATTATGTGAGGAGCTGCAATGCCCAAATATTTGTTTTGTGGGGGACTTCAACGCTGGAACCACAAATACATTTGGTGGTTTGTTGGAAGACTTTTGTATGGAAAATGATTTTATCATTTCTGATTATGCA
>Ga0210059_1014264_pt1 | contig 11770 bp, 10 predicted proteins | sample Ectturendosymbi2_FD_188042 | JGI IMG/M metagenome (GOLD analysis project Ga0210059, IMG submission 188042) | Ecteinascidia turbinata endosymbiont from Florida, USA - Sample 2 (SPAdes) (version 2) | ecosystem: Host-associated > Tunicates > Ascidians > Unclassified | place: Key West, Florida... | reverse complement strand
TACACTCAAAAGCAAATAACTCAGCTGCCCCTTGATGGATTTCAATTATGTTTTTTTTTCAGGCCATTTTACATGTGGGTGCACCTTATATAAAAAAATGAGGCATTTTTGTGACATTGGGTTACACCCCTTGTTGGATTATAATGATTTGACCCTGCAGTGTGATTTATCTACAGTAGAATATACTGGTGTTGAAGTATGTACTTTCCACGATGGGTGTAAGCAAGGAATCGATCAGCAAATTTTTAATAGGAAATCGTTTCACGTAAAATTACACATCCTCAGTCCTCATTCAAATAGATCTGAATAAGGACTGAGGATGCGTAATTTTACGTGAAGAAATTGATTTCCTATTAAAATTTTGCTGATCGATTCCTTGCTTACACCCATCGTGGAAAGTACAGACTTGAATAGAGATATATGCAAGTTTGAATCATCGCAAAAAGACAAAAGCAGATGGCAGTCGACTGATTCCTCGAAAGCATACAGAAGCACTAGTGCTTGTAAGTGTATACTGGTGTTGGTATAACAATGAAAGTTAATCTATAAATACTGTTGGGGTGCAGTCAATGAGAATGCTTCAAATATACTTCAGCAGCATATAAAATCCCATACTCAGAATCGCAACTGATCTATTCAGTGAAATAAAAATCATAATATTCACAAGTACCTTTTGCTAACTGCTGACGCAATGCTACATGGCCATCTTCTTTAACAGCTACTGAAACAAATGACATCGGCAGAAGAAGTCCTTGAAGTAAGTCTTCAGAATGTGAAAAAAAGCTGTTCTGTTCTTCTCTGGGTTCCTGGTAATAAAAAAAAGAAAAAAAACAACAAATAAACCTTTCACAATATTTAACTTTTGTTGTTTTTTATTTCTTCAAGCATTCTTTTATGGTCCAAGACTTGACCATGCCTGCTTAAGTTGACAGTTAATACCAAGCTGGTCCTTGGCTCAGTAGCACTAGACATACTGCTTAACCACTGGACAGTAGTCAAACTTTTTGTTTTTGGATGTAGACTAGTTAAATGAAGCTATGACAGCTAAATTAGATTGGTTTTATGTCCATCTTTCAAGACACCTTCACGTCCAATGCATTCCAGCACAAGATGTTTTACTCATGATCTACTTTTTCTTTCATGTGCAAAAATTCTTTTTCCAGATCTATCTATTCTTTTTTCCATTAAATTCAAAATGTATAAATTTTGAAACTGCTTTTTCACCCACTGAATACATTGCTAAATTTTTGCACATAATTTAATTTATATTTCCATTAAATGCGATTGCAACTCCATAAAACTATAAACATGTTTGCAAAGAAAACCAAAGGATTAAAACTCCAAGACACAAGTTTATTTAACCCTGTTGTAGAACATGCTAGACCAGCTATGTCCAACCCGCTTCGGGGCCGCATGCGGCCTAGTCGAAGGTTTTGTGTGTCCCATTTTAGGTGTTCGCTGTAGTGAAAATATTCTACACACTGACAACCTGTCCTTATTTTCATAATCCTCAATTTGAAATTTTAATGCAGGTGGTCTGAGTGCCACTTTATCACGTCTGTTACCATTGCAATTAGGATTCCAACGCTTTCAGTACATTAGCTTAAGCTCAATTTAATTTGCTAAGATCAAAGTAAGCCATTCAACGTGCGGCCCTCATTAGTATGTCATTCAATGTGCAGCCCTGGTCAAGACAGTGGCATGGTTTTTGGCTCTGTAAGCCATTTGGGTTGGACATAGCTGTGCTAGACGCACTCAAAACAAACTCTGAATGTTCAAATACAGATTTTTTACAGAAGTAATATTATTGCAGATGGTTTTGTATTCCAACATTTGAACAGGGAACAATAGCAGTGTTTTTCAACCAGTGCAAATGTAAACTGAAATAGATCAATAAAACGTGTCTAATAGTATATCAGTGTCTTGAAGTACATAACTTGAAAAAATTCAAATGTTTTGTTGTTTCAATACCACTCCGATCTTGGGATTTTGGTGGTTGCATCAGGTCATCTATGATAAATTTGTTTCTTCTTTGTGAGTACTGCATATCCGAAACTTTCTAAAGTTAAAAAGAACCAAAAAAAAGAACACATTGCAACAGTGACCTACAATGCCTCCAGCTTGTATATATTGAAAATTTGCTTAAATTTTTTACTTTACTGTGTACAGGTGGTGAAACGTTTAGTACTACAGGATAAAAATTCAAACTGCTGTTGCACAAGTTCTACAGAAACGCTTTTTTTACTACAGCATAAAATTTTGTCAAGCAAGTTTATTACTTATATAAACATTCTTATGGATGTCTTGCTGTGTATGTCTGAAAATTGCCATGTCACAATGGCAATAAATGAAAGAGTTTTATTCTAAGGTGCTTTTAAACAAAGCCTTCATACAACTACCATGTGAAAAGCAATTTTATGTTGGATATATTTCCAGTTACCTATTGAACACATGCATTAAAAAGGCTTGCATATACATGAAAGTGATAATTCATCAATGATTTTCCAAAGCTCTCATACATTTCTAAGAAATTTAACATATAAACACAATTTGAAACTTCACAACATAGACTTTCTATGAACAAGAATGCCACTGTTGCAGCTTATACAGCATTTTACATCAATGCTACCAATCTGAAAGACATAATGATAAGTTAAAGCAGGACATCAGCTGGTGTCAATTACTAACAGTATTATTAAATACTTTTTTCTATCAAAACTAGTCATTGAAAAAATTCTACAAATGATGATCATTGACACAGTGCATTTAGGTCTACAGCAGGGGTGGCCAACCTGTGGCTTGTGAGCCGCACAACTCTTTGCCCAGTTTCATGCGGTTTTTAAGTAATGACCAGACGTCCCACTAACTAACTTGCATAACAATAAATGGCTTGTAAAGTTCTGTCAATGTCATGTTGGTGTGTGATATTTACAATAAATCTAGCTGAGCAAAGGTATATGTGTGAGTGAGGATGAGATGGGTTGATGTTTATGTGTGTCAGTGTGTATGATGTGGCTCTTTGCGGTAACATAGCAAGAAATGTGGCTCTTGGTCCCTGACTGATTGGCTACCCCTGGGCTACAGCATTGTGCATGTTATCCCATGAGAGGAAAATGGCAATTATGATTTACCATGATTGATCACAGAAAAGAGGATGATAGAACTTCTTTTTTTTTTATAAAGATCTAATCTCTAGATCAGTTTTAAATAGACAAATAACAAAAATACAAATCAATTTTTTATATCTCGTCTAAGTTTTCTGATACAAAATCTAATTTAAATTGTTTGATCTCAGCCACTGAATTGATTGATAGTGCAGTTACTATAACATGCAACCCAGGAGTATGCAGCCTTCAACTGCTGCTAATGAGGTGCAACTTTAGATAGTTCCTTAAACTGTCTAGATGTATGTGTTCAAAATAATTTTGAAATCACGATACAACCACTGTCTGGTGGCCATTATGAAAAATTAATCCTGCTGTACTAATGACAAGTTGTTGATGTTAACTTGATAATCATCATATCCACATTAGCATAAAAACTATAAAATTTGTGATTTGGCAATGACCATGAAAATAAACTATCATTTACAAGATGGTTGTTTTTCTAACTTTTTGTTAATAAACAAGTAAGCCTAAGTCTTACAGCAATGATTTAAGCAACATTTTCGTAAAATGTTGATTGGATTCTGCACGGGTTACATTCCAAAATTTCAGATTTTACATTGCCATAGTTTTTGTAATTAATATTAACTTCACATGTATGGTAATAAAATGAACTTTTTAATTAATGTGTTTTTGTGTTCACATAAATCAGCGTTTCTTAAACATTTGTGGGTCATGGGCCCCTAGGGCATCCTAATAAAAGTTATGGACCCTCAGAAACGATGTTGCAATAAATATTCAAAATCAGGTTTGATTCAATCAAAATGGTCTACAAAGCCTAACCCTTTTGAAATGCAGGAGAAAAGCCAATAACATGGACCCCTTAAATCAAATCCAGTCACCTTAGGGATTTACAGACCCCAGGTTAACACCTTTGGCACCAGTGTGTGATACATTCATACTTAGAAATCATGTGTGAGCCACTATTTTTGCATCACTTTGCAAATCCATAATTTGCCAGCTAATTAAGCTGGAGAGCTGGGTTCAAGCCCTCAAAAGATGTGGCTAGCCTTCTAGTTTGGATTTTAAAAATTGGAAAGTTTCTGATTTTGTTTTTTTTGTCAATGATGTCATAAGTGGGGAGGTTTACACATTTTTGGCCAAAGTCATCAGGCCCTGGCCCCAACCACAAGAGTCAATTTTTTAATTCAAGTTTTTATTGGAAACTAGCCAATAATCCAAGTCTTTAAAGCCCTTGATTGACTTTCTAGCAGTTCTGGCTCATAAGTTATAGCTGAAAAACAAAATTTGGACAAAAAAAACAAGTTTAGGTGAAGTGATTTTTTACCCCAATTTTGTTTTTTTGGCTATAACTTTTGAACCAGAAACACTAGCCTTCAAGCATTTCTGGTAAGCAAGTTATGGCCAATAAATCGTTAATTAATTGTCTATTGGATTATTTATTTTGTTGTATTTCTATTACAAATGTATAAAGTACAGGTGGCCAACAGGTACAGGTCAATCGCCGAGTCTCAGCTGGTTGATCTCACCTGATTTTGCAGTAACTTGACAAGATGCCTAAAAATAACATTTTTCAATCAATATTCTTGTTTATTGCATTTTATGACATTTTCTACTTGTGACTTTATTACCAACCGGTCAATTGCGAGTTACCAGGAAATTTTCTGGTTGATCTCAGTCGAAAACAAGTTGGCCACCCTTGGTATAAAGAATGATCTGGTGATACATACATATTCATATTATTATATTATTAACACACTTACCACTTCATCTTGTTTAAGCAGGTAACTATCTTTGGAATCTTGAACAGAGAGAGGTGTATAAACTCTTCTTAAAGGTGGATGACTTTTAGTCCCATCATAAGCCATCATACACATGATGCTCACTGTGCCTTGTTGGGCAAAACAACATTCAGGTTTGAGCTTGAAGGCAGCATTTGACATAAACCATACTGTTTTGTTTACGCTACTTTTTTACTCCTATATTTTTGGCTGTGATAAAACAAGCATCAGACCTAAACAACTGTTCTACTGTGCAGTCCAATACGAACCAAAGAGGTAAGACGAAGGAAGTGGCTACAGAACCACCTCACATGATGCGGTTTGAATAAAACGCTAGTTTGTCACTCAAGTGGCACAGTCCTGGTGGTTTTTAGTTCAGCTCTCACCTTGGTGACTTTCATTGTGGTAGTAGTGTTTCCATGTTTTGTTTCATGGGACCACTTTTTCTTTACTTTTTTCAAAACTTTCCAAACTTCAGCTGTTGAGGTTAGGGTTTTTGCGATTGGAAAGCCCGAGCAACATGTGCGCAAAACTTCAAACTATGGTAGCAAGCAACAATAGAGATCACATGCCACAATCACTATAATATTGCTTCTTCATGCCACACACATGAGTGTTGTTCTTCATGCACACCTCGTTCGTGGTGAATCACACATTCAACGCAACGCCAATGGAGAGGTTGCAACAACATCCCCTCCTTTTTACAACGAACCAAACTGATCACACGTTCTTTTTGTGAAGTCTGCACCTGGCACGACCTTCACATCCTGGTCACAGCACCACTTTGTTGAGGTTGGAAAGCCCGAGTGGCATGTGCACAAAGCTTCACACTGTGGCAGCAAGCTTCAGTAGAGATCACACACTGCGATCACTCTGTTGTTGCTTGTTGACACCACATGGGTGTTGTTCTTTTGCACATCCCGTTTGTGGTGAATCGCACATTCAATGCCAACGGTTGTAACAGGGTTACAGTTAGGTTAGGTTTACCTTTGAAGTTTAGTACATTTCTACCAAGCCTAGTGTACTCTCGTCGTGCGTTACTGTCATGTTATTGGTGGCAGTTGAATAAGGTTTCAAACATGCAAAACCACAGGTGGTTCTGTAGCCACTGCCTAAGACAAAAGTTCACTGGGGCAAGAGTAATGTTCACTTAACACCAGAATAAAGACACCACATACACTATGCATCAAAATGCACCATCACCTAAATCTACCTTGCACTAGACTTGTATAAAAAAACGAAGTGGGCCTCTACATATTCTGAGAACCATAATAGCCTGTGCCACAAAGGGTGGCAACAGGAGCAACATGTCTGTGCCTGCTATGCGAGTGGTGGTCAGTTCAGCTCTCACCATTATTGCTTTTACTTTGCAACCATGCTTGTTTTAAATTAATTGGCTGTTGATTTCACATTTACTTTTTGCCTTATCTTGTACAGTTGGCTTACTTTATTTTACTTTGTGGCTTCTTTGTTGTTGCTTAAATGGCTTGACACCTTTAATGGGAAGCGCTTTTATGTACTTTTTAATGAAGTTTCAGGCTTAGCCTTTGCGTTTAGGTTAAGAATTTAGATTTATGTTTCAAAATTTAGGTTTAGATTTTGATTTTATGATTCTAATTTAGGTTCAGGCTTCAGGTCTTAGGTTTAGGGACTACGGGAGCAGTTTAAAGTTAGTTTTAAAGTTTAGGTCACGTCACAAAGACCACAGTTAATCCAAGCACATCGTCTTTGTCACATTGCCACGTGATCAATCAACCCATCAGGTTCACCTAATGACAAAACTGACTCAGGCAGTGCTTTTGCCTCTGATGGCAAAATAGATATTGACTTACACTTAACTTTGATTTAATGTGATTTAATTTGATTTTGCAATCACACACAAACTCAACGTCCATAGTCCACGCACACACTGTCTGCCCAATGCAACAGAACATTTTACAATGGCGTTGGAGGCAGAACCACAAGGTTACAGACACATTCTTAACATTATTGTAATTGTTGGTTAACCTGTAACACTTGTTGTTACAACACTTCTCCAAAGTAAGATGCTGAGTCCAACACTGGTCAAGGCCAGGTAAATTACAAAGAATGTGTTGTAGCATGCCACACCCTCAAACAAACAAGCACTGTAACATCGAAACACTCAGGCACCAATTAAAATGCGATTGTGTTCAAAGCTGGGTTTCTTTTTTGGAAGTGGCTAGGAAACTGCTTCGTTTAACATGGTTCGAATAAAATGCCGAGTTCGTCAGTGGCACTGTCCTGGTAGTGTAGCAGTAGCGTTTATGGCTGCTGTGCCAATGGTTTACGGTTCAGCTCTCACCTTGATAATTTTGGTTTGTAGTAGTGCTTGCAAGTTTCAATTCATGGGACCAGTTTTTCTTCACTTTTCTCAAAAGTTTCCAAACTTTAGCTTTCAGGGATTAGAGTTAGCGTTAACGTCATAGAAGGGGGAGGCACGAGTGCTTGAATTTTTAAAATTGAAGCAAAAATGTTGTTTTCTTAATTTTGAAGAAGAACACCATAGCTAACACAGGGGTGGTGGGCTGAGCAGGTTGGAGAGCCGTGTTTCCAATTGAAGAACACAAATTTTCGGCAGGCTGTACAAAAGGTAAGGCCGGGCCGGCAGTCTGCACAACAAGGCAGGTTGGTGGCCTGCACATTAGGGCAGGCCGACAATCTACAAATTAATTAATGTGGGCCCATCTTTTTTTGCAGCCCATTGAAAATTTTTATTTTTCAATTGGAAACACGACCCTCCAGCCCACCAGCCCTTTGTTTAGTGTTATCCATTTCGAGTAGGAAAACTAAATTTCACCACTTTTGGCCACCCCTGCAAAACTTTCCAAAAATCGCCTAGCGGCCCACCTTGGAAAATATCCTTCCGATGCCCATGGCTTCAAGTAACGGTTACGTTTACAGTTTACCTTTTACATTTAGTGTTTCTCCCAAGCCTACTGCACTCACGTCGTGCATTACTGTCAGGTTACAAGTGGCGGTCGAACATAAGGTTTTAAATTTAATTTAATTTATTTGTTTATAGCAGACACGAAGTCCATAGTATGAACACACACAATTGGCAGAACGCAGGTTGATAAAAACAGACAATACAGAACGTAGTACAAGACATTGAAGCCGGCGAAATCACAGGGTTACAGACACTTTTTGCAACTGCATTGAAGACAGAACCATAGGGTTACAGACACATTCTTAACACTGTTGTTAGCTAACACGTAACACCACTGCGGAGTAGGGCGCTAATTCCTAACTTGGTCTAGTCTAGGTAAAATGTGAAAGCGTTGTGGCTTGGCACGCCATCGATCAAACGGACACTGCAAAGTTCGATCACTCAATCACTGAGTAAAATGCGATTATGGTGTTCAAAGAATAGTGACGAGTACAAACAATCTTACTGCATCAAAGCACGTAACCATAAGTTGTTAGATTTTCTGCATCTTTCGAGAAACAGGTACTTAGATTTACATAGCAGAGCCTCAACAGTCTTTGAGGCCTTGTGAAAAAATGTGTACCTGTTTCTTGAAAGATGCAAAAAGTCTAAGTATGGTTGTGTGCTTCTTGATGCTGACAGATTGTTTATATTTTTATTCATCCTTATTCTCCGAACCTGGGTTTATTTTTTCAGTCATTTCCTGGTCATATAGACTTAATGAATTTTTTTGAAATGACCGAAAAAAATTCGGTCATAATATTTGAAAAGGTAGGCTAATGAATACTGTTATGGCAAGATTTAATACTGTTATGGGACAAATGACCAAAATGTCTCAGTGAAAAAAAGGCAGTGACTTTCAGAACCGCCTGTGGATCTTCATATTTGTTAGTAGCCACCAAGTTCAATGTAACATTCCTAGTAGGAATGTTGCATTGAACCTGTTGACTCTAACACTCACTTGCCACAGCAGGTAATGTAGCCTATAGCAAGGGTAGGGTGGGCAATTAATTGAGCTCAGGGGCCATTTTGAGAAGGCCACATTTGGTGGAGGGCCGTACCTCCTTATTAATGAAATAGAAGTCTCAGTCACGCTAGCCTTAGCAGTCAGTACTAATATTTGGTTGTTGGCTGTGATTTCCATCGAAATTTCAGATTTGAAGATATACTGAATACTCTAAATGCTTCTGCAGCCCACTTAAATCGCTGTGGCGGGCTAAATTTTCCCCGCAGGTGGCTAATTGCCTACCCCTGGCCTATGGCAAACCTCATAATTTAATGTTTTCCAGACCTGTGTACGAAAATCTTTGCAAACCCCTGGTTACGCACAGTGATTACTTCAGTTCAAGTATGTAGTGTAGTCCTCGAGGTGTGAGCTTTCTGTACAATACTGTAAGTGTATCTTGCGAATCTTGGGTCAGACATCACTAAACTTTTTTCACGACTGTAACACTGAGCAAAAGTGCCAAGTGCAAGACTAAACGTCTGACCGGGTCTAGTGAGAGTGACTTGTGTACAATTCGCCCTCCCCATCTTCCCGGGTGATGACGTCACTACTACGTCAGGAGATACAGCCTGCCAAAGTTGACTACTGTCGGCCATACAAAAAGCGCATTCATTTGATTTTGAGCTTGCTTGCTAACAGCTTGCCAAAGTTGACTGCTGTCGGCTACAGTAGGTCTACAGCACAAACGAAAAGTGCATTCATCTGATTTTGAGCTTGGTTGCTTATACGGCGTACCACACTTAACATTAGCGTAAAATATCCTGGTAGGCAGACCCTTTTCAAATAAATCGTGAACTAATCATCTCCAGGTTGTTGTCTATCGAAAGAAATCCTTTCCCAGCAAAGAATCAGATACCAGAGATGATTACGGAGCCGGAGTGCCTGAGTGGACTCCGGCCGGAGTTTGCATTTTAGTCCGGAGCAAAAGCCTGAGTCAATATTTTAGTTTCGAACCGGTGTCAAGGAAAATTTCTGATCTCTGCATCAGAGGTGATCAGATAGTGGATTTTTACTATCCGATCCTATCCTGTTTTTGAAAAATGATATCCGTATCCGATCCGAATCCTGTTTTGGTTGAAATCACACTATCCGTATCCGAAAACTATCCGAAATTGTAATATGATGCACAGCATACACATTTTGTGCTGTGTCTATTTTGCCTTGAGGCTATTTTCCCTTGTGAGGCAGAATAACTGCTGGAGCTATGTTGCCTTTAGCTAAACACAATTCGTTGAAGTAGTCACATTACATATGTAACAGCTCAGTCCCATGCATGGATGATGGTTGTGATGGTTTCGGGGCTAGCAAGCAGCTTCTTGTTTCCATTAAGTAAACTACAGGCTAAGCCCTAATTCTAAACACAGAACCATGAACTCTTAAACCCCAACCAATTGTCTCTGCGTATTGTAGTTGTCACATGACCCTTCAACCAATTGTGCTCAAATGAACGCAAAATAGTCCCAGCAGAGGTTTTGACTCATGAAGCAGAATAGGCACTACCTGAATGCATTGTGCCACTTTGAGCCCTGTCATGCTTATAAACAGAAAGTTTGACACATCACGTAACCTAAGTACTTGTCCTAGTCAATTACATCGAAAAGCAAACTGGAGTTTTGCCACACAGTCTCGTCGCCAGGGGGGCTTTGGTGGGCTTAGACCCTCTGAGACAATGCTCCACGCCCTCCAATTTAAGTATGAAGCACTATAAAAGTGCTTGTTAAAATTTCAGAATGTCTAGCCCCACTGCAGAAATGTAAAGCCCACTGTATAAAGCGCCAGCCCACTCCAAAAATGGAAAGCCCCCCATAAAATTCCTGGCCACAGTTCTGTTGCCACACCAAGCTTTTCATTAGCCAATTTCTTTGGTAACCAATGCTTAGATTTTAACACCATCCACGAGTTCACTTTCGTAGTTTCATTTATTAATCTTACCCATTGTTGCATTTTAACCAAACCTAATTACATAGCAGTGTTAATCTACACAGCAAAACAGCATTCAAAACAATACACTGGCTTAAAATATGTCATTTATGCTGAAATGACTGACTAAAACATCAGTCTAATAAGTCAATGTCACAAAACAACACTTTTGAATATCATGTCTAAGAACGAAAAAGGCTATCTGGCCTGGTATCATCTAATAACCAGTCAAAGCAAGCTCACATCCTACAGAATAAGCGTGAAAACTGCAAGGCTTGGCGTAGACTACAGACCAGAGACCACATTGAAAGAGCTAGAGGACTCTAGCTAGCTAGTCCAGACTACAGATCACAGTAGGCCTACACTAGCTAGCCCTAGTCCAGGTATGCAGCAAACATCGTCATGATGTATAGGTTACTGAAAGAGCCTATCTTGCCACACCAGGAACAGATCATGCTGACAAATTTGGCGTGTCCAATTAGCAGATTAAGAAGGGAATGGGATTACAATACAGTACAGAGCTTACACCGTACACAGACTCGGAGTCATAGCACAGAAGGTTGAAAAGGTGCTTCTGAAGATAAATGAATGATTTTGCAATGTGCAACTTTTTCCAAATATCTGAATCTTCGAATTATCGAGAAAAGCGTTTCGGATATCCGGATCCTTATCCGTTTTCCGTTTCAAAGCAGTTTTTGGATATCCGTATCTGGTTGCAAACTCACTATCTTGCCGGATATCCAACCGGCAAACCGGATAGCGATTGCTCTCTATAATATGTGTAATAAAGCCTATTTGCTATGTATAATATTACTCTGAGCATTCAAAGTCAGAAATTTCGCAAGTTAGCAATTTCGCTTGACACTGGAGCAGGAGCCCGAGTCTACATTAAGGTCTGGGCAGGAGCCAATCAAAATTTTTAAGGAACCTAGTAAAATTCTTGTAATGATGCTTGCGGTTGTCAAACAGAAGGGAATTAATGGAAACGTGT
>Ga0210059_1014263_pt1 | contig 11771 bp, 10 predicted proteins | sample Ectturendosymbi2_FD_188042 | JGI IMG/M metagenome (GOLD analysis project Ga0210059, IMG submission 188042) | Ecteinascidia turbinata endosymbiont from Florida, USA - Sample 2 (SPAdes) (version 2) | ecosystem: Host-associated > Tunicates > Ascidians > Unclassified | place: Key West, Florida... | reverse complement strand
CCGGCACCCGCCCCCCCGAATGACCCTCCCAAGAAGAGCCTGGGTCCGGCTTAACCACCTCCGCATCGGTGTCGGACGTTTCCGCTCCTGCTTGTACAAATGGGGTGTGGCCTCCTCTGCGGCCTGTGCGTTTGGCAAAGAAGAACAAACCGTCGACCATGTTGTCCTCCAATGTCCAATCCATCGACCTCCTCTTGGACTGCATGGCCTGACGGTTCTGGACGATGAGACAACCGAATGGCTGCTCAAGACATCTAGTGCGGCCAAGCAGTGGTTTGAACAACTAGCTCAAAAGGAGAAGAAGAATATGACGTTACCAGCGCAGTCGCATGCTTCTGTTGAAAGATCCTTATTTGAATGTCTGATATGAACCACTTCTGCTCTGTGGCAAGACTGAAGTTGACGCTTACAAAGCGAGCAGTCGGTGTTCGACACAAAGTTCGGAATCGTTTTTCTTGACGAGGTTCTCTAGCTTACTTTTCAAGCACATTTTAACTCAAACTCACGATTGCACCAGCCTATCTTGTGCTAGCAGCGGCTGGTGTATGGTCTAAGCATTCTGGAAAAAAACATGACATTTTCCGGCAGGTTTGGGTATGTTTACTGTGGTAATAAATAATTTTCAGTCGAATAATTTGAAAATGTAGTGAGCACTTGAAGTTAAAACGCAATTAGAATCCTTTTCGACTTGGATATTTTATACAAAGGTAAAAATGACGAAACTTTTTGCGAAGACTAGCAACGTAATGCCTGTTTTTTAATTTATATTACGAACAAAGCATTTCGTCACATAAAAAATTGCTCTGACTTCGCATGTGTCGATGCTTGTAAGCTAGGGTCTAGTAGCTCTTCTTACCCAAACTTGACCTTTCAGATACATACGTTTGTTTGAAACGTACCTCAAATTAAAGTAAATCGAGTTCAAAGAGCTATGCTGCTGTTGGACGAAAAAAGAATTATTATGGAGCAGATGTTGTTCACTATAAAAAAGTGGTGGTTTTGAGGCCGAACAAAGATGGTCAGTACAACAAAATCTTTTGATTGAAAAAGGAACATTTCAAAATATAATCAATTTGCTCTTAGTGAAAACCTAATGTACAACACTTTCCATCCAACACGTATTGACTGTAACTGAGAATGAATGACTCTATTGTAGGTTTTACCGTAGTAGAGGGTATGATAAAGCAAAAGTGTTGGAATCGTGTAGTACACAATAACAATTTGAAATTTAAATTGTATATTCACCTTACATCTTTCGCAAATACTTTAAAATTTTTCAGAAGCACTTGCAGAAACCAATGCGCTATTGAAACAAAAGCTTCTCAAACTTCGAACAAAATAGTTTTAAAACATAAAAATACATTTAAGAACATTCTGGAGGACAAGACAAACTTTAACATACGTAAGTGCACTAAAAGAAAATACGTTCTTTGTTTAAACCTGACATCTGAGAGATAGCGCAGTGCTTCTCAACTATGTCTGATTCATTTTACACATACCAAGTTTTGTGCTCCATTGCTATGTAGGAGCGCGTTTCCCACAATGTGCAGTACGTCCATAGTGAGAAAACTTGCGTATTTTTCAATTATGTCCAACGGAAAACATTAATAGAATGTTTGATGTCAAATGGTATAACGCTACACCAAATGAGTGTATTTGACAGAAGTTCAATCAAAACGTTTTGAAGTAATTTCAAAGTATTGAAAATTTTGCGAAGCGACCTTTTTTCAATTGGTAACAAACTTTAATTGTAAGATAACTTTTTGCTTAGAAAAACGTTTGTTCTGTCACACTTTCTCAACACAATTGCCGATGTAAAAGGCTTTGTGGTAAAAAAAACGTTTCAGGCGTAATACTTTTTAGCAATTCCTTTGCAAACTGATACTTTTATTTCACACATTCTCATCTGCGCATCTTTTGTTGGCCCCAAGCCGCAACCCCCGGAGATTTTTAAGTTAAATAACAGGCTTTAAAACCTTTTAGTTTTTGAAAAATGTAAATTTTGAAGGATGTTTGGCATTGTCGATGTACTTACGCAGATTGGGTTCACTTAACTAAATCTAAGAATAAGCGGTTTTCAGAAAAAAATGTTTAAAACTTTCTCTGTTAATGAAATTACTTCCATTCTAACGAGGATATATTTCTTGGTCTTCAGCAGTTTCGTTCAGTCTACACTCAGTTTAAACCTGAATGCAAGTTCAAAAACCTCATCACATTGACTTGTAGGTTTGATGCAATCAATTTTTGAAATGATGTAGGTTGCATAAATAAAATGTGAACGAAGTATATCAATAAAACAATGTGTTAGATTTGGCAAAAGGACAATAGAAGTGGTTTCTTCTGAGATAGAATTACAAGTCAAAATTGATGATTTTTTTAAATTTTTTCTACACTTTAATGAAAGCCAAACTATTGCTATTTGAAAAACGTTCGTCATGAAGTGTAAAGGCATTATTCCACCGTGCAATGAAGTCATATCGGGACACTGTGGGTTAATCATCGAAGCAGTGAGCTAAACGTTGGAACGTTGATTTGCGCGGGATTGTGTCCTAAGCTCAAAAAACTTTTGTACTAGAGTTCTCCAGAGAAGGCATGAGAACTGAACGGCAATTGTTTCTTGCAATTAAGTTGTTTTCTTTATAAGACATATTTTGATAAAATTTTACTTCACTTATGTAATAACAAAAGTTACAGTACCCGTGCTTGTAATAATAAAACTATTTTATCATAGTTTAATTCTTGACTGCACATTAATATGGTTTACTATCAAGTTTCTGGAGCTTCGCAGTGGGGGTTCGGTATTAAAATACTTTATATGTAGTATCTTGTAAAAAAAAAGTAAACAAAGAACTGCAGTACAGCTTAAACGTTCTAAAAACATGCAGTAAACACACTGACAACGACTTCCTAAAGTTTTCTAACCAGCTGTAGCAGCACTCCGAGCAAAGTGTCAACATCTAGGGTGATAACAATAGCCAATTAGTTTTAAAGTATATTGACAATGCTTTTTTGTGTATGTGCTAATGTTGCTTCCCATAAAAATAGTAAACTTTTGCTCACTTTTCATCGAATCATTCAGTTTCTTTCCAATCTAGTAAATGACACCTGTCGAATGTGGGTACCTCCACAACTGACACTGCGGTTGCTGTTCAGAAAAGTACTGAACGCATCACTACATCCACCTTTGCCTGAGTATTACCTAACACAGTAATTTCTTTCCGCAAGTTAAGCAACCATTTCACAAGGCACTCAAGCAGATATCCAACAAAAATCTTTTTATCTAAGATCACAAACCGGAACAAGTCTTTCGCGATACGCTTTTTGAAAGTACGGCTTACTAAGTCCAACCAAGGAAGACCAGAACGATTTTAACAAGCGTCCTGTAAACTTATCGAACTCTAGAAATAAACTGGTTCAACACATTAGCGGCCTTACTGTACGTATACATGCAGCATTTGCAGTTGCTTTAACATGTTCTGCAAAAGCTCTGGTTATGACTTATCTTGCACCATAAACAACTTGCACAATGTTATAGCATCAAACAACAAAACAGTTTTTCCCTAATTATTTTGAGAAACCAGCATGTACGTATTTCGCTTAGTGCAGCTAAGTTTTACGATGAACACACTTTACGACGTATTATATACAAGAAACCTACAAGCAGAAAATGCAATTAATTCGAAAGGTAACTTGCAGTATTTGGTTTTAATCAAATTATTATTCTGGTTAATTCTAGATGTTCCAGCTATTAGCGGATTTTTTTTATATGAAAAAATGATCACATGTCTTCCACTTTCTTGAGGCTTTATAGACATAACTCTTTCTGTTGCAGCAACGAGAAAGCAAAACACACATTTTGCGTTAATTACTTTCATTTTCCTTTCCCTGAAAACCCAAGCGTAAAATCAATGCAAATGAAATGTCAAACAAGTTTTTAAATTTAAGAAAGCAGATAAATTTCACCAAAAATACTTCCAAACTACTGCGGGTAGTGCCTGCAAAAGCGAGAACCTAAAGAAATATATGCTGTTTACCACAGTCAGGTACTTGGTTTTCTCTAAATGAAAATGCTTACAGGAATTAGATAATAGAGCTTTAATGTCATTGTTGCGCTTGGTGGTGAATTGGAAACATGTTTCTTTCCTTTAAGACACACTCGCCATTTTTCGCAGGACAATTTCACACTTCTATTACATAGTTTATTAAAAATATCACTAATTATTTTTGTGCAACTGGGTTGAGCCACCATATTACTGATCTTACTGTATAAGCACCGTGACTGTAGGCTAATCCCTGTCTTTGTGTGTATTTTAAACCAGCTTTTTGAAAGTCTGAGCGTTTATCAATGTATGTTTGATCAATATGGTTCAATGAAGGTCTATGCACATGCTCCAAAAAATTTCTATTTTTGGTTTTGTGGAACTAACCCAGGAAAAATTTATTCTGTGATTATGTGGTGTTTACAAGTGATTTTAAGTCATCTTCCAGTTTTACGTTTCTCTGGAAATCTCTAAAATCGCTGCTGCTCTTTGTCACGAAACACGTACGCATCATGATTTGTCTTCCTCAGGAACGTCATCTTTCCATGTTCTAAAAATTGCTATAGTGTGTTTCAAGCGGACAAAAACTGTACCAGATTTTCAACCTGAATGAGTTTTTATCTCGTCGCACTCTCATAAGCTACATAATTTTTACGACCGGTTTGCTGCAAAGCAAGTTATCGAATGTGCATGAAAGTTTGACATCATACAGTATGTTGTACACTTTGTAATTTACAAAACCACGTTCAACAAAGCTTGTCTGAACAATTATCTTAGTTGGATGATTAAAATGTAAAAGAGTATTTCAAATGCATAAAATCACTAAAACTTTTACAGATTGCTGCATCTGCTGGTTTAGTTGTCTTTGCTGTGTGCACTTGGTTCACGAAACGTACCGACCAAAAAACATGCTGGCCAGGAAAAATTACTCACATCACTTGCAAGGTATGTCTATTTCATTTTTAGTCAAACCATGCAGGTCTAGCAAGCACATTGACAATAGAGCTGTACATAAAGAAACCAGTGCATTAACAAATGTTACAAAACAACATACATGAGCATGGCGCAAGACAACGAGTTTTAAAATATTTTCATCATAAGCGTGTTGGAATTGAAAATGGCAAAAATGTTGCAATATGTAGGACCTGTTGCATGGGATGGTATTTTTAATAAGATCAGAACTTAAGCATTACTGTGTATGTTTTTTCTTATCAAGTGAAATTGCAACTGTTTGTTAGGTACTGACTCTTATGTGAGATATATGCAGGATCGTGACCAGCTGATATTTTCAGGAGGGGAAATGATTTTAACTTGATATTGTGGGGAAAAAACGTTGTAACTTTTTGTTGTTCTTACTTGCTTATGGCAACTTTGGAAAAATAGTGACTCCTTGGACGTAACAAAATTTATACGTATAAATATAATCAGGGATGGATGTTAGCAGAGGCGAACAAGGCGGTCGATTTGGGTCCCCTCCTTTCAGAGATGATACGAGGGCCCCTTTTTAGAGTATCGCACTTTGTTTTGGCATTGTTTTGTTAAAAAGCTTATGAACCATCCCAGAGCCATATTTAATAAGCTCTGAAGCAAGACACATGTTTGCCAAAATACAGCAAAGATTATGTGCAAATGTGCTAAAAGTCGTCCCATGGTATATACCGAGGATGTTTTATTCCCAGTTCAAAAGCTAACTTGATAAATTTAGACGCATTCAGAATGAGAACACCATGCAGAATGACGAAAATCGGAAACATGTCATTAGTCAGGCCACAATAACCAATTGTTTCAGAAACAGCGCAAGAGAACCATCAAACAATTAAAATGTATGCTACAAAATTATCAGAACCCTTCAACAAGTAGGCAACGAACAATCAAATTACTTTAAACAATTTACAATATGAAATGGACTTTCACGCAGAAGCAAATTCCCAGACAAAATGAAAAATTTGGCTTGTTTTCAGCGAATAAAGTTTCTGTACAGCATGTGCAAAATATAGCGCTTCCTTTCTGAGAGTTTGCTTCAGGCACCTAAATTCTAATATTCGCCTTTGCATATAATAAAAAACAAGTTTAACACGAAGGACCGCGGGGCCCCAAAAAGCGGAGGCCCGTAGCAATTGCTATATTTGCAACGATTGTTAATCCGGCACTGTATAGACGAATATTCAATGCTACCATGTTGGTATATATGTTTTGCAGTTTGAATTTGCATACTGCTACGTGGTTTTCGTTTGTATTCTGTCCTGCATCTTGGTCGGTTGCAGTTCCCGCTTTTGTTTTTCAAGCATTAGACTCGGTTTAAATGAAAGCCTGAGATATATCGAAACAATCTATTGACGTTAGTATTGCCGATTGATAAGCACTCAGGTGTTTTTTTACGAATGGCAGCATGTATGTGATTGTTTTCAAGATTAATTTTTGTTATGCCTCACGTTATATTTATCTGTTCCGCCTTGAGCTGCTGAGGCAAGAACTAGCGAAAGATGATAATCCAGGGCATTAAACTAACAGGAATGCAACCAGCAACAAAAGCGTTCTCCAATTAGATCACTCTACTGATGCTATGTTGCAATATTATTTATAGCGATAAGCGAATTTCAATCTTTTGCTTATGGTATCTATCACAGTGACTTTTTACGAGCACCATCTACCGGTGACCACTTTACTTACATGAAACCCTGTCTCCAGGCCGCCACACTCACCTCTGTCTAAGGGTAGTTTTCATTTATATCTGCATTAAAATTTTTGATTTCCCCCTACTAACGATAAACAGCATGAATCTGTGGATGCTGCACGAACAAAATGCGACACTTGATATTGTTAAGTAGATGTGGCCATTTGACTTGTCGAGATAGTGACCTATGGTGGAACTGCTCGTGAATGTGGTTCAGGCAGCGCTCATGCAAACCGTAAAGTGCAATGGTGCATGCCATGCAACTGAAACATCCTCAGAACACAAATCCTATCTTCCTTGACTTGTTAATATAAATTGCAATGTTTAAAATAAGACATGCAAAATGCAAAGGCTGTAAAAACTGTGCCAGCTGAAGAGCAGTCGGTGAAAAGTGCTCACCTCTCTGAGATCAAGGTCAAGGATATTTGTTCTTCACCCGAACGTCCTACGTCGCCTCTACCAACGTTAGATTTAAACTAATTGAGCAACAAATGAATAGTTTGAACCGGCCAAGCAAAGTGGTAGAGTAGATTGAGCACGCGCTAGCAGAGCTGAACGGGCCATACCGAAGAGTTGAAAAACGGCGAATACTTGGAACACGGTACTAGCGGCCTGTCCAGTCTCGTGCTCGTCGTTAAAGGGTGCGTGCATGGGAACGATTTACGCCCGGCTGCAGCATTAAGTGCGAAAATAGCCGCGTGGTCCTGGCGCAAGCAAGAGGAGATGGTCGCTGCAGACCATTCATGACACTCCCGAAAGGAGTGCAGAAGCCGAGTATAAGATGATTGTCGCACTTTATTTTAAAATTTGTGCAATCACGTAAAAGAAAGGTATGAAACAGTACACAGAGCATGGCCAACTCAAGTAAGCACATCCGCATTTTGTGTGTAGGAAATGCACGATTACAACAAAAGGATTAGCCCTTTGCAAGTTTTGAGTATTTTAAATATTTATAATAAACAAGGTTGCTTTCTTGTCCTACTATATGGCAGTCCAATTTTGTTTCATGCTGACGGTTCAAAATTACCTATTTGTAAATATTTTATTTCACAAAAATATGCGTTTTGTGCAGGTGCTGAAAAAGCATTCCAAACCATTTTCATAGAAATGCCGGCCTCATTTGAAGATCGATCCCCTCAACACGACATCCAGTCTTGGCCAACACTGCTTCGCGAGGTGTTGCAACAGCAACGAGCAAGACTCAGTTCGATGTACTCTTTGGTGCTGGAACAAGGAATTCAAGATTGGATTAAAATTTCTCAAGCAGCAATATATGCCGTAACAATACTTGACCAGGATCAATTTAGATCTTTGTGCGAAAAATTTGTTTGGAAAAGTTTTACGCACTACAAGCTAGTTGCAAGCATGATGATGCTACTTCATCCGCACAGCTTCCTGGTAGTCTGGTCGATGACTCTTTACACACAACAAGAACTCTCTCAGGATAATCTGCGAGAAATTTTGTTGGCCAAATGTACAGTGTTGGACAAGGCTTTGCTCTCTGCTGTTGGAAGTAAGTAGAAGTACAGCAACGACATAAAAAAGATAATAGTCAGTGAGCATACTTCTAAATGCAAATAGACAGAAAAGTAATTTTAATTAATTGCATTTTCAGTTAATGAAGACGATCACATACCGCCCATCCTTGCCAATGCAGCAGTACGTAACTGTTCGTATTCGTTTCTAATATTTTGGGAGCTTTTGTAATTTTTATGATGTTGATAGTCTGTTCCAATGTTATGCTCTATTGTTCGTAGTAACATTGTTCAACTAGTCAATGTTCATGAATATATCACTGCTGTTTTTTTTCAGAGCACCTGTCTGACTGTTGAAGAATGCATGGAAATTTGTGAAATAAGGTGGAGCATTTTTGTGTCACTTTTTGTCTGGTTACTTCCTTTTATAATTTATTATTAATTTAGTCTGTTGCAGGAAAATATTCATTATCTAATAGCAATATAAAAGAAACTATGTTTCATTATGCTTGATGGAAAGCTGATTCAAACAACATACAGTACATTCGCTGTAACACCTAGAGCAGGCGTGGTCAACTACGACCTAAGCTGTTTCAACTGGCATGCTAAACGTTTCCACATTTTTAAAAATTAATGCTTCAAATGTGACTGACAATAGTAAAACATGAACACTCTATTCATCTGCTCCTGTTGCGATCGGAAATCCCGAGCGGCATATGCGCAAAGCTTCAGCAAGCAACAATAGAGTTGTGTTGCTCACTGTGGCAGCAAGCAACAATAGAGTTCACATGCCATGATTACTCTCCGCGTAGGCTAGTCGTTACGTTCAATGGTTCACAAGTTAATATCGGCAGAGCTTCCACGCCGCGATCACTCACTCAATTGCTTGTTCGCGCCACATATATGTATGGTGTTGTTCTTCACGCACATCTCGTTCGTGGTGAATCACACAATCAACGCAACGCCACCGGAGAGGTGGCAACACTCCCACTCCGGGACATTTTAGAAACCAATACGATCCATAATTCAAAACTATTGCTCACTCCAGACCGGAAGTATGTTGCTGGTTCAAAAGGGGTTTTTCTGTAACATTTGTTTCAATCATTTTATTTATTTTTGGACCGTGTAATGCGTTTCGATGTTTATTTTATTCCTACCACTAATGAAAAATGACTCTTAAAGAGTGCTTGCTTTGATTTTTCTAGGAATTTCAGCAATAGTATAGAATAAAAATTATTGAGCAGCGTGTTTTCCATTAAATGCTAAACGTCTAGGTTTTTATGGCAATGTTCTTTTTTTCAGGTTTAAAAAAAGCCACCAGGCATTTTTGTCGAAACCATGATCAACGGAAGAAGATGAAAGATTCCAATTGCTCCATTTTTTAATTTTACTGCAAATTTTCTCAAAGCAATTCAACGACTTAGACCAGTGGTTCTTAACCTGGGGTAAACTCACCCGTGGGGTAAATTTCATCTTCCATGGGGTAAATATTCTGAATCATATATTGTAGCTAATGTACATTTTTATACTGTAAATCATTCTAAATCTAAACTCAAACGAGTTCTTTACTTTCGTATTTTCAATAAATGAGCTCCATTGAGTGCATTGGGGGTAAATCTGGAAGTCTTGTTTGATAAACGGTAAGATATGTAAAAAAAAGTTAGGAACCACTGGCTTTGACTGAGGGCGCATGTTTGTTTTGTTTCTTCGGGCAACATGTATTGCCTAAATTCGGATTAGATGCACTCCGTCACAAATAAGCAAAGGTGGATGCTTCGAAGTAAAAGTAATCAAGCGCATAGTCATTGTGAAATTCTATAGCCATATGAGAATTTCCCAAGTTATTGATGGAAGAATTCCCACTATATTTTTCCGGAATGCGTTTGACTACTGCATGTTAGGCACTTTTCGAAATACATAACAATAAATGCTGAGAATGTTTTGTCTTTGCTGGAGTAAGATCGTGTATGCAGAATACCTGCAAACGGATAAAAGCTGCATTTTGAATTGTAGCAAGTACTGGTGGGGGAGCTTATAGCCCAGTGGTTGATTGTTCTCCTCATAGCCGCGACCGACGGATATTTTCGGGGGGGAAAGGATTGTAACTCGTTGTTGTTCCTAACAACTTAACAGGTGTTCAAAAATGTCAGAAAGCAATTTCCCGGTTGCCCCCTGGTTGCGTACCTGGTTCTCCTCTCTATTGAAAGATTGGTTCATCGATCCACCGTTTGGACGAAATGACGAACCTCAAATATCCCGTAAAGGAGTAACTTTGGGGCGTCGGCATGCCGCCAATTGCAATTACCAAAACGATGTAAGAAAATGTTACTAATTTCAAACGCTTCTTCTTCGGTAAAAAATTTGATAGCTAGTTACAGTATTGCATTTAGCAAATCCAGTAGCGTCTTAAAATGCGATGACATTAAATGAAAATAGCGTGCTGGTTTGCATGCACAAAGCTGTTTATGATATCTCTTGAGATTATTTCCACATGTTTTTCAGTACAGTAGCTGTGGAGCAATTCTTTAACCGCTGATTTGTATGTCCAATCTCTCGTATGTGAGTTGCAATTGTTACTGAAATCACTCCGGGTCGATCACATTCTTGCATTTAAGTGGATCAACCAATTTATTCATGTCAAAAAACTAAACACTGTTTTTACTTTGAACGTCTATATTAGATAAAAGTTCGACAACCAGACCTTATAAAAAAGCATGCATATAGTTTTTATTACATTTCAAGGCAAACTCATCTGGAAAGGTATGTGATTGGAATAAGGTCAAGGTTGTTTTAGAAACAACGCGGCTGCAAAATCGGTGGATGTCATTAGCATCACTTGTGTACTAGCCACTAGATGACAGATGTACCCTACACCTGCGATTAAACAACATTGACAGCAGTCGTTTCAAAAAATAAAAACATCTTCTAAAAGTTCCAAAATTCTGATCAACTCCTATATTTAAATTTTTTTTTTTTTTTGCTGTAGCAGACAAAGCAACCTTGGCTGAATGGATGAAACAAAAAGGGACGTTTTGCATGTGCCGATAAAACTCATCTACCGTTTATTGATGATAGGTGATAAAAAGTATCTCGATTTGTGCCATTTACCTAAGGTAGCCTTGGCCATGAAAACACTGTGCTGAAAATGTCGCACTGTGTATACACTATCGTGCTGAAAATGTCGCGCTGTGTATGCACTAGAGTCCTGTGCGGGGCAAATTAAGCCGCGAGGGTTAGTGGGGCTGGTGCTAGAACCCGAAGAGATATGCGGGTGCGGGTGCGGGGCGGTAACGGGTTGAACTTGGTACGGGCGCGAGATAAAAAATTCTTTGTGCGGGTTACTGAATCTTGACTCATTGCATGTGAAAATGACATGAGCAGAAAAGGTTTCACCTTCTTATTTTACAGGGATATTTTAAGTCTTGCATTGGTTTTGAAATGAACCACTGAATAAATTGCCACTAGCGATGAAACACGTTGCATGAGTTTTTAGTGGTTTTCTGTGACAGGCGCAGATTTGGGACGGAAACAGAGTGGGGCGGGTTGGGAGGGGCAGTGTGGCGGGGGCAGGTTAGAAGTCTG
>Ga0210059_1014261_pt1 | contig 11773 bp, 6 predicted proteins | sample Ectturendosymbi2_FD_188042 | JGI IMG/M metagenome (GOLD analysis project Ga0210059, IMG submission 188042) | Ecteinascidia turbinata endosymbiont from Florida, USA - Sample 2 (SPAdes) (version 2) | ecosystem: Host-associated > Tunicates > Ascidians > Unclassified | place: Key West, Florida... | reverse complement strand
ATGGTCCTTGTTATGAGCACGCAACCGATGTCGATTGTTGAAGACTGAATCTCTGATTCTCCTTGAGCAAAACCGTGCAATGATGGTGGGTTGCCGGTAACTCTCAGAGGCTGGAGACAGTCTGTGTGAGACATTAATATCATTGGCAGATAGATCTACCTGCAAAAGCTTGTAAACACCTATCACCAGTTGATCAGTGTTTTCACTTTCTTCCCAGGACGGTCCTTGAAACTCAAGGCATTCACGGCTGCCATACTGCTCAAGGTTGTTAATATCCTCTTGCATTTGGCCAGACTCAGCCTCAAGCTTGCAGACATGATCTTTAAGGTCCTGGATCTCAATGCGCAGGGTCTTCACCTCCTCATCTGTAGAGTGTAGATGTTTCTTCATCTCTTCATACTGGTCAGAGAAGAACTGCTGGCTCTTTCGAATCTCCCTCATCTCCTCTATAAGCTGGACAAGGGTGCTGCTGTTCTCGACAAGATTTTTCGACATCTTGTCTAGTTTGTTACTTATGTTTTTGACATCAGCTTTGGTTGCAGGAGCAGCCATGCTTCTCAGCCGCATGCAGGTTGAGATGTATTACAGATCAGAAGACCAGCAGAAGCCAACCAGTTCGAACTGATTCAGGTGATGATAGAAACAGATGAAGGAAGCAGGTGTTTTTTAATAGAAAATCAGTATTTTCAGAACAGACAGAGCAGTGAAAGCAATACTAATCACTTTAGTTACAATTTAAAACGCAATTTACAACACAGCCTAAACCATTGGTGAACTTATTCAAATAGAATCCTTAGGACAGCCTAATGACAAAGTATTGAATGGAGCCCCTCAATTAATTACTCTTCTTGCAACCTCTCCGTTGGCGTTGCGTTCAATGTGTGATTAACCACGAACAGGATATGCGCGAAGAACAACACCCGTATACATATGGTGCGAACAGGCAATAATAGAGTGATCGTGGCTTGTAATCTCTCATGATACTAGCATGTGAACGATTGAATGTAACGACCAGGAGAGTGATCATGGCATGTGATCTCTATTGTTGCTTGCTGCCACAGTGTGAAGCTTTGCCTGGTGCAGCCTTCACAAAAAGAACGTGCGATCGATGCGGTTCGTTGTAAAAAGGAAGGGATGTTGTTGCAACCTCTCCTTTGGCGCTGCGTTGAATGTGTGATTCACCACGAACGGGATATGCCTGAAGAACAACACCAATATGTATGTGGCCGGAACAAGCAATAACAGAGTGATTTCGTTGGGTGAACTCTATTGTTGCTTTCCGCTACAGTGTGATGCTTTGCGCACTTGCCGCTAGGGCTTTCCGATCGCAACACGCCCAACTTCCTGACTTTCACCACATGCACTTGCGTTGTGCCGCTGCTCCTATTAGGCTACAGAGTGCAGTTTGAGCAAATGTAATATCACAGATGAGTGGTTAACCGACCATCATTTGGTACAGCAATAGACCATCATTACAATAACAAAGGATATTCAATACCTGAAAAACCTGAGCCTATTCAGTGAAACTAAGTGCATTTTCCAATTCAGCAATTCCGATGAATCCCACAAAGCAGCCTGGTATTCGAAACATTGTTTTGTTGGAGTGCGAATTATCTTCATGTAGATGAATTGGATAGGTAGGGCCTGCCGCGTCGACGAAGATATGAACGCTACAAGCTGCAAAATCAACCAGTTCATCATTACAAACGATGCTGTTGTCTCTTTGCATCTACTCAAAATGCCTACAACATGCTCCTGATAGGTCTACAGCTGCGTGAGACAAACTACAATGATATTTGCCACTGGCAAGACTGGATATGAATGGAATTTCTGAAAATTTAAGTTAGTGATTGTCTTGGACGAAGCTTAAACCTGTCGTCCAAACAGCGCTCTCCACTTAAGAGCTTGACTCTGTCTCTCATAAGCGCTCTCAATGGATGTTAAAGTGAGGGAAAGTACACCTCAGAGATTGAAACACGGGTTGGTAAAATAATCATTTGTAGGCGTGAGCTTCATCCTTCCTTGTTTACAAAACAGGATCTTCAAAACACCGTCATGCTTTCATTTTTCATTGTTTATCAATGGCCATAAATTTTTGGTAATGACTGAAAGAGTACTATCACAAGAACTAGTGGCAGAGACGAGACTTTTGCGAAGAAATCACGACGTAACGTTTCGCAACAATGTGCGTAGCGCTGAGGTTTGCAAAGTCCTTGATGTGGAATCATCTCACATTGAAATGTCCCATCTGCGATCATTTCGCAATTTGACAACATGCCCCAAGAGATGTTGAACCGGGAAATCATGTTGAATACACACACGAAGAAATACCTAAGAAGCTGATAAACGGCCTGAAAACTTTGTAAGATAAAACAAGGGATTCGACCAATTGCAGAAATTGCTATATTTGATTAATTTGAATCTTTAGGAATGTTGCGTTATTTTCATCATCACAAAATTTGCATTGAAACATTATGATATGTCACTGTTGTTTTGATATGCATTTTTTCAAAAACACCTGAAGGCCTTTCCATGCTTTGAACAACAAGCTTTTTTCTTGTTTTCCAGGTTTTGCTGCATTCAGAAGTGTACCGCAAACTATTATATAATGGTGCTGTCTTCGAATACTTCGTATGTTGCTCCTCCAGAGAAACCGTTTGGTTTGTATCTGCTGGAGCATATAGAAGCGTACGGTGACGCTCTTGCATTAGTTGATCCGAAGACTAACTTGGAGGTCACGTTTGAGGAATTGAAAGCTCAGTCCCTTATATTTGCTCGCAAACTCCGTGCACTAAAAATCGGAAAAGGCGATATAGTTGGATTGGTCGTTCCGTTCAAACCTCAGTTTGTATCGCTGGTCATAGGCATCACCTTGACTAAAGCTGCGGTGACATTTTGCAACATCAACCACAAAGTGACAGAGATTTTAAAGCAATTGCAAAGCCTTGAGCCAGCAATGTGCATCATTGACGAAGAAACGTCAAATATCAGTGTTGCCAATCTGGAGCAGAGTTTGCCATCTGCGAGAAAGATCTGCACTGTCAAAGATTTAGAAAGTAGCCTGTCGACTGACATTTTGCCACATATCGACATGAGCTTTGCTGATATAGATTTAAGGAACGACCCTCTGTTCATTTACTATACAAGTGGAACCACTGGTGAAGCAAAAGGGGTTGTTTTTACAAACCACGCTGTGGTGGGAATGGCTGAGTCTGCGAAGAACACTGCCGGATCAGTAAGTAGAAGTGTGACAATGACAGTCTGTGCTCAACTTCACAGCTTATCTGTAGGAGTTACAACATTGCATTTAATGAATGGTTCAAAGCACATCATTGTGCCGTCTCTCAATCCGCAGGTGTTGAAACAGTATGTTAAGAAATACAATATAAATGGAATTATCATCACAAACGCATACTGTTTGTCAAAGATCATTGATGAACTTGACGCACTAGACAGGACTTTGCAATTTGTATTTATTACTGGTGTGAAGTTTCCTCCAGTTTTACTTGAAAAAGCACGAAAGAAGTATGGAATTATTTTTGCAAGTCTTTGGGGAACAACCGAGACGAGCGGCGTTTGTGAGTTTGCGATCGACGCACCAGTAGAAAGTGCCGGAAAACTTTTTCGTGGGTCAAGCTTAAAGACGGTGGACGTCGTAACTGGAGACGAACTGGGCGCAAACTGTAAAGGAGAGTTGTGTGTCAAAAGCCCATATCTATTCAAGGAGTATGTCAAGGCTGGAAGCGAAAAAATGAAATCGAAAGATGAGGACGGATGGTTTCACACTGGCGATCTGGGTTACTACGATGAAAACGGCTTCGTTTATGTTGTGGATCGCATTAAAGATGTTATTAAAAGCAACTGTGCGAATGCCATCTTTCCCTCTGAGTTGGAAGCGGTTTTGATGTCACATCCTGGTGTTGGGGATGCAGCAGTGACGAGAGTAAATCATCCTCTGTATCTCGAAGCTCCGAAGGCTTTTGTTGTTAAAAGAGAACCCAACTTGACAAAGGTGGAACTTTTGGAATACTTTAATGAAAAGGTCGCCAAATATAAAATGCTGCATGGTGGCCTGGAGTTCATCGACGTCATACCTCGTACTGGGCTGGGTAAACCATTGAAACGAATTCTTGCGCAACGGGAATGAATTTTAATCGAATTAACGTCTAGATAGACTATGCAGATTTTTAGATGTGCTGCTCGCAACATATGATTGCTAGCTTTCGGGAATCACAATCATCAGCTTTCAACTGCTGATATTATGGGCAATTTCATGGTGATCTTCTAAGCAACACTTAGTTTCAATCCTTTCATGGCAGATTGTCCGAATATTTTTTAAAAAACCTTTTTAAAGTAATTTGAGAAAGCTGCATTTCGTCAGTATAATAACAATCTGTTTTGAATCAAGAGAATTTGAAAAGCTGCTTTTGATTGCATGCAGAACAGTGCAAAAAGAGCCTCCAATTCAAATAAGAGTTTCGTTTTCCCGTTGACAGACTTGAGGTTTTCAAGATTCTTGTGACATGTGAAATATTTAAAGCGGTGGCGTAGCAACGGAGGTCCCTCGTTGTTCCGGGCCCCGATCCGCACAGTTCGGGGACTGCAATTTTTTGATTGAATTTAATGTTTTAAAAACACATTTATTAGCTGTAATCCTTGTTTAGTACTTTTAAGTAATTTTTTTAAGGTTTCAAAATTCCAAGCTCTCGGTTTTTGTGTTTAGAAACCCTAGACTGGAAGGCTAGTTTAAGCAACTGGGAAACGTGACTGTGGAGTTAGCAAAATGATTAAATGTTTGCTGAAATGTCTGCGTCAAACCCAGTGTGCTAAAGTGTTTGTTTTGAAATCAGGGCTTTTGCGCACTTGGGGCCAATTGTCAGCCAGTCCCTTCACTTTCATCTCCAACCAAAGCCATTTCCCCTACCCCGGACAAACTTCCTTTGAGCAGCGTTTCTTAACCTTTTTCTACCTCAGCACCCCTTTTGGTCGCGTCTAAGCAGTCCAGCATCCCCTACCAATTGGCTAACACCTGTTTACTATAAAGACAAAGTAAAGACAAGTGTGGTCTTCCCCAGCAACCCCTGAAATTGATTTCAGCAGCCCTGGGGTTGCTAGCACCTCAGGTTGAGAAACCCTGCCTTAGAGGAAAGAACAGAGATGACATTCGACCGCAGATTAGCACACATTACTGTTGCGGTAGTTCAAAGTTAATATTGCCGCTTCACTCATAATCAGATAAGATGGTCCTGCATGGAATCACTGTAAATAGTCAAGGCTAGCTTTATCCTTTTTCTCTTGTCGTCTTCGCAACGCTCCAACGGAGCATCATTTCATCATCCTACGACACATAGGTATAGTGGACACATTAGTGCTTTAATGTTTTATGCATTCTTACTGCGTAATTTCCAGTAATATTCCATTGCTGATTCAACGCGATGTGCTTGTTTGCGAACAGTCCGACCGTCGACGTGATAGCCTGCAAACCTACATATCCGCAGTCGGTCGCTGTTTCCTGTGGCGCATTCGAACGCCCAACGCTTTTGTTCGTCGTCAGTCTAATTCCGACTCTACATCGAACCGTTACGTTACGTGTTTCTGACTTCACGCTCAAGAATAATGGAGTGTTTTTTTGTATATCTGAATATAATCGAAAGAAGCAGTCAACTTAGAGTGCTTCTGGAAAGTTATTAGCGGACAAAGTGGTGAGAGCCTTTTAATTTGCCTTCCTTTGGCTTTGCAACTTCAAGACATCAGGTTGCTTAGTTGGGAGACCGACCTGTGCTCCTGCAACAACTAGGTTGACCCCTCAACTAGTAGGGACCTCTACAATAACCTGCAACCTCAGTCCCTGCATAGGCATTGGCGGCGAACATTTCTTATTACCTCTCATGCTATATTTCAGTGTTCAGTGGTTGTTTTCAATAAGTGCCACAGGCTGCAGCCTGTCATTAGGTTCGCTTATCAACATTAAATTCTGGCGGTTGAAGTGAAGAACTCTGCAAAGGTAATGTTAATCAGTGTCTCTAGAACTGATGTTTTTCCGTTTGACGTGATTCTGTCGAAAGATGACGTTCTTGAAGCGAGACAGTGCAATTGGCGTATTTGCGTGGGTAATTTAGAGCATAGATTTGTAGGCTTGAACTTCAAGTAGAGTGAATCAGAGCCAGCCGATAGACCAAGTGGCAGGCCCGCAAGCAGTGGGGCAACCGAGTAAATGCGAACCCGAAATTGTCTAAAATATGTTTAGTTGTTAGGCACACACATACGTTGCCATCGTTTTGTCCCCCCGAAACCAGTGCAACAAGTTGCAATTAATGTTAGAAAGCATGAATATTCGAGGCTCAATACATGATGATGCACAGATCATGTCATCTTCCACACTAAGCCTGCTTCCAGATTTTGTTTTCATAGCGACAAGAGCCGCCTGTCTGCCTCAAAATGCCTTCAGCAACTGTATATTGTTCACAACGGGATATAGGCTACGTGAAAATTTCCTTGTCGCAACAATTTCTAATGCATAATGACGAACGAGAGCGTATTACGTCGTTTTCAGCTTATAAGCAATCTGCGTTTCTGTTCAAAAGGTTCACCTTGTGAAACGTACTCAATTTCAATAATACCTGACCGTGACCCCTAAAACTTCTTCCGTGGCCCGCAGGCTAACAAATCCTGAGATAAACGATTAACGCGAAGTGGTGTGGCATATCGCAGACTCAAAAACCAACAGGGAAGAAAAAGTGAAGAGATAAGCTGGGTTCACTTGTGCGTGTGTAAAGAAAACAGAAAAAATAGGAAGAGTAATGATGAGAAAAGTGGCGACAAGGATAAAAAACAAGACTCATAATCAACAATGAAAAACAAGATCCATTTCAGTGTGTGCGTGTGATTATTCCTTCTATCTTAAATAAACACCAAACTTTATTTTCTTTCATTTAAAGTTCTTGTATGCAAATTTGAGGAGTGGAAAGGGCGACAGTTTTATACTCGACTCCGGGCAGCACTTGGCCTTACTACACGGCACTGTATTTGAGAAGGCAACTTTCTTTAATTCCCATCAAAATATTCATAGTACTTTGTAGGTAAGGAGTCTGTTTTTTTTTTTTTTTATCTCAGAGCCATATTGACATATGTACACTATTTGGGTAGAACCTAGGATTGCCAGATGCGTTTTGCAAAAATACCGACCTTTTTCTCAGCAGTGACAGATTTGGCTGCATTCCTAAGCGCATATTTAATGGCACGTGATTCTCATATAACATATTTTGAAAAGAACGCTTTTTGACATGCATTTATTTTTCGTGTTATTTTGCTTGTAATTTTATGAATCTTCCACAGCGATTGGTTTGAAAATGTTTCAAACAGTGTATAAAAATAGGCTCTGTGAGCATATAGTCCAGGGATGGAGAACGTTTTTACGATCGCGGGCCGCATGAATTGAGCATTATCGCTGGCGGGCCGCAAAATAAATTAATTTTATCTTTTTATCTTAAACATATACCTTTGTCTAAATATGATGAAGAGTGAGTTCTCTTGACTTACTATCTAAGTACCTGCTCGTCATGGAGCTTCGTTTTGAGGCGATGTTGTATACTCTAACTTTAGCAATGAAAATACGGATGCGGGCCACACCAAGTGTTCACGAGGAGAGCATTTGGCCCGCGGGCTGCAGGTTACCCACTCCTGATATAGTCTACAGCAGTGGTTCCCAAAGTGGGCGGTACCGCCCCCTGGGGGCAGTGAAAATCTCTAGGGGGGCGGTGGAGCAGAAATGGGCGGTTAGGAGGCGATAGGAGACCCAGTTAATGATTGCATTTTTATTGTCCTGCTAACTTTGAGTGAACAAATGTCATAAAATACATCATAATCAACAAACATGTAGGCATGTAATTGTAAACAAAAACTTTGAGTCTTGGAAACAAAACAGAGGTTAAATGCAAGGAGATAAAATGATGAACTGCAGTTTCCATCACTAAAGGTAAGCTGCACAGTAAAACTGTCCTCCTCTATAATGAAATGATTATGATTGGGATTTTCGTCAGCTGTACTTCTTGGCACGGGCAAACTGTTACAATGCCCGTTTCGTTACAGTGACTATCACCGGTCACGTGTAAGAATGCACGCTTGCACTTAGACTCAGCTTGTAACCAAAAGCGTGAGCTAATTTTGGATTGAGTGGTTTAATGACCACAAATATAATAATAACCTTGTACGAGTTCAATTCGAAAGTATAATAGCAATTTATATTTTTTACAGATAGTGTTAGGTGCTAACAAGAATACGTTACCTAAAGGGAATCGAAAAGATTCCGAAAAAGAGAAGTGTGTTTCAGAACGCACTTTAGCGTGAGCAGCGCCAAGGAAATCCAGGGAGAGAGAGATGGTAGAGCCAGTGGACGACTGCAAGCGTCACGGCTAAGTTCAAAAGCTTTTGAAATATGCGGATTAAATTCAATCCTGCACTGCTCCGAACTCAAAATTTACTAAAAATGTGGCAGAGTATTAATGGATTGATTGATCAAAGGACACAAAAGGGTTTAGAAGTGTTCTGCTATGTTTAGGCAATGTGGTGGACTCGGATAATGATGAAGAGAGTTTGTACGCCTCTTGCTGCACACAGAAGGTGGCTGTCAAAAGGTGTAATAGATACAGCATCTTGGCTGTCACAATCCACAGATATCTTCACGAAGTTCAATGGCGTTAATTTGCAATTGGAGGGGAATGGTGTTAACCTCATTAAAGCCAAATTGGCAATCTTCACCTTCTTGTCCAAGTTTAATGCTGTTCAAACGAAATCCAAGCACGTCATGAACTCTAACCGTTTCCAAATCATGAACGCTAACAGTTTCCAACTGCTAAATAAGTTAAGTTACTAAATTAAGTTTTATAGTGAATCGCATCTCTGCGCTCATTCTTGTTTTATTCATTTTCAAACATCCCAAATATACAATACGAAAAAATTGTGTTGATATGTGTGCTAGGCATGATAGGGGGCGATAGAAATTTGCTTGTCAGAAAAGGGGGCGCTAGCCAAAAAAAGATTGGGAAACACTGGTCTACAGGCTATAGATTATAGCTCTATTCTAAGCATTAGCGAAATTACCTACTTTAAATGAAAAACGATAATTGCAGTGTTGTGAATGGAGACGTTTTCTTAAACTCTAAACAAATTATGCACGAAATAAAATCCCAATTTTACATGTTGTATATCACTTTCTGAAGTGAACATGTTTCTGTACAATTTGATAGTGCAGTATTGGCTTTTCTGCGGTAATATTTCGTATTGCCTGTATGAAAACCTAACACAAATAATAATTTATTGCGTGCCACATTCACTTCACTTTGCAACAAACATTTTCTAGCTCACATGAAACTCTTCAAAAATTTTTAACTACCTTCTGGACCATTAAGACTGGCTGAGAGATGACCTCCCGGTTGATTCGCTGGCCCATGGTTAAGCCAGTTACAGTCCGCTGATAAAATAATGTGTCGTGTCTGTTCAATGCAGCTCGCGTGATTGTGAAAGGTTCGCTAGGCTTTCTACAATGTCACTGTCGTCTGCACATTCCTATGATTCTCCTGCATTCTGCCTGCAATGGCCTAAGGTAGTTGATGAAACAACAGCCCCACTTACGCCGGTTACACGGTTAATTGCCAAAAGAAATGCTCATTTGCAGATCACTTTTAAGACGACGGAAGATGTTAAGTATGACTAAACAAAGGAAGAGGAAAACGGAGTGACAATAAGTGTTGTTTAAGGCACAAGTAACAATTTGCCTAACTTCCCTGAACGAACTGTCCTGACAAGATTAACTGCTAGAGTTATTAAATTTGAGAATTTCTGCGTTAGTTCTTGTTGCAGTTACTGCAAGGTAGTATTTTGAAAATACCGGCTTCAGGCACTGATTTTCAAAATACCGGCTTCTTACCGGCCTCTGTTAAATTTGCAGTAAAATACCGGCCAGGTCGGCTACATACCGGTGGTCTGGCAACCCTTGTAGAACCAGGGGAGCACGCAGAAATTTTTTAAGGGTGGGGCTGAATTTTGAGAAAAATATTTTGCTCTCACTAACGTACAGACTACTGTATTTACTATAACATTTATGTCATATATGCTATTTCAATTTTAACACATCAGTACTTTCCTTGACCAGGTTCAGTCGCTACGTCTTTTTTTCTATGACCGTTTCCCCCGTTACCGTGATTTTGCTAATCTGTTAAAAGTTCGATGCGATGTAGTGTGGCACTTCTCTGCAAAATTTTGACATTTTTAACACAGAGTGCCTAGATGGCACTTGAAGGAACAGTGCTAACATCTTCCTTCATCCAGTTATTTACCCATCGCTGCACTTCAGGAACAACCGCTGCTCTGAGACCAATATCTTTCTGATATATTTCCAGTAACCTTTCTGAATCTTGAGCAGTGTTTGGCGAAGCATCGTAATACTCAGGTATCAAGCCCCAGACGTGGGCAACCGCTACTTTATTAATAGCGTCGTTACCGCTATTTCTTAAATTCAATAGCGGCGCTATCGCATCCGTTACTGAGTAAAAATAGTAACGAGCTATCGCTACCGCTATCCGCTACCGCTCTTTTTGCTGCACTTTGAAAAAAATTTTGGTGTTGTTTTGCTGACGTAGGATCTATTTTAAAAAAACCTAACCTTAAAATATTTTTTTGAAAAAAGTTGTTTTAAAGAAAAAATGTGATCTGAAAAAAATGGTCAATGAACAGTTATGATATAGGAAAAATTATTTTACAGTGTATACACATATAAATGAAACATAGACTACACAAACGCCAGAGTGCATTTAGCTTCGTGAGTGGATTGCTGTAGGTTCAGGCTAATAAGTCTCCTATCTATCAATGCAAGTTTTGCGCTGTGTGTACAGTACTCAAGACTTCAAGAGAATAGTCAAGCAATAAAAGATCAAAACTGTTTTTCACAGAGGTTAATGCGCGTGTAAAGTGAATTAGGCCCGCAACCAGGGTGGGCGACAAACCGGGCAATCAAAGCCTCCCACGAAATTTTGTGCATTATTTTAGATTTTCAAAAAATGTTATGTTGATCCATGTTTCATGTGAAACGCCTGAACAAATTACTAACTACTTGTATTTTAAGCTGAGGTCCTTGTTTCTGCATGATTCAATTTATTCGCGATAGTAGTTTTGTGTAGAACGTAGTTTATATAGTCTGCGTGCAAAAATTGTTATTTAGATATTCGAGAGCGAAATGACCAACCACCACTTCCTTAACATTCCAGCTTTTGAAAGTTCAGCCTAAGTGTTGAATGCGTTATTTTCTAAGGTGTGCAATGCGCATTAAGCAGCCGGCATCAGCTCTTGAAAAAAAACCCTCCGAACATCAGCGATTGAAACCTCTTGATTTACTGTAAAAGCTTTCGAGGAATCTGCCGACGGGTCTACTTTCATCTTTTTGCGATGATTTAAACTTGCACATATCTGTAGGCCCATTCAAGTTACAGGTCCCCACAAAAGTGACAAGCAAGCAAATCAATCAAGCTAGTTACTTTTATAGGACATCGATTTCACGTACCACTACGCATCCACAGTATTGAAATCTTATTCCTATAAAATCTATCACAAATTTATTTTATTCCTTTGTGAAATTAAGTTTCCCTATCAGTGTATAGTGGACACATTGGTGCTTTAATGTTTTGTGCATTCTTACTGCGTAATTCCCAGTGATATTCCATTCGCGATTCAACGCGATGTACTTGTTTGCGCACAGTTCGACCGTCGACATGTTAGCCTG
>Ga0210059_1014260_pt1 | contig 11773 bp, 9 predicted proteins | sample Ectturendosymbi2_FD_188042 | JGI IMG/M metagenome (GOLD analysis project Ga0210059, IMG submission 188042) | Ecteinascidia turbinata endosymbiont from Florida, USA - Sample 2 (SPAdes) (version 2) | ecosystem: Host-associated > Tunicates > Ascidians > Unclassified | place: Key West, Florida... | reverse complement strand
CCTACACTAGGAAGCCACGGAAACCGTAGCTGGCAGGAATCCTGCGATATCTGTACAGATGAAGTAAGTCAAATCTCCTTTGAACGTAGAGAGCTGCACATATTAGAAAACTAGTAAACGCATGAGCGCGGCTTGAAGCCATTAAACGCAGATGGGACATAAGTCGCTGCGCGCCGTTACAACAGTGACATCAGCTCCCGAATCGATACGAAAATGCAAAGCTGTACCATTTACTCTGATCCAAGCCATAGGCTTATCCCATGCTCGGGCAGTTTGTAATGTTCCTACGAAGTAACCTTTATCAGACACACTTTCGGTTCCATTTCGTTCGATAGAACTCACGTACACGTTGCACATTCGCCTAAAATATCCAGACTTACCGAATTGATAACGTCTAGCGGACACCGCGGGGCAACGATGTTGGTTTTTCAGGCACCAGTATCAGCAAGCTGGACATCTTTTACTGTTCGAGTTATTACGAGGTCGTGACTGAACGCTCTCAACAATTTTAGGATGATGACTCTCCTGCAGCTCTTTTTGTTGGAGTTTAACTAGCTCAGCATTGCGGACTTGGGTCACCGCCCTTTACGGAGTTATTTCCGAGTCTAATTGCAGCTTCTCTGACAAAGACTTGTCTTTTATGCCAACAACAATTCTATCTCTCAACATCTCGTCCCGCAGGTTGCCATAGCGACACTTACCGACTTGAGAATACAGTCTTGTGATGAAATCGTCAACAGAGTCAGAATCGTTCTGATTAAGACGATTGAAAACAGCACGTTCATAAATCACGTTCGTGCGAACATTAAAGTAGGCATTGAACCTTGCAACTACAACATTATAGTTCTCGACTTCCTCATTTGTCAGACTAAAGGAAGACAAAACATCCTCCCCCTTGCTTCCAAGTAAACACATAAATAAGTTCACCTGTTTCGTTCCCTCTTCCTCATGGAGAGTAGAAGCCTGCCGGTACCTCTCGAAACGTTTAACCCACGAGCACCATGAGTTCGGAAAATTAAAATCGAACGGCTCAGGAGGCGGAATATGCACGTGGCTCGACATACCGATCCCACTTCTGACACCATGTATTGTTACGGCGCAAACAGTCAAAGTCAAAACCAGAGTACACTCAAAACCCGGAACACGTTCAACGCGACAGCCGCGGCACCAACTAACTCCGCAAACATGATGCGTGCAACAAAGGTTGATAGCGAGCCGCCTCAAGCTAGAAACGCTGCACTGATTGCGAAGCGAGCGCGGTGCATTCCTCTACACTACAGGTTGCACTATCGTTATATAGAGATAAGTGAACTACGATAATTCGCTTGTGGTGACTATCACAGTGACTTGTAACTTATGGGCACCATCTAGCAGTGACCATTTATGTACATGTGGCGCCATCTACCTGCCGCCACAGTAGCCTAATTTAGTACAGCTAAAAATATTCTAGTTGTCCAAGTCTGCTACGAACGCGCAAACAAACACACACAAGCGCAAGAGATTGGCGAAAGAAACTTAAAAATTATGAATCTAACTTCTTTTCGTCCTAAAACGAGAGGTACATGGGCGTCCGCAGGGGGGTAAAACGGGCATTTGCCCCCCCCTGGAAATTGGAGCTAAGAAGTATAAATTTCTAGAAAACGTAACATCAGCAGTTTAATTCCGTTTAGTTGGGTAAATTCTTGCAAATGACAGTTTGTTTGCCGATATGACACTCACACTTCACAAGAGTCAGGTTCACTGTTCTGGTGTCATGCAGTCATGGAATTGCAGTCCGCTCCTTTGGCTGCAAATGCAGGTTGCGAAAGTCGGGAGCGAATTGTTCTCACTGGTCAACAGCAAAATTTAAACGGTGATTGCAATAAGCGCCCCTAAAAGTATTTTTGACGCTGATTTAAAAAAATGTCATTATTTTTTTTGTAGCACATCCAGTTTTTGAGATATCTGTATGTTTTGGTTACCAGTTACCTAGCGTACTACAGGCCTATGAACAACAGAAGGTAGCATTGTTTTGCATTATGACGTAACATATAATAATAACATTGGTCAACAGCAAAATTTAAACCTTGAGTGCAATAAGCGCCCATAAAAGTGTCTTTGACGCTGATTTAAAAAACTTCATTATTTTTTTTGTAGCACATTTAGTTTTTGAGATATCTGTGTGGTTTGGTTTCCAGCTTTATACCTTACCACAGGCCTAAGAACAACAGAAGGTACCATTGTTTTGCATTGTGACGTAACACAGAATAATATTTGATGTAGCACACCTACCATTTTGCGTAAGTAAAGCAAGTTTACCAACCTTAACTGAGTTATGCAAGAATCTGTTTTATTGAGTGATATTTTGATATCCCTGTGCACATAGGCAATTTAAAACATTAAATCCCCATTGCACATTTCGTTTATTTGAATCAATCGTATGATAACAATCAGATTGTTTTGAATGCTTTTTAGTTGGTTATACTGACTACCAGTGGAGCCTGTGTGAAACTCTCAAGGTCATAAGCATATTAATGGGAATGCACATAGGATTTACCACGTAGGATACTGCTGTTTTTATGTTTATGGGACAACCACTCTAGGTGCTACTGCAGATCACTATGGAAAGCAAGATTCGTCCACAAGAAACTGATATGCTCCTGGTGTGAACAGTGTTCAGGAGTTCAGCATCCTCCATTAGCAAATCATGATAAGTCCTGATGTCACCTCTGCATATAAAATTTGGCTTGATGAAAAAATTTCTGAAACCAATGGCCAAATGCAATTCCAGTAGCTTTAATTTAACTATTTGTGTGACAAGTTTCTTGATCTCGGGAAAGCTAAATTGAAGGAAGGAATTTTGTAGGCCTGTAGATTCGTAGAGCTTTTGACAGATCGGAACTTCAAGTTAAGAATGCCCAGTTAAGAATGCACTGGAGTTACAAGCTCAGAAGATATTCAGGTGGATATGCTCGATCTTTATAAGAAATATTAAGGCTCATTTTTTAAGAAGTTGCAGAATTGCTTTAGCTTACATGGATATGGGCTTGCATGTATCTCTAAAGATGTATTTTTTCATTCACACCAATGTTTTTTGGAAAGCCTTGATGCCACAAGTGACTACCAGGGTGAATCACATTCAAGCTATGGAAGCAAGATACTGTTGCGATCGGAAATCCCGAGCGGCATGTGCTCAAAGCTTCGCACCGCGGCAGCAAGCAACAATGGAGATCATGCGTCGCAATCTCTTTGCGTACGCCAGTCATCATGTTCAATCGTTCACACGTTAATATCGGCAGAGCTTTCACGTCGCAATCTCTCTTATTATTGCTTGCTCGCGCCACTCATATATATTTTTGTTCTTCTCGCACATCCTGTTCGTGGTGAATCACACAATCAACGCAACGCCACCGGAGAGGTTGCAACAAAACCAGGGGTTCTGAAAAGAATCAATGATGGTATGGCCTGCTGGATGTTGTCTCGTGGTGACCAGCCACGCTTTTTAAAAGATAATGTTGTTCAAAACACTTACAAAAGTTTTATGAGCTCCACTACCAAGGCCAGGAGTCCTCTGGTTGTTTGTTCAACTTGTATTTTGATCTTTCGTAATAAATGAACAAACTTTATGCAGACTGAATTATCAGGTCGTTTTTCACTTGGAAACAAAATCTAAAATTTTCTTCGAGGGAAAACACTGTTTGCAACTGTTACCGTAACACTGGGCATTTTTCTTTGTGGTGTAGAAAGGGTGAAGCGTTTTGTGTACGTCCATTTGCGTTGCATCGTCAACAACCTGAAAAGGATAAGCAAAATGTCAACTTTGCCCCCCCCCCTGGAAAATTTTCTGCGGACGTCCATGGAGAGGTAATGTGGAAAGCAAAAACAGCAGTCCATTCCACATCAGATTTTGTCGCCAAAACATCAGACATCAGAAATTTCTCTCAAAACATCAGATCTGATGATAAAACATCAGAAGGGGCATCAATACGCAGCGTGTAGGCCAAATGACCTCATAGTCTTTCACCAATTCTTTGCGATAAAAAAGTCAATGTTCATTGCATGTGTAGAACTTTGCTTTTAAATTATGCTACAGCTTCTATATTCTCTGCAATGCTATATGATCTATTGACTGTGTGAACCATTATTTTGACGCTAAAAAACAACGCACTTACTTATACTGATCATGGTTGCTGCATGACTTTCCACACAACCAATACATAGGTGGCGTGGATTTTTGAAAATAGGTGTTGTTGTTCACATTTTAATCGTAAAATATAGCATTATTTTAAAAAACGGTCAACAGAAAAAAGTTTCGACCAAACGACCGTGGAAACGGCCAAAAAAGCTAAACGCAATGGCCAACCCAAAAATAGTACTGCCAACCAACCTGGGCCGCAAACGAATTTGGCCGCAATACGGCCAATCTGTCAACCTTGCAACCAAGCTGCCTATTGCATTGCTACTCACATGTTTTGTGTAACAGTGCGCACTGCGTACCTAGGGTTGCCAGATGGCCGGTATTTCACCGGCCTGCCCGGTATTTTACTGCTAATTTAGCGGAGGCCGGAAAAACGCTGGTATTTTGAAAATCAGTGCCCAAAGCCGATATTTTGAAAATAAATAATTTGCCGTAACTTTAAAAAGAACCAACGCCAAATTCCTCAAATTATAATGACTATGGTAGTGAATCTTGTCAGGAAAGTTCCTTCAGCGAAGTTTATTTCTTGCTGTTGATGCAATCCTCGGTGCGATTGTCACATCACACACACACCGAAATGTAATGATCCACCCAAAATATGGGCGCATTACTTAAAAAATACTCTTCTTTGTTTTCCCTGTGCCGCTTAAGAATTACGACAAAGCTTAGATCTGACACTGTTGGCCAAATGGCCGGTATTTGTGCAAAATGCATCTGGCAACTCTATGCGTACCAGAGGTGGCCATGGATCCGGGGCGTCGGATAGGGTTGCCGGATGGCCGATGTTTCACCGGCCTGGCCGGTATTTTACTGCTAATTTAGCACAGGCCGGCAAGAAGCCGGTATTTTAAAAACCAGTGTCTCAAGCCGGTATTTTGAAAATAAATAATTTGCAATACCTGCAAAAAGAGCTTACGCAGATCTTCTCAAATTGCAAAGACTCTAGTACTGAATCTTGGCAATTCCTTTAGCGAAGTTCATATTTAAGAGCAAATTGTTACCTGTGCCTTAACAACACTCATTGCAAAGGCGTACGCAAGGGAGGTTGGGGTTAACCCTCCTTTGAGCTTAATAATTTACAATAACTTTATTACATGCGCAAAGGGGATTAATTGTTTTCGCATACTTTCTGCTTGTTAATTTGTCGACTTAATGCAAATACCACGGAATGAATTTGCATGCAAATTTCAAGGAACATTGTAAATGGGCCAAAAAGTAGCGATTAGGTTTTGGTGGTAATCTGAATTATTGTCTGCATCCAGAAACAATCTCAAAACACTTTGCAAACTGTTCGTTCACCATGCATGTGTAAGATGTTGTACCGCGACAGTTCGCTTTATCCAAAACAATTGTCTTTATTTTGTCTGCTATGGCTGATCAGCGTATGCGCTGACCGCATTACCAATTTTTGTAGCATGATAGAACTGTTGAAGAAGCTCAGGAACAGCAATTGTTAACACAGAAGCATTGGATAATGTCTTAGCAGGGAATAAGGAAAACCGAAACTTTGCTGGACTTCTATGCATAACAAAAAATCGAAAGTTTTCTTGCGTACTTTATGCGCATTCTCAATTCTTGTGTAGTTTAGCAAGAATCGATCTTGCAAAAAGGATGTGCTCCAACCAGTCCAGCCGCAAACTTTCTATGCTCGACTGCTCGTATTCGACAAGACATTAGCGCAGCCTCATTTTGTAGTTGTAAATTGACGCAATGATGAGATGAGTGAGTATTACTCCCCTGTTTTAATACGCAGCCTGATATTTTTCCAGTTATGAATTCTGTAGCATAGCGTTGGGTGAATTTTCCTCCGATTTTCTAACTTGGAGCGTTGATAGTTTATATCCAGTGCAATGACACATAAAACAAGGGGAGTGTGTGTAGAAGAATATGCATATTATGTCAACTAACTTTGCCAAAACGCACTTCGGAAACACGAATATGACGTCAGATTGTGACGTCACAAACAACGCACACCAAATACAAAAGCCCAGCATATGACACTGAATGAACCCCTCCCCCAATGAAAAGTTTCTGCGTACGCCACTGACTCATTGTCTTTCCGTTTTCCCTCTTGCTTTGCCTCAACAAATCTCCACATAAAACCATTGAACAAGAAGACAAGAATGGCACATATCAACCAAAACTATTGCTCAGACTGGTTCAAACCAGTCACACTGAGGAGAGACAAACCGGAAAATTATACGTGACAATGTGACGGCATAACTAACGTCATTACGGCACGTTAGGACATATTAAAGAGAATAACTATCAAGTGCAAGGAACGGAAGAAGGTTCCAGAATGAATGAAGTAACCAATCATAAAAATTACAGATTGGAAGCAACCAATCAGATATCTTGGAAGATGTGCGTCAAAGGAAACCGCAATGGAGCATGCAAAGAAAAAGAACCGCTAGCTATAAATACAGCTGTAAAGCGGAAACAAGGACATTCCTAACTAGAAAGCGCCCTGGGCCATCTAGTACAACCAACCAGCCCCTAGCTAGAAAGCGCCCTGGGCCATCTAGAATAACCAGTCAGAAAGTGCCGTAGGCTGACTAACCCGAAGAAAGACTAGCTAGAGCGTAGAGCGAGCTAAGCAATCAACAACTAACAGGTGCCATTGATCTTGTTAGCAACGGTCTAATGCCAGAGGCTTAGCAGAAGAAACCTTAGTTACTGCCAGAGGCGTGACTAAATTGTTTATTGCTAGAATAAAGGATTATTGTTCAACCTAAATACCGCTTCAGACAATTAGTAGATGTGATTTTGCCTTTTTTCAGTGACCGTTGACTTCTCACATAAATCGCAATTAACCCATCTAAAATCACCTTATTAAGTTTAAGAGTTCCTTAAAATTACCCGGTATGAGGTAGAAGTTAGTATGAAATTTAGATAATTTGTAACACCGTAGTTAAAGAATGTGGGCTAACGCTGTGTTGGAAAGAGCGACCTTCTTGGAATATTCCAGAAACGGTAAGCATCATATTGAATGACATATTTGAATACACTTTTGTATGAACACTAAAAGATATTGATATATTAAGTATCTCTTACTGAATTTCTGGATAAAAGGTAAGCCACAGGACTGAGTTCTGGACCCTTTTACCATATTAAAGATTAAACACAGAAGTAATCATGGGACGTCAAGCGGATATAGTGTCCGTGAATACGGTCCATAACCTAGCAAATGGACCCACGATAAAACCGTAATTTGTTAGGTTAAAATGCATGCTGTGCCTCCCTTAGGGGACACACAGATGTTACAATAGTGACACTGTAGGGACTAACGAACCTTTCACAATCACACGAGCTGCGCTTTAAACAGACACATTGTTTCGTCAACGATCTATAACTAGCTCAAGCAAGCGCCAGCGAATCAACCGGGAGGTCATCTCTCAGCTAGTCTTAGTGGTCCAGAATGTAGTGAGAAATTTTTTGAAGAGTTTCAGGTGAGCTAGAAAATGTTTGTTTTAATGGAAGAGAATGTAAGAAGAGAATGCAAGAAATTATTAGCTGTGTTATGGTATTCATACCGGCAATGCTACCGCAAAAGAGCAAATACCATCAAATTATACGGAAAGATGTTCACTTCTGAAATTGATATACAACATGTAAACTTGGAATTCTACTAAGTGCATTATTTTTAAGAGTTTTAAGAAAACTTCTCCGTTCACAACACTGCAGTTATCGTTTTTCATTTGAACGCAGGTAGGTTAAATTGCTAATGCTAAGCAATAAGCATGGGACTGTAGATACGCTCGCAAAGCGTACGTTTATACACTGTTTCAAACATTTTCAAATCAACGAATGTGGGAGCTTCATGAAATTGTAGAGAAAATAACAGGGAAAATGTACTGTCAAAAAAACGTTCTTTTTAAAACGTGTAATTTCAGAATCCAGGGCTATTTAAATAGGCGCATGTAATTGAAGCCTAGATCTGTCACTGTCGATAAAATGGCCGGTATTTTTACAAAACTCATCTGGTAACCCTAGTGCCGGAGTCGACTCTGGTGGGATTCTGAGCTGCTGTGTTGTAGCGTTGAGTGTATTTTTCTCCGATATTTTTTCGGGTCAAACATGTTTCAGTATGTCCGTTTCGCAGCTTCTTTGCTTAAGCAACAGAAGTTGTAATTTAATATCGAAAGGGCTCATTCGTAACATCTGTTCTATTTCCCTTGTCCCAAATGTTTGTCGGCGAATGTATGATTTATTCCCAAGGTGTCAAAATCGTCAGTCTAAATGCATTTTAACAATGGCACAATTTAAATATCATAATCCTCATCGATCTTCAGCAATGACATTTGTTTTTTCAGAAGAGGTTGAAATGCCCAATTCAAGTGTTTAGGTAATGTTCACCCTACCTCATTATAAGAAGGCATTTCTGTACCAACAGTTCATGCCATGCGATTTTCTCCTTTTCTACGCGTACTTTTATTGAACACGTGTCAACGTAGATCCTGTTTCACTTGGACATCAATTCTTAATTGCTGAATGTGAAAGTTGTACATTTATGTTCTAGACAACTTTTTGACCATCGAGCCTTTCTATTCTAGTTTGATGTCTATGAAAACGTCTGCACCAACTTCACGATGTAATTAGCTCCTCACCACCATGAAGTATTGCATAAAGCAGAAGGTACTTCTTTCAAAAATGAACCAACAGAAGCAAGTAATAAAAAACGCGAAACAGTCAAAAGTTTAGCAAATGAGTTTACAAAACTAAACATATACCAGGAGCTAGACCACATTGTCATTGAAGAACGTGAAGCAAATACGGAAACAGATTTTGTACGTATACGAAATAAAAATTAAAAGCTTTTTGCACTTGCAAATACTGTACATGCAACAGATTAGAAATAATGATTCAAAACTACGCGCGTCTGTACTTAAATGTTTAAATGTCTCTCAGGCACCGAAAAAAACTATAGAAGGGCAATTATAACGATATTTTACACGAAAGAACAAAAAATATTAGGAAAATCCACATAAAACTGTGGATTTTGTATAAAGAACTTGCATCGTTTTGTCGTTATTTAGCAAAACGCCAATATTCTCCTACACGTCTTTCCCAGAACCTCTTGCTAGAGAAACAACTGAAAGACTTGCAGCAGGTTCTTTTATGCTGGATGGCAATGTTTTCTTTTTTGGACAGCGTCAGTAAAACAAACTGCTTAAATCTGTCACAACTGGAAAGATTTTTGCACAATGTTGCATGTGTTGAGGATTCTAATTTTGCAGAAGCAGGTAGCATTCCATTTTGCTTTTGTATGCGGAAGACTATGCACCTACGTCATTTACAAAGCGGTAGCTTGTGAAAGTTCTTCATCGCTATCATTTGATTGATAAGCGGTGTTGTCGTAACTTGATGATTCGGCTCCATCAGAAGAATCGCTATACTTCACAACTAGATTACAGTCATCGCTCTCAGACAAGCTTATTCTTTTCCCTTTCAAACTTAGTTTCTTCTTTATTTCTGAAGATTCTTTGGCTTCAGAGCACAAAACCTTTGAAGGTACTCCGGAATCTTCACTTTGGTCATTGACACCAGCTGCAGCCAAAATCATTTTCGCAAATTGTGAATTCGGGTTGTTAAGAAGAGCAGCAGGCTCGGCGAATTCTGCCACCTGGAAAAGTTGGATGGTGAAAATAAGCTTTTTGCAAGAAGTTTCTTCACTCGTTCAACAAACAGTCTGGGCACCATTGCAATGGCACCATTGCATCGCACTCTGCTAAGCACGTTGCTGCTACACAAAAAGCGATGGAAAAGCAAAATGAGTAACTGGTGTGTCACTTCTATAGACAATTGGATTTTTAACCCTTTAAGCCCGCGCGGGCCACTTTTTTGACCCGTTTAGCATTGATCAGCCATAACTTCTAAACGGATTGAGCTAGAGAGTCATTGAAGGCACCATCGGATCCGCGAAACAGAACAGCATCTTTGGAAGTAAACTGCGCGCTCCTGAGATGTCATTGTAATGTTGTTTTAGGTGGAAAACCGATTTTCACGTAGGCTAGAAAAGCTAGTTGCGTCCATTCAAAATGCTATAGAGCAGGGTCACCAACGCGGTGCCCGCCGCCAGCAAGGACCATGTAGGTCGCTCGCGGACCTCTTCCAAAAATAACATTGGCATGATCAATGTCTTCGCATTTACGAATATCAATGCTAAAGTACTTGAAGGTATATCGAGTAATTTTTATTTCAGAAGTGTGTATCAAACTAGTAGCCTTCGCATCAATCGGTACACAAGAAGTAGCTCGCAGTTTCAAAAAGGTTGGTGACTCCTGTTACAGAGCCTAAACCAAACACGTTGGAAAGAAACTTTCTTCATAAAAAATGTCGGTAAAGACCTTACTTTAGAAATGATGATCACAAAAGTTGAAACATTTCCTGTTGGGGTCTAACGAGGCAAAAACCAGATATTTCATTTTATTTGTGGTTCAAGCCACTTTTCTGCCAGTCGGTACTGAAGAAGCGGCTTGCCTGCGCACTTAAGCACTAGGTTAAAGGGAGCTCCCAGTAGCTTTCGTGCTACTAGGGATGTTATGCTTAGCGCGTCGCATGTAGCAGCCACCGCTCTGCTACAGTACCCACGAACCCTACGTTGCAGAAAAGGTATATTTGGGTGTTTTACAACATCCAACCAAATTTCAGGTCAAAATATTGACAGGAAAATTTTATTTTGAAGAAAATCAAACAAACTACTAGTTGGCTGAGCCAATTTTTTAGTTTATTTTTGGCTATAATTCCACAACCGCTTAGGCTAGTAGGCTATAGCCAAGGTCTGTAAAGCTTCCTACAATATTTGACGATACAAACCAAGTCACTAACCCCTGTACGATTTTCTCAGGACCCCAAAGTGTGATCCGGAACTCCATCTACTCAACCAAAACTTCTTCACCCCTAATTCCCCCACCAAAACAGCCCGAACTCACTTTTTCGAGCACATGGGGTTCTTTGATTTTCCGGCGGTCGGCGAAGCGCAAAAGCAGGATCGGAATGGCTAAACGGGATGCGGGAAACGAGCTTTTGTTTTGCCCTGAAAATTGCCAAAATATCAGTACGGCAAATGCAAAAATATGGATGTTTCTCAAAAATTTCAAATGTAAAGGTTCAATTTTGACAAGTTCCTTGGATTCCGTGCTGTCTTCCGCATCCAGGGATGTTGTCACTGCCTCTCTAGCCCAATTCTTTCAGACGTTATGGCTGATCAAACCTAGACAGATCAAAAGGTGGCCCGCGCAAGGATACGATTTTTGATGTCTAAAGTCTTTCGAAAACAAGATGGCTTCTCTTCGGCAATACTAAGTTTCCAGTTGTGACAAACCTAGTAAATCCAGAAAATTGTTAAGATATCAATTTAGTAAAATCAATGAAACACTTGTTTTTGCAATGAAAAATAGATCAAATCAATTTTAATGAACATATCTGAGAAGATTGCCACAGTTACTGAAACAACGTTACCCTGCCATTGTCCATCACCAAAATCTTGTCGCAAGTGAGAACCGTGTTGAGGCGATGAGCAATGGTCAACATTGTACAATCAGCAAACGCTTCACGTATCGTGTCTTGCACCAAACTATCGGTTTCGCTGTCGAT
>Ga0210059_1014258_pt1 | contig 11773 bp, 7 predicted proteins | sample Ectturendosymbi2_FD_188042 | JGI IMG/M metagenome (GOLD analysis project Ga0210059, IMG submission 188042) | Ecteinascidia turbinata endosymbiont from Florida, USA - Sample 2 (SPAdes) (version 2) | ecosystem: Host-associated > Tunicates > Ascidians > Unclassified | place: Key West, Florida... | reverse complement strand
TTAAGCTGGAAACCTCATGTACAAAGAGTAAAAACTCAACTATCAAGAGCTTGTGGAATTCTATCCAAACTTAAACATTATACAACACTACCTGTACTTAAAGTTGTCTATAACTCATTAATCCATATATTTCCATGACAATGTGATGTTTATACTAAAAACGAGTCCAGGGTTGACTGTTTCAGTGCATCTCTCGTATTTCTTTCAAGTGCAGGACGTGAATCTTGTCCACGTTCTGACACTCTGGCCACTGCAAGGGTCTCTCAGAGATTTTGACTGGAACTTGCCCAACGGTCTTTACGGGGATATACCTAACATACGTCATACGTGGTCTGGATTGTGACAAAACCGTATGCGACTGCGCATTTTGAGATGTTTGAAATTATTTACCTAAAATTACTGTGTCACTGTGCCGCAGCAAATCAGTTATGAAATCGGGATCCATACTCAAACCGCGTTATATCCGATTCCCGCGTTATATCGGATCTGCAGTGTATTTGGTTCTGTCCGGCATGACCTCTGTCGCCCTTCGGTCCAGAAAGTTTTGATTGATAGAACATGCAAGACTTGTCATCTGTATTTTGCTTCACTGGTGGTGCTGCGAAATCACACGACTATGCACAACCAACAAAGAGTGCAAACCAGACTAGTTCGGCTGGTAAGAGTGGTTGCCCGTTGACGAGGCGAGATGATGGTGATAAACGCGAATGCAGAAAACGTGGAAATTGCAGAATGGCAAGAAGATCGTCTGGATCAGACTGTTCCGGAAAAGAGCAGACTGTTCCGGAAAAAGATTCTCCAACGATTCCAGTCCCTTTCTATACTATGCCTAAAAGCTTATTCCAAGTAACTCCACCCTATTTAGGACCGCAAAGGATCCTTTAAGGATCGTCTTGGACTATTTCAGCCATAACTCGCCAGTATACAGAGCTAGAGAAGTGTTCAAACCACCTACGGATTTGGCAAGTCTTCTAGTTTCGACTGAAACTTTTTTTTCAGTTTTATATTTGGGGTTCTCTGCGAGTGACGTCCCAAATGGGGTGTTTTTGCGTTTTTTGGCTGAGGTTACCTGGTCTTGGGCGCCAAACCAACGAGCCATTTTTTGGCTCAAATTGTTTTGAAACTAGGCTATGATCCTAGTCTTTAGAGACCTTGATTGTCTTTCTAGCATACGTGGGACCAAAAGTATGGCCCAAAAAACAAAAATTGGTAGAAAATGCTACCCACAAAGGCTAACCCTGAGTATATTACACCCCAGGCCATAACTAGTCATAACTCGCCAGCGGATTGAGCTAGAGAGCTGTTCAAACCCTCTAAAGCAGGGTTTCTTAACCTGGGGTGCTAGCACCACCAGGCGGTGCTGAAATCAATTTTACGGGGTGCTGGGGAAGGTCACATGTGGCGGTCAAAGGTAAAAGGAATATGATGTATTGCACTTGTCTTTACCTGATCCTTATAGTAACCAGGTGTTAGCCAATGGTAGGGGTGCTGGACTGCTTAGGCCCGACCAAAAGGGGTGCTGAGGTGGAAAAAGGTTACGTAACACTGCTCTAAAGACTCGTGAAGTCTTGTAGTTTGCAATAAAAAAATATTTTAGACTTTGATGTCGGGTTTTCTGTTTATGTTTACATAATCACAGGATGTTTATGCATATTTTGTTTACATTTAAATGATGTCATCATCCCCAGGGAGCCGACCAAACTAGCCGATTTCGTGGTTCAAAGTTTTTTGTTATTCTAGGCTACCATACGAGTCTTTAGAGGGTTTGATGGGCTTTCTAGCGTTTCTGGTTCCAAAGTTATGGCCAAACGTCCGGAAATTAATTAGGGAAATCCCAACTAATCCCATAGGGAATTCTTACAAAATTTGGGGTCGTTTGGCCATAACTCTGGCAATTGGTCAGAATCAAGAGGCATGGCACATTTCATCATCGATCGTTGTATTAACGCTTTTCCAAATCTTTATTTGCAAACAGGCGAAAAGCAGTGCAAGACCTTCTATCTGACGATGAAGTTGTAGTCACTCTAACAACATTTCCAAGGTATTGCAACATAACTGTTGACGTGAAAAGCAAACCTATTTTATATCTTTTCGGAGTAATTTTTTGGGAACTAGGACCAGGTTGGTAGTGGTAAGTTGATAAAAATTCCAAGCCAACTAGCAATTTTGTTTTACATTCATTTAAGAGAATTGTTAGGTTGATACTTGACACAGTATCTTGCTGCAGAGGTGTGATATAACTGCAAGGGTTTTTGTAAGCACTCAAACTTTTTAAGGCTGCAGTTGTACCGCTCACATAGATTTGAAGTTTTTATTGCAAAAGCTCAACAAAAAGTCCTCTTTACCGACATAACTTAACCTAATATGTTCGAGTTAGTTTCGGTAAGTGAGATATTTTTAGCTTCAGATGGTTTTGCCATGCTTTTCTCCATGAATAACATCTTAAAGTTACGTTTTCATCGAATAGATTAACCCAAGCATACCTTCACATCATCTGTTTACATCTGATCTTGTCAATAAGTGCTATGCAATATTGTGCACAGGTTGGGCTGCAACAAGTTTACTTTCCCTGAGAAAATCATAAGCGGGCCAGATGACAACCCAATATCAAGATCAATTTTCATTCCAGATGAAGTTATTGGCAATCATCCCAGATTCAAGTGTGCAGTGCTTTCATAACAAGAGTTCGCTTTTCCAAATATTTTCAGATCTAAATATGTTCGAGCATTCAGATAGAACAACCTCAGCCACTATTTCAGTTAAAACTTTCGATCAGCGTTTCAACGAAATACTAATGGTGCGTTTTGAAGCAAAACCACGTGCAGAGTAATTCATATTTTCCGCAGTAAATTGTTTCGGAGTTTTTATCTTTTGTGAAGCGTTCACGTAATGTTTTGTGAACTAGGACCAGGTCACTTTTCTGAAGCTAATTGGGGTTACTTGTTTCAGATGCCAAGTTCAATACATTCGTGAAAGGAGAGGTGAAAAGGTTGCTGTTAACATACCAAGTAAGACATATTTGTGTGTGACGGTGAAATAACCAAGAGTGCTTTCTTTCGAAGCAACATGTGGGCTTGCATCTCATCCAGTATTTTGTGTGCGTTTGTTGGTCTTCTGTTCAAAAACCTATACTTTGCGAACTGATGTATAGTACCTGCTTTTTTCCAACGATGGTCTCGCCCATGCTTTTGAAGTCAAAAGCCAATAGCAATCAAAAGATTTGTAACCCCCATGAATGATAAAGCTTTAATAAAAACTATTTTTTGAGCGAAGTCATTAGACATTCTTTCATTAACTCGTAAAGAACTTGCTTCAAGATCAAAGCCCTTACAATTGATAAAATGTGGGAAATTTGATCACCAGTCTTCAATTAGTGGGAATGACAGACAAAAAGATGGAAATTGTGATGTATAACAATGCATTTGTTATTGTAGTTGCTCGTACCGGTCATGAACTTCTTTCCATAAATTTTAAGTCACAATACTCTAACTCACAAATTTTTCAACCTGGTCTTTTCTGAGGAACTGGCAGTATTTGATTCAGTTGATTGTGAATTTAATCATTCAATTAAATTGCAAAAATTGAGTATTTTTTGTTTTAAATGGTGTACTGTCTACGAATGTGTCTTTTGTTGTTCTAAGCCAGCACATCACCACAAAGTATTTATAATGACATACATTTGCACTCTATTTCGATTCAAATGATGCAAGGAAAATCGTGTAAATCAGTGGTCTTCAACCTTTTTCTTAAATCGTCTCTCTACAACAATTTTGCTTGAAAATCGCCTCCCCCTATGATTTTAGCATTGTCTGAAAATATTCGTTTATTTTGAAAATAATTAAATGCTACCGGTAGTGAAATATAAACGGGTAATCTAGTTAGCAAAAAACAAAACGAACCAAATGCATTTGTGAAATAAATGCTATTCATTTCCAAATAACAGCTGATTCCAACTAATGCGAACCTTGCGCCTTGTGTTTATGTGCAAGCTTTTTCATATCAGGTTGCAAGTTGGTCAGCTTAAGTCGTATGGCGTTTGCCCGGTCTTGGTCATGTCAAGACGATTGCGGTATTTGTCACGCATGTGCAAGTAGTTGGCTGAAACCTTGCTCAGGACAGCAACATACATCGTGGGAAACGCAAGTACTAATATTTGCTTGACTTTTCCCCAAAGGGTTTTAGAAAACGTTCACTGCAGTTGATCTAACATCTGACCATCTGCGTGAACGACGTATAACACGGGCTCCATCGTCGCATTGGATGTCGATGCGACGTTCCTACATCCTGGATGTGGAATCATATTCACTTACGTTAGTTAGCTGGCAAAAACGCATTTTACCCGGTCACTTTCTACGCAATCCAAATTTCAGTATGACCTCAACAACAGAATGACTTCTTAGCAAGGTTTCAGTTACGAAACATATTTTTGGACTTCTCAGCTTAGCTGAGATGGGAATGGTTGGACTTACGCGCCGGTCTAAGTTACCACTTTCCTAGCTTATACTATCTTATTATACTCTGTCACATGTCAGATAAACAGTTTTCTACTTCTAGAATTATATCACAAGCACAGCAAAACACTGGAACTGACTGAAAAAAACATAAGAACGGTGGCAATTTACGGCTAGCTGTAATCAATATTTTTAGCAATTAATTGCTAGGCACTTTTCCAGTATTTCTACAATAGAACATACTTAGCTCTTTCACAAACCAACTGTGTCACAAACATGATCCCTGACCTCTGTGCAGGAACGTCATAGGAGTGGAAGTGCAGAGGATGTGCAAATTAGTTGGCACCAACCACAGCTGTATTAACTTGGCGGCTTGTGTTGTTCTAGTCTTTTTGGGTTGTTACGTAACAGATAACGTTGTTACGTGAAAGATCCAGCTTCAAAACAGCCGATCGAACGTTATACCAAAATCCATGCACACTGCGAATCAAAGCAATGAATTGCTGTAGTGGTAGGAATGAGTGAATGGCAGCAATAAATTGTTATAGAGGGAGAAATAGTGATGGGAATGAATTGTCACAGCTGGAATCACTGTTGCTTCTATATGTTGCGCACAATCTTGAATTGAAAAAATCAAATTTCTACTATTCTGAACTTAGCTGTGTGCGGCGTCATCCGATAAATTTATTTGAAATGGACGTTGATATAACACGTGATCATCTATTGCTTTCCTAATCAACAATACTTATTTTTCCTCTCCCTTTATTCCCTCTGCAAAAGGACAAGCCGCAACACCATCGTCACCCCATTGAGTTCCGGCGTCAATACGGCTATGTCATGCTTGAGCGATTTCACTGAAAACTCACGGAATTTTTAAAGATAACCGCATCTGAGTAACTTTGAACACAAACAATCTCGAACCTGAAACAGAAAAGGTGGATGCAGAAGCTCCTTATCAGCCAACAACGCGATTACCTTTGACAGTCAACAAAAAGTGTACTGGATTCGTCAGTCCCACTCGTAGATTTTTATATTCAACTTCATGAAAATTGTGAAGACGATTAGAAGTTGAGAAAAACAATGACTGTGTGAAATTTGCAATTGTTCGAATGTTTCGGAAGTAGTGAAGTAAGGGCAAAAGTGATTTATTATCAAATAGAAATTGGTTATATCTGAAAGATTAATCAAAAGAAAGATTTTGTTGTATCGACTGGCTTTTGGTTTTTCGTCCTTTCAAGGTTGGTAGAAGCTGTTGAGATGTTTTCAAATGTTCAACTAACTTTTAATTACCAATGGCACCCATTCGCCGATCACAAGCTAAAAAGAGAAATCATTGTCAAGACAACAGTACGACCTGCTAGAATGACATTCAAGGAAGAAGCTGTCAAATTCCTTCGCTGAACATTTAGTTTCTTACAACGGAAAATAGTGAAAGGCAATGCATCCTCTTACACTCTTCAAAAGAAGCAGACTTTGTCAAATATTTTGTTTGTTCTACCGCAGTTTTCCAAGACGAAAAAACCGAATGTCCATTTACTGAACATTTTGTTGACCCTGAGACAAAGAGACAAGCGAAATGCAACAGCATCTACATGGATTCCACAGCGTTTGGATTGGGACAGTCATGCTTACAAGTAACATTGCAAGCCTGCAACCTCGAAGAAGCCAAATATTTGTATGATCAATTAATTCCTTTGACTCCCATTATGGTAAGCAAATATAGACGACTCAGTGTGCTCCATGCTCAAGTAAAAAAAACTAGTAACTATGCATTTGTCTGTATTTTCAAAGTGATCTTATCTTTTATGCTGAACATTATGTTGGAAATGAGCACGTTGCGGTTGGCGACACCCCCAGGTCAATGCTCTTTCTAGTTGCCTTGAAAGGACCGTTTCCAGAAAAAAACACTTGGAAGGATGTGCTGAAAAAAAAACGTTCTGGAGAGAAATACGAAATCTTTTTGGTTAGATGTGCTCAGAAGCGATAATTCCTTGACCAAACCAATCACAATGAACATTTACGATTATTCGTGAGTCACAATGACCTAATGATATCAGAAACCGGTTATGAGTTTAACCAAGCACAGATAGCCAAAAAGTTTTGCTGCTATGAAAAAATTACGACAATAGGTTAAATTCTTGCTTCTGAATTATTTTTTGGAGTCGGAATTTTATGTCAATTAAAGCACTTCCTACTTTCGCATGCATTCTTACACAAGTGCAACCACGTGGTGTCGCCCAAAAATTATGCTTTTACTTTTTCAGGTCATACGAAAAAGGTACTGTGAACATTGCTCTGTCACTCATACGGGTCAACATTAGGAAAAATCAGCTTTCCCATCACAGTGTCAAGTTTTTCAGCATATGTTCTAAGAAATTTCAGAATTACAGCTCTTTTTTATGCGATGTCCTGCGAAAAGAGCTTAAATCACTGTTAGTTAAATTTTTCTCTCAACGGTGTTGATAACACTTTTTCCAGGTGTGTCAGCAATGGCCTTAGTATTTTTTCATCGTGGTTATGCTCATAATTTTTCCTTTTAAATTTTGCGCGCACACATATCTTTCCTAAATCTAAACTGGCTGCTCATCATTCTACATTTTAGATGGCTTTAAGCGCCGCATCACCGATTCACCGTGGTTATCTCTCCAACATTGATACCAGATGGCAGGTTATCTCGGAAAGCACTGACGACCGGAAAGCTGAGGAAAGAGGATTGTTTTTTTCAAAGAAATATAAGTAAGCTTTTATATGATAGTGATTTAATGTGCTTCTTGCAGCACGGAAATACAAAGATTAATTTTGACAATAACGGCCTCATAGAGCTTCGTTTTAGAAACACTTGTCTATGTGTATTTACAGACCAATACGAAAATCTCGGTGTGCCTCTGTGGATAGTTATTTATCCACTACTTGCTTGAAATTAAATGATCTAGATCTGGAGGTGGATGTCCATGCTAAAAAGCTACTTAATGATGCAGGTATTTGTTTTTAGATCCGTTTACCGTCCGGTCATGTTTGAAATGGTTACAAGGCTTGAATATGTCTGGGAGACACTAGCGTACGGAGGGGAGACCACCCTGCCATGGCTCCCCCTCAGGCCCTAAAAATAAAAATATGTATAAACAGTATTCAGCAGTAGCGTAACTAAGGGGGGGGGAAGGGCCTCAATTTAAAATAAACTGACTGTTTTCTGGTCACTGATATACGCACTACGCAAATTTTTTTATGACTACTGTACGTTTCCTCTGCTTGATTTTCATTTTACGATTTCATTCTTTCACTGACAAAATTGCTTCACACGTGGCAACTTGAAACAGGTAATAATGAGCACTAAAAAAAGCTTCGGCTGATGTGAGATTTGAGCCCACAAACTTCAATAAGCGTCTTCGATAAGCGGTACATGTCTAAAACTTATAATATCCAAGCACGCATATAGGTTTATTTCATGAGCCTCAGACACCAAAAGTTCAGTTTTTGTCTCACCGGCTAATAAGTCTCGTAAAAGCATTATACTAAAATTTGCTTCCAGAATGCACAAAAATGCGTATTTTTAGGTGCAATTTTGCAAAAATTTTCCGGGGGCATGCCCCCGGGCCCCCCTAGAATGGTCGTGCCTTCAGCACTTACCCTAAAGTTGATTTGTGACGTCACACGATTGTGACGAACCTTTGCGCCCTCCCTCGGCAAATTTTCTGCGTACGCCACTGCTGGGAGATGATCAAATTTAGATCGGTTGCATTTCAACAATTCTTTGGTTTTCAGCAATGGTTTTTTCTATTGTTTCTTTTAGGTGGTGTAACTACAAACTCGGATGTTTTCAACTGTATCGTCATAATATTCTTTGTGGCCTGGCTTTGTATCAAAGGTTACAGCATTGAGCCATCTGTCAGTCGCGACAACATTTCGCTAAAAATGTTTCAGTCATCGCCTGCACACGTTTTTGACAGCGGCTGTCAAAAATCTTCGTTGCTTAGCTCCACTGTTTTTATTCAGGGATTGTTTCAGTTAATTGATGCAACTTCTTGCAGCTGTTGACGAAACGCTTGCCCAACACTTTGCTCATCTATGGATTCGTGATCCAATGGCAATATTCTCAGAAAAAATTTACGTTGACGATGAAGGGGAATGCATCCATTTTGAGGTACAATATAATGTATTGTTCGAAAAGAGCAGGCATCATGAAACTTCTTTCACAAACGCTTAGGTAAATGCAAGAAGTTGTGATCGCGGGCCCGAAACACACTTTTTCAATACAATACATTTAATACGCTCCAAATTATAAACTCAATCAAAATATTCATCTACCAATAAACAAAGACAAACACAAAACAAATCAAACAACAAGCAAAAATGCGTTTACCACAACTACAGCAAGCAGCTGAAAAGGTTAGTTAGATACATTATACTTTAGTTTAGGTTTTGCTTTGGAATTGTTGCGTTCAGCCAAGAGAATTGACTATGACGTTGTATTTTAGCTCATAGTGCCAGCAGAGGGTAGAAAGAACCTTGTGGACCAGCCGGGCGGCATCTAGTCCTGGGCCAGTAGACTGATGAATATTGACATAGAGGAATCGAAAATGCTTTTGCAAGATAAATAGGCAAGCTGATATTTTGATATAAGGTTAGCCAAAGGATCTTTTATTTCGAAGCATATCACTTTTTGCCAAAAATATTGGGAAACCAGTCAGCACTGCATTGTGCAATTGTTTGACAAAGTGAACACGCTTAAAATTTCAAAATCATAAGTACTCTGAGGTTTCCCAAAGGACGGTTTGTAGCTAATGTACCTAAAGTAAGGCTTGCAGCTGCTTACAGATTAAGGCTTGCAGTTATATAAGTTAAAGTTTGCAGCTTTAAACTGGGTTTGAACCCAGCTTTAGGCTTGCACCTATCTAGAGTTTCTTTTGAAAAAACGCGGACGAAATGGCTGTTGGTGTTCTTTCACGGGCCCTCAAAACTTCATTGGGAAAACCTCGTAACGTCAAATGCCCCAAAAACTTCCAAACCCAGGAGTACTCAATTTTTGCCCATTTTTTGTCGTAAAAGAAACTAGACGAAAATCTCCTTCTTATGAGCGGTTAATTGACTCTCTAGCACAGTGGTTTTTAGCCTGGGGTTGCTATTCCACAGAGGGGTCGTGAACCATTTTGGAGGGGTTGCGAGTAGATATTTTATGTACACAGCCGCATTACATCTGCTTTATTCACGTTTTAGATGGCGGTCTTTGGGTGATAGTGGATTGCTATACTGGGTCGCGGTACAAAAAGGGTTGAACACCACTGCTCTACCGCAATCGCTCGCCGAATTATAGCCAAAATTTGGCCCTTCAAAAAGAGTGAAAACCACTGTAGGACCTTTTGGGCCGATTTTGGCCATAACAAACACTTTACATCGAACATTGACATACAAATAAGAAAGGCAAACAGCAAAAATCGCGAATGAAGTAAACTTTCTGAAAATACACCGCGGGTAATGCAGCTTTTTTGTACATAGAACATTCAGTCATCAAACTGGCAAACGCTTAGATTCAAGCCTCCCCCTCCAAACAGCGACATTGGATGGAGAATAGAGTTTAGAGTGATGGATGTGCAACTGACAGATTTTGAAAATGCTGCCTTTGCTGTTTTCATTATCCTATTGTCCAGAATCATTCTGACCTACAAACTTGACTTCTTAATGCCTATTTCTCAAGTAAGTTTGCTTTCACGCAGTATTTTCAGCATTTAGGTTTGACCTGAAAAAAATACTGGTGTTTTGCTATCTTGTTACAACGTTGGTAATCTAGAAATATAAAGACGACTTTCAATTTTGCAGAAGAACTGTAAAAACGCAGTGAGCTGTACTTGCAAGAATTGCAAATCGATCGATATAGCTTTAAGGTAAAGGTAAATTAGTTTGAAACCAATAAAGCTGAATGAGATTTAAAATAATGAAAATTACATTGATAAGTTTGGAAAAGCCCGTTTTAATAAAAGCCTCGTTCCGTCAAAGTCTTCATCCCGGATTAATTATTGCAGAAGTCATGTATATATATATATGCGATATACCGATGAAACTTTTTAACCAACAAAGGTATGCACACACCGATGCTTCGATACTGGCATTTCAGCTTTTCTGTTACTGTGCTCATCATGGGTGTATAGACGGTTGACTTGAAACCCTATCATTTGAAACGATTCATTTGAAGCCACATCATGAGAGACCGCGCTCAAATGAGATTATGTTCATTCTAGACCTGCTTGGTTGAGACCCGTTCGTTTGAGACAACATTCATTTGAGACTTGTTAATGTGACACCGCACTCCTATGAAACTTGTTGATTTCAAACCACTTCCATACGAGATTCGTTCATTTGAGACCACATTCATTTGATATCACATTCACTTGAGACTACATTCATCTGAGAACACATTCATCTGAAACCACATTCATTTGAGATAACATTTATTTGAGACCACATTCACTTGAGACCCCATTCACTTAAGACTACACTCATCTGAGACCACATTCATCTGAGACCACATTCATCTGAGAACACATTCATTTGAGACTGCAGTCATTTGAGACTACATTCATTTGAGACTACATTCATTTGAGACCACATTCATCTGAGACCACGTTCACTCGAGATGACGTTCATATGTGACCACGTTCACTTGAGGCCACTTTCCAGGCCAGTTAATTGAGATTAAATTCGTCTGAGACCTACCGGTCGAATTCAAAGCCGGTGAGTTTGCATTAGAAGTGCAGCATGAGAATAGGTACTATAACGGAAATGTTTAGGGGTTATACTAAACAATGCCGTATTTAGCTACATCCGAAGTTCCTACGTGAGTTCGATCATAGACGTAGCAAGGACGGTATTCACAAAAGCTAAGTTTGCTTGACCTCCCTATCAAAAGACTTCTACTCTCGGTCATTTCTATATTAAGGACACACATTTTTAATTCATCTTTCTTTTATTATAAGATTCGGATAATACAATAAACATAACTCACCAAAGAAAGTGATGTTCCAATAAAGGTTGACTCTCAGACTGAGATTGACCACAGCAATACACCTCAAACACTCACAAATACTGGCTAAACACTATTACATTCCAAAATCAAAAATACGTATTAACGTTACGCTGTCACTGCATGCTAAGCTATGTCTGAGTCGTGACTGTCTTTGCAAAACGCTTGTCAACCAATGCCTTTTTCCTTTTTCGTATTTATCCCGGAAAGATTCAGGCTATTCTGTAACACATGGTCACGTTTCTGGGAACCAGTCGGTTAAGATTACTTTTAGGATGTTGAATTGGTAGGGAAAGCTGAGTCAGGG
>Ga0210059_1014257_pt1 | contig 11774 bp, 8 predicted proteins | sample Ectturendosymbi2_FD_188042 | JGI IMG/M metagenome (GOLD analysis project Ga0210059, IMG submission 188042) | Ecteinascidia turbinata endosymbiont from Florida, USA - Sample 2 (SPAdes) (version 2) | ecosystem: Host-associated > Tunicates > Ascidians > Unclassified | place: Key West, Florida... | reverse complement strand
TACTGCGTCTCCCTGAGTCAACGAAAGAGAGAGTCGAATCGACGACCCTCAGCATAACAGCAATAGAGATTCCCCACCAGACAAATTAACTCTTCAATTGCTGATGCGAATTCAACGTTATGTGGCGCAATCACGTCGCCACACAGCACCTAAGGTCACCTAGGAGACACACTAGGACTTTTAAGTAGCAGGCCGCTGAACTCCACTTGAGGATAGACCCTCCCATCGAAACACAGATCGACCGAACAGTCTTTCGTATGTTTGGCTTTTAAGATAGAGATTTTGCCTTTAGTATATTGGTGCGTAACGGTTTGATAGCAACTCTGAGCTGGCCAGCAGTTCGTTTATATAAATTCGAGCACTTCTAGAATGTACAGTAATGCTGCCGACAGTTCGTGACCTCTGACACTCTGACGATGACTTCCTATGGCGGACGACAAGCAGGCAGTGGCGTAGCCATACCAACATAATTTTGGGGCGGCAAAACGTTTGATTTTAGGCGAGCAACAGTATTTTGTTTGGGACGTCGCTTCTCAAAGCACAAAATGACTATGCTAAAAATTTGGGGAGGCAATGTCCCTGTTGGCCCCTCTTGGGTATGTCCATGCAAGCAGGGCTGGTTGAATCGCCAACAGACTCTGACCCGATAACTTTTAGAAAAGGGGGAGGACGCAATATCTTTTGTCCTCACAACATTTTGTGTTAAAAAATAAATGTAGTTGTACAAATTTTGTGGTTACATTTATGTTGAAAACCCACAGCGTAAAGCAAGGGAATAAATAAGAAAAATGGACAATATCATTGGATTGCCCATAGACACAGTGTTCAGATTTACTAAGTAAACCGAATTATCATATTTGTTGATAATTGTGTTGGTTAATTTGAATTAACCAAACCAGTGTGTACATAAACGTCAAGGAATTTGTGGGGTCCAATGATGCAAGGTGCCGTGTGTTTGGCAAATTTTAAATACTGTCCCGATGTACTTCACAAACAACGGTAGCCTGATTTAGGTTCACAAACAACGGTAGCTTGACTTTTGGGTCAATTTAGGGCGCAGCCATGCCAATTAATGGAATCTTAGATACATGTCTATTGATTGGAATTGCATTATGCAATTAGTAATTGTTTGAATCTCAGAGATACATGTTCATAAATTCTGCTTTGCTTTTAATGTATTGCTTATTTTTTTAAGGAATAATTGAAGTGTTGTCTTTGTTTCATCTACTTTAACAGAAAACTCTTCAATTGCTAATGCTAAAGTTTTGTGTACTTAGTAAAGAAGTAATCATTGTCAAGCACTACCACAGTACTATGCAACTGCCATAACCAGGGCCGGCGCGAGGTGGTTGGGAGCCCCCCAAGCTGGACTTGGGACCCCCAAAACACAATATATTGCATTTAACACATATATTTATAGCCTACAAACAAAAACGTCAATATATTTTTTACAGTGTCTATGGAAAGAGATCCTTTCTCAGCAAAGAATCAGACACTTTAAAATCTTACAGAGTATATATTTCGCCTACGATGTAGGCATCATCAGCTCTTAATACTGTTGAACGGAGCTTCAGCATAGTTAAATTTTATATTTTAACAAATGGTTATAAAAGCATGTTTCTGCAGCAACACAACATAAAAAGCAGTCAGACTTTAGCATTTTCTATATTTCAAGCTAGGAAAATTACTTTCATCAAGTTTTCAAAGATGCAAAAGTTTTGGTCAACTCAGTCATATCTAATGTTTTACTGTTTCACTTTCAATAGATATCATTGCCAGATTTGTTAGTCTTTCACCAGTCATAGTTGATCTGTGAAACGTTTTGATCAACTTCAACTTGCTGAAGCTCCGTTCAACAGTAATGCGTACGCCAGTGATCGACAAACTTTCATTATGATGGCCCGAAGCCCCCTTTCAGTCGTACTTGAAAAGCCCGTGCTTATTTTTGAAGGGCCATTTTCAAATTTATGCTGTAGGCCTAATGAGTTATCTCTAACATAACAATGCCATGTTAATGTCATAAAGTATAAACCCTATAATGACAGAAACAAAAACAATGGCTTGTAACGTCAAACAATCAACATTCTATAGTTGTTGCAGGAGCCTATGTTTTATTCCACGCAACCGGAGCAGCACTTTAGCTCTTACATACCACACGGCCCACAGCAATAAGTGTTGCGCCGCCCAATAAAAAGTGCTGAATGGACAACAATTGGGCCGTGGCCCACAGTTTGCCCATCACTAGTGTACAGTGTTATAGGTTAAATAACTGTATTTCTCATTGGTGTATAGGTTAAAAAACTTGATTTCTCATTGGGTTGGGGAACCTGCGGCCCGCGTAAACATTTAATATGGCCCCGTCAGAATTTTTGTTACCCAATATAAAACACAACATCGCATCAAAACGAAACTCCGTGGTAAGCAGATTCTCACCGTACCCGTAGACAGTAAGTCAAGAGAAGTTCCCTCACTGCTCATAGTTGCTCCTCCCTATTTTCCTTAGGATGACAATGGTTAAATTTTTAAGATAAAATTATTTATTTTTGCGGCCCGCCAGCGATCTTCCGCAATAAATATGGCCCGTGGTAGTAAATAGGTTCCCTAGCCTTGGTGTAAAGTGTTGAGGTTTCGTTAGACAAATCTTATGCAAGATACACCGGATACCATAGCCGCGCGCTATGAAGACGGTTTTACATCCTATATACCTTGGAAACCGGCTAATTTATGTGGAGATTCGTGTGTTGCTGCCTCGCAGTAGCATATAGCCAGCCCAAAATTTTGGGGGCCAAAGTTTTTTATTTTAGACGAATAGCACTATTTTGTTTGGGATACCGTCTCTCAAAGCACAAAATGACTATATGCTCTAAGCATTTGGGGAGCCATGGCCCCCCAGGCCCCCCTGGCTACGTCTATGCTGCCTTGCCGCCTTAATTTTTCTTTATCACGGAATGTTGATTGCTACCACGACAGCTCGGGGCAGTTGATGTTTGTATTTCCCGGCGAGGTTTGAGCGGGCCGTTCTGTTGTTGTCGCTATTAAAAAGCTCCAACAACAAAACATCATATCAAAAAAAGTTGTCGCTATTACTTTTTCTTGGCGCTGCTCTTTGTTTCTGCAGATGGCAACTGCGATTTTATGTTGATTAAAGCCTAGCGTACTAAAGTCGCATCGCAGGTTTCGTGTGTCACAATCTATTCTTGTATAGTGAGAGGATGCAACGTAGGCCTGCAACAGTGGAGCAACTGGCGGGGGGAAAGGGTGCGAACTTCCCCCCTTGCCAAGCTAAACGTAAAAACCAGGCCCCCCCCATTTAGCTCATATTTTGGCAATCAGTATTCTTTTGGCTTTCAGTATATGTTGTTGCTTTTTTTCGTTTTTCGGAAGTGTTTTGGACTGATTTCCGGTGATTTCGGGTTTTAGGATAGAAGTCCACGTCGGGACACACTTTTATTTCTCATTTTTTCTGAGTGTTGACAAGTGGGCCCACTACCGTGGCCAGTGGGCCTCCTTCAGCTACGTTTCCCAGCCTGGCTGAAACCACTAGTAACACCACAGGTTCACAACCTAATTTTTCTGGATACTGTTTACTAGAATATACTAAAAATGCGTAAAATCAACGTGCATTTAGCAACGTTACGTACACAACTGCCACCTTACCAAGGCAAATGCTGACAACGAAGTTACCCACAATACATTTACATTGGTTGGCTTAGATAACAGGAACCTATGGGTGGTGGAAAGATCAATTTCTTTAATGTATTAGATAAATTTGAATGTTGAAAGGGGAAATGAAATCAGTGTCTGTATGCCGTAACAAAGATCCTCAGTCAGATTTCGGGACCCCCTTTTTGCCTGGATCCCCCCGGAAGGGGTACGGAGGCCCTTCCTCCGGCTTTGGCCTTAACACCATGGGTGTAACGGGCACTTGAGCCATGGTCCTCAAAATACGTATATCATTTCTGTAATTTGCCTCCTCCCATTTTGCCAATTTTACAAAAAAGGCGTACTACCGTTGAGTGAACATGGTGACGTCATCCGAAACGGTAACAATTTACATTTGCGTGCATATACACAATACCTGTTACACTGGAAACGCGCTTCTTTTTGCCTGCTTGCGAAATGTTCGATTTTTTGACATTTAAAGCAGGCTGCTGTGCGAACTGGACACCTCTTAAAAGCATTGCTTCGCGCGTTAACACAGAGAGACAGAGAGGACAAGACTTTTGTTTCGCTGTCTTGTTACACGCTTGGGAAATCGTGACGATAGTTTGAATCTCATCTGATTCCATGGAACTTCCTCCTTGCTTATTTACAAAAAGCGGCCAGGGCTTGCATTCTTCTTCCGTAGGCATACTCTAACGAATAGGCTACTACCATTGCGCGAAATCGAGAACATGATTGTAAAGCGCTTCAGCTAGGGATACCTCTTGTTTTTCAAAAAGACGTCGAATCACTCTCGATTATAGTCCGCTGTAAAAGAATCCCTCACCAGTGCTAGGTGGTTTTGGCTCCCCCATACCTGGACACTTTGGGGCCCCCAATATACAATATATTGTATTTAACACATAATATTTATATAAAGAGAAACGTCGATTTTTTTAACAACTGTTTATAAAAGCATGTGTCTGTAGCATGAACATAACATATAAGGACAACTTTATCATAGAATGAAGCTGCCCTTGTATGTTATATTTGAATAAGAGCTTCTATTAGGTTTTAAATATATTTAAAGCGCAATATGTACTCTGTAAGATTTTGGTGTGTGTTTTTACTAGGAAAGGATTCGTTTCGATAGACAGACAACTTATCATTCACCGTTTGACTGTTTTCCTAAATTCACACCGGAAGAGCAGAAAATTTTATTGATATACCGAACGGTTAAGCTACGATTTTCCTAACTAGCATAGTAGAAGTGAAACCTCCATTACAAGATCACATGGACAAACACGACGATAAAAATAATACCACGTAAAGAATAAAATATTTTTCTATATTGCTACCTCAAATATAGGTAAAAAGTCTTACCTTTCTATGGAATATCGTTCAAAAACAGGGAAACGTTTGTAGACAAACACACGATGCTAATTTTCACAATGTGAATAAAATTAGCGCCACCTTGTGATAAAGTCCTTTAAGGACTGTTGTAAAACGATTGCTCATTTGGCTAAAATGTGAGATCGCAGCCATGTTTTAATGTAATCTAGTGCAAAAATGTGTGGGAACGCCGTTCCCACCCCACTATACCCCTAGTTTTATGACAGCAGCAGTCTTGTAGCGTTAGGAGTGAGATTTGGAGTAAGATTTTTTCAAGGTTTGGTTTCATTGGACACGGGATATCCAGAACTCCCATACTCTGAATCCCCCTAGCTCTTCCGCACACTTGGTAAGACCGGGTCAAGAATCGAACTCCAGACCTACCAGCACCAAAGTCGACGCACTTGCCACCAGGCCAAGGGCATTTCAGAACCCAACTGGTCACGAGAAGCGCGAAGACGTCATAACACAGATGTGACAACAGTGCAATCCACGCTGATTGCACTCTTACGGCAACAATATAATCAAACAGCATTTCACAACAATGTGAATCCATAGTTCAGGTGGCACTGGTGGAATGAATCCCAGCCCATTTGAGCGCAATGTTAATGACACGGGTGAGATCAAGCGGAGGGAAGTAACACCAGACGCTGGCGTTACATTTTGGAAAATGGTTAGAGTTCCTCTGTTGCGGCTTTCGTTGAGATTGGATGTCTAAACACCATGAAATCGTGCGCTTCAAAGCCTTTGCAATTGGTAATTAGACACCTGAGCTAATTCAGGAACAATAGGGAGTGTAATTTCTTGGATTTCATGAACTCTCATCAATCGTCCACCCTCTGTAGCAACAACTATGCAAATCATTCAAGCTCACTTCGGAATCAAGGTTCGGCTGACGTTTGACAAGTTGCTTATCAAACAAAAAACTGATATATTTTGTGCAAGCTAAAACATCAAAATATACACATGTTTAAAAACACATGTTTAATTAACCGTGGCATATGCGTAAAATTTCGATTTTACATGTTTTTCTTAAGTCTTACACAGGGGCGTGCAGAGGTCTGGTGATGCCCGATGAAACTGCTTGATTGTATGCCCCCTTACTAAATTTTAGTCTAGTATTGAGCAATGTCAGAAATACTAGCTTTTATTTAAATACGTCAAAACTAGTGTTGACAAAAAAAATTTCAAAACATTAAATTAAAAACGTTTTGAACAGCATTTTTAATGTGTTAGTTTTTATCATTTGTGTCATTGTGTGGGCCTGAGGTAGTGTTTCCAACCCGGGTTTTCCCGAACCCGAAACCCGTTTTTTTTGCTATTTTCTACTACCCGAAACCCGTTTTTTTTCACCTACCCAACCCGGGTATTTTAAAAAACCTGGAATTGCTGTTGCATGCAAATATTAGTGATTCTTATAACCCTGAAGTTGCAGATTGGCGCGTGTAACGGCCAGATTATCACGTTTGAACTTTCAACTATCATCATAAGGCACGAGGTGCGGGTTTTGCTCAGTGACCATCGTATGTTTGTTGTTGGTCCGCTTATATTTTCGTTCAATTGACCTATTTAGACGGATCGTGGCGTTATTTTGCACTTAATAGGAGTCTACGCGAACTTTTGTCTTTTCGCTATCCTAATTAAAAAATAACTGCCTCGTGAGGTAGTTCTTCAAAGGTATGCCGTAATTACTGGTTAGTTCATTTATAAGCTGTTATCTGTTAGTTCATATACAAGCTGTGATTCTTAGCAAAATCGATTCGTTCCTTTTCAGTTTGCAATAACTTCCATAAACTATTTATCTTTCCTTTAGAATCGGCTTTAACTAGATTTTTAATCATACACATTCAATTTAAAGACGTTAGTAATCAAAGAAAATCAGAAGCTTAGAGCCATTTCTTATACAAGGCTCCCAACACCAAAGTGCAATTTGTGCACCGTTACACAAAAGGAGGTGGTTCAAGCACCGCCTGTGTGATCAACCATTTGAAATCAAAGCACAGAATCCATGAGAGTGAAAATCACAAAACTATTCCGGCACAGGAAGAGATCGGATCACAAATTGTGATAAAGGAAATGAGTCTTTTTGAGGCCACAAATAAGAGGTCAAAATAATCTTGAAAAACTGTTCCATGCCTTAATTACAATCAAACCCAAATCAGTGAAACCAGGGAGGACTTTTTCAGCCACGGGACTGTTTGTCACAAAACTCAGAAACAGGCTGAATGATAAAAGTGCGCTGTGATTGTCATGCGTCAGTATTATAAACATCATTGAAAAACCGTGTTTAACTTAATTAATAACTCGCTAATTTGCGCAGGGACCAACAATAGTAATTTCACAATGATATTGAGTTTACATCGCTCAAAATCGCATTAATTTCAAAACCCGAAAAAACCCGGGTTTTCCCGGGTTTTTTTTTCAGCTACCCGAAACCCGGGTTTTAAAATTTTGCCGCGAATTGGAAACACTAGCCTGAGGCATATGCTTATGAGAAAAATCCTAGTAATGCGTATGCATTGAGGAACTAGATATTGTATGTATTCAAACAGTGGTGTACAGCGCCGGATTTAGATGGTGGGGGGCCTGGGGCCCAGGCGAGGTGGGAGGCCGCTTGTGTGGAAACAGAATCTTTAGATAGGGGATGATCAATGTAGTCACTAGTATTTCCACGGATCTTTAATATTAATGACGTAATCTTGTGACATCACATTTGTTAACGCAAGTGTAACAAAACTTTATGATGCAACATGATATTTGATAATGATTAGTGATTTGTGAAACTGTTGCAAAACCGGTCACCAGAAGCAATCGCACCTTGTTTTTAATTTTGCTGGAAAAAAGTTTTGAAAATTTTTTTGGAAGACGTTTCTGGGCGATCGAACGTTTTCATCATCTCGAAGCGCCAGCCCTCGCCAAGCAATAAATTTTACGACAGAAACCAAACGTTTCAGGCAGAAGCGATTTCCAATATTGTTCGCATTGATTGGCCTGACTGGCTAGCTCTGTACCAGTTCTTCATAGTGATTAATTACATCTGCGACTAAACGCAATCGTGGCAGATATATGTTTTATTGATTGCTCGTAGCTCCTCAGGCGCTCAAGAGAGTGCTTCCAGTCGCAAGGTCTTTTTCTAATCAGGAAATGCGCACATTTAGTCGTAACCACGCGCATCAGTCTACAAGTGAAACAATAAACACAAATTTGTGAACGAGAAAAACAAAGCCAGCTTCTATCAACTACTTCGCCGTTGTGGTTCTGGTGACAAATAAAACTTGCGGTGCGTTTCCGTGAGGAGTTTGTTTTTCTGTGTTGTGGAACGACATGGTTTAAAAATAAATTTTCATCACAATATCAAAGAGAACTTGTGTCATTTTTCAACCAATATTCCTGCATTTTTTCTGGTATATTAGCTGACTAGAGACTGATATCACTGCCTCCAGAGATATAGCGTCAGCCATTTCATCTATGCTTTTCGATGATACTTCTTGACGTTCTTCTCCTATTGCACCGCTGGTTAAACTAAGTCCATTCTCTTCGTTACGTAAATATAAGTCTGTAACAACATGTTCTTCAATTTTCTGTCCACTTACAAGTTCCGCAGAAATGTCTCCGCTGGACTTCACTGCCGCTGTAAAATAGTAACTTGACTGTCACTTACTTGAATGTATTATCATCTACACTTAACAAGTCAGATAACAAATAGTCCTATTGATAAGTTTTAAGCATTGGAGTAAGACTCCAGTGTAGACGATGTTTCAGTCAAAACACACAAAACAAAATCTCTATTTACTTGTCCTATTTAACCCATGAATATTTTGCGGTTTTCCTAAATTTCTTAAAAATGTACAATCACCTTTTAAGCATTATGAAACTGCTTGCATGAAAGATGTTTTAAATTGCACACCAGTTTTAATAGACTAGAAACTGGTTTAACCAGATAAATTTCTCTTTCTTTTAGTTTTGTGGCTGCATCAAAGAAAAAATCATTCCACGTTGGGTAAAGAGCCATAACGCTGAAGTAAAACTGTGCATTCCTTATCAGTTTGCTGAAGCATTCAATTGTATTGCAAATTGCAAAGTATTTTGCACATCGTTCATGTTCCATCATTATGCAATAAATTGCATTTTACTGATGCTCTTTTTGCATGAACTCAAACACGTTTTGGTATTGGTTAAACAGTTTACTTCTGCTTCATCAATAGAAACGTTTCTATCAAGTAGATACTACAGTACTCACATGGTTCATCATTTTCCTATACAACCTCAGCAGTTGATGCTTTTGACTTCCCAATATTCTGAACTTGCTCATTAAAAGCAACCAGAAATGATTGCAAATGTCTTAATGTCTTAGACAGAGTTCGCTCAGATAATATAAAAAAAAAACGGTTCGGAATAACAGTTGTTTTTTCGATGGACATGAAGTGCAAAATGGAGGATATTTTGACAATTTTGAATGTGCGCGGAGAACACTTCATTTTTCATGAAAAACGTGGACATGTACTACAAAATGACGCGTATGGTAGCCCTACTTAAAAATGCTACTCATACGCGACCTGTGCAGACGTAAAATCTATTAGAAACGAGTAGAGACATGAGCTAATGCTTTCTGTGTGGTTTGTTCTTGTATTCACGAAATGCAGATACCCAGGGCTGGCCTTAGCAAGTACGGGGCCCGACTTGAAGGACTTTTGCGGGGCCCCACTCATTGGCGTGTGCAAGAAAGTTTTGAGGAGGGGCAACAAGTCATAATCGTAGAAATCATGAGTGATGTGAAAAAACAGGGCCCGAAAAGGGCAATGCCAAGCTGAAGGTGTTTAGAAGTATTCTCCCCTAGGCACAGACTTTCTGTGTCCACATCTCCGTAACACTCAATAAATCCAAGAATTTCTACATTCAACCTCCTCTTCGGCCAGGTATCTACCGCGAAGCACGGCAGGCCAATTGGCCATGTGTTAAATAAAATGAGCAGCAGTGCTTGATATAACCATCCAGAAAAGACAAGATATAGCAGCGTAGCAACAAATGCAACAAACGAAAAAACGTGACAACAGGACATCACGCATAACCTACAGCGCAACCTTGTATGATAATGCTTGAAACAGATAGATGACCTGTGGAGTCGGTTCTCCAGCCAAAGTAATTTTGGATGATTATAGCTGCGGATCAGAAGCCAAAAACTTTTACATGTTGGAGCCGGAGTCTGAAATTTGGGTTCAGGTTACACATCCCAAGTTGTGGAGCAAGCGAGTTAACAAACCTGTTTTCCGTATGTGTACATAATTATCCTCGTTTGCAGGGGCGTCGGAAGGGCGCCTTGGACCCCCTGGGTTTTGAAATTTTAAAAATGATTTTCTCTTAGTTTCGAGTTGGTTAAATAAAATTTAATCACTCTTGGCCCGCTTGGAAAAAATGCTTTTGGCCACCACCTGAAAAAATCCACTATTGTCCCCCGCTGGAAAAAATCCTTCCGACTCCCAAGCTCGTTTGTGTGTTGATCAAGGTTTCTCAAACTTTTTCCACATGTCGCACTATCCATCACTTGTTGGAAATATGTCGGAACATCGATTCCTATTGTGGGGACCTATAGGAAAACAGATCGTAAACGTGCAAAGCGTTTTTTCAGTCAAATGAAACTTTACCCTGTAAAACAGGTCGTACGATGGTATGCACAGTAAAATTCGGGATTCGCTTAATCCGGATCTTCGCCAATATTGGATAAAACTGGTGGTACAAATAATTTCTAACGGGTTTATTTGTAAAAATCTTCGCTTTATCCGGATGTTCGCCAATATCGGATAAAATCTGCTCTTTTTGACATCTCGTAATCCGGATTTTTCTGCACGTCCACGCTGTTGTGTTTAAAAGTGCACCGACTGGTCTCTAGAAAAATTCGGCAGCTTTTAGACGCAACACAAAAGTGCTCACGATCACCAACGAACATTTAGAACAGGGGTGGGGAACCTATTTGCTATCACGGGCTGCATGGATTATGCAATATCGCTGGCGGAACGCAGAATCAAATAATTTTATCCTAAAATTATACCCTGTACGTTTAATCAACTATGAGGATGAGAGGCTCCCCTTGCTTTACTGTCTAAGTACCTGCCTATCATGGAGCTTCGTTACGACGTGATCTTATACTCTAACTTGGCTAACGAAAATTCTGATGCCGGCCATATCAAATGTTCACGCGGGCCGCAGGTTCGCCACCCCTGGTTTAGAATATGATAATATCGACGGGAATTGCACCTCACGGGCGGAGGTCACGTGTCCCAGGAAAATCTAATTTCAGGACTTATCAGGCCCCTAGTTGCCTGACAAATTACGTCCATTTAGGTTTACATGAGCAGGGTTTAAGGTGCGAGATCCAATTTGATAAATTGATCAAACAGGTTTAAAACGGCTGCAATAGACATCTCGGCGCTCATTGAAAGCCCGTGCGTCACAAACACGGGATGGCCACTATCATTGAAGGTCATCATTTATTTTCAGAGAACCAACCAGCTGCAATTAGGGGGCCGAAACCACTGCTGACAACCCTGAATTAACAGGCTTGATGACTGTTCGATGAGGGCATTGATCGATGGCATTGTGCATGACGACCGATCTACCTGTGCACATTGTTTTTTCAACAGTGCCAATTTTCCAACACATCATCATCCGAAAAGCGATATTCAATGCAGTTTGACATTTTCCAGTTCCGGTCCGGTAAATCCAAAAGAGCTACACACTGGTTT
>Ga0210059_1014255_pt1 | contig 11774 bp, 12 predicted proteins | sample Ectturendosymbi2_FD_188042 | JGI IMG/M metagenome (GOLD analysis project Ga0210059, IMG submission 188042) | Ecteinascidia turbinata endosymbiont from Florida, USA - Sample 2 (SPAdes) (version 2) | ecosystem: Host-associated > Tunicates > Ascidians > Unclassified | place: Key West, Florida... | reverse complement strand
GCAATCGAGGACTCTAAAGACTCGTGAGATATCCTAGTTTCATAAAAATATTTGATCGAAAATGTGGGCCCATTCGATTGGCGTCTAGGGCCGGGCAAAGTAGGCCATAAAGACGCGAAAACACCCCCACTTGTGATGCCCCCCCAAGAGAACCCCAAACCCTAAACTGAAAAATTTTTTTTGACTCGAAACTACTAGACTTGCTGAATCCGTAGAGGGTTTGAACACCTCTCTAGCTGCAGCAGGTGCCGAATTATAACCAAAAATGCATGAGCCACTATAGTGGCTCTGGTGGTCGTTAAAGGAGAAGTGAACGTTATTTCAAACATGAATTATGGATGGCACCTGTTTTCTCTATATTGACCTAAGACAATGAAACTGATAGTGCAAAATGTTGGTGAAACACTGTCTCTTATCAACTGGACAAAATTAGACGTGATCTATCATCCACATGCTAAACACTATGAATTTTTAACTTTCCTCTTCTTCTGTGGAATTTTGAAGGTTACAATTTTGTTTTTTGATGTTGTTCGGAATGGCAAACATTATACAGATTCATGACTTTTCAAGGTAAAACACATGATTAACAGGGGTGGGGCAGTGGGGCAAATTGCCTCACCTGACAAGCTAATTGTAAAAAAATGGGTTGCCATGAAGCTTGCATTTTGTTTTTACTCTTTCTTTGGTTTTCAGTAGGTTGTTAATTTTTCGGGTTTTTCAGAGTGTTTTCCTGTGATGTAGGCTGTTAGTACAGCTATCCACAACCAGATTCACAATCATTTCTCAAGTTTTTTATCTGAGTTTTGGCAAGTGGGGCTACTACATTGGCCAGTGGGCCCTTTTCAGCTAAGATTTCCCACTGACTCAAACCTCTAAGTTGCAACTCTGAACACATATACAGTACACCGAAAGCTGCTCAAAGGTCCCTCTGATAAAGGCTTTTAGTCATAAGAACCTTTGGGAAAGCAGATTACACGCGCCATTATATTTTAGTGAAAAGCAGTCATGCGTGAACATCACACACCAAAGGTTTGTCACACCTAAATATCTCTATATCACAAATGATATTGTGGACAACTGCCACTGTGTCCAGTCTGGATTGGTGGTAGTGTGAACATCTGCAATTCAGTTTCATTTCTGTCACAAAACTGGATATGTCGTATGGTTTTTCAGTCCTTTGAAACCAAAAACTCAAAACAGTCATTTAGACACTACCAAATTTTTGTGAAGTTTGTTACTTTCTTCTGTCATGATTTTTGTAACCAAACATTTATGAATTTTATCTGAATCAACATCAATTTTTTAACCTAAAACAAGCAACATGTGAAGACTAGAGACACAGATATCACAAACATTAACAAGTGCCAAGTTGACGAGCTAGATATAGATACAGAAGAATGATAAGTAGGAAAGAAAGTTGGGAACTGAAAAGCCATGCAAGAAACATAACAATACAGTAACATGAGAAATGTTAAATTGAGGGTAAAAATCTGACTACTACGCTTTAAATACAAATGAGCCCACTTTTCCAAGAAAATTCACAATCTTGGCTACAGTAGTACTCTGTAGCGTAGCTGTTTTTTTCGTCATTAAAAAAATCCAGTTAAATGATTAAAAAAAACTAGCTCTTAGACTTCGTGACTAATACTGCATTGGACCCAATTTCTTTATTTAGCAAACAGTAACACTACAGCACAGCAAACATCATATGATAAAAATCAGCAAGTCTACTCTCAACACTAACAGTGAAAACAAGACAAACAACCTGCTCCCATTCCCATCAGTCAATCACTACATTTTCTAGGTTTCTTTGTCTGTTCTGTCTTAGCATACAGAGAATGGTCTACACTTGTCTGCATAATAATGATTTAAAAATTAGGGTCTAATGGCATTTAAAACATATGCAAAATTAGGAAATATAACCAAAAGCTCTTCATCAAAGTGTAAAATAGAAAGGAAGTGGCTATACATAAGGTCCACTGGCAGTGACACCATTCGAATAAAATGCTGAGTTTGTCACACTAACAGCAACATCATTGTAGTTGAGCAGAAGCGTCTAAGTTTACTGTGCGAGTAGATTTCCGTTCGGCTCTCACCTGTTGCAGTTTCTGCTTTGGTGATAATGGTCATACTTATCATGATTGATTGCTTTTTTTGAAGTTTCCAAAACTTTTGTTTACTTTCATGGTTCAAGGTTTGGTTTTATGGTTTAGGCTTAGGGTTTACATTTGGCGTTTAGGTTTTAGTTTAGCGGTTCAAGGTTCGCTGTTCATGGTTTAGCTGAGGTTTACAGTTTTGTTTTTTGTTTAGGGCTAAGTTTTGCATGTTACTAGCAAGCATAGTGCACTCTAGCACATACTCATCATGTGTTAATGTCACATTACAGGTGGTGGATGAATAATTTTTCAAAAATGAAGGTTCACCGGCAAACCTGTAGCCACTGCCAAATAGAAAATACAGAGCAACGAATTCCCAGAAGTTGCAAAATGATTAAAAATTGGTGTGCATTGATCTCCTTGCAGTTGTTTCGACCTTCACCTTCTTAATATTTATCACTGGTAAATTTTTGTGAAGAAGGTGACGCACACTAACGCGATCTCGTTTTGTGAACTGTGCATAGTATTGTACTGTCCACAACATATATACATAGGACCAAGGCTCCCAATTCCATTCAGTAATATCTAAAAAAAAATAGATTGCACATGAAAAAAAACATTTGCCTATAAAAAAAACAGAATTGTTAATTTGCAAGAAGACATATGATGAATGCAAATACATGATGTGAAACTGATTAAAATATTGATTTATTTGTATTTCTTCTTCCAAAATTTTGTCTGCAGCGTGACCATACAAGTTGGGATCACTTTTCCATTGCTCAAAACGTTTTACATAATGTTGGTGACACATGGGTCATTCCACATCAAGTCACTCAAATGGGCTAAGCCCTACCCTTTCAGAATGTAATGAAATTTGGCATACATGTTGGTTTTGACCCCCAAACCTCAAACCTAAAATTTTTCATTGATCAGATGATTGATTTCCGAGATATGAGAGTTACTTATTTGAAAATTTTTAGAAAAAATGGTGAGGCACCTAACTTCAAATAACTATAACTTTTAAATTAGTGCTCCAATCTGGAAAAGATATCCTTGAATTAGGAGAGAAACCCAGGAATTCAAATTTGACATCATTTTTATTATTTGGGTAAATTTTGGGATGATGACCTTTTGACTTATATGTTGACTTTGTAATTGACCCCGTGGATCAAAATATAAAATGCTGATGACTGCTGGATATCATAGCCATATACATTTCTTACAATATATCAAAATATGAAATACGTAATATTTTTTGTTTAAGTAATAACAAATTGAAATTAGCATATGCAAACAGTATTGGTTAAATTCAAGTGAATTAAATGTGAAGCAAGCCATCTCAACGCTGTCAATTCACCATGTGCAGCTTCAATGTCAAGGTGAAAGTTGTAGTAAATATTTAGGACATTGCAGAAAGTCAAATTTACGCATGGCAAAATGTATTCCCATGTGAAATGAAAATGTTGAAAGGTTATATACCTAGTTGAGTGAATGGTACTTACAAGATTTTATATATGCAATGTGTTTAGTTAGGTACATGAGGTTGTTAACATGTCAGTATCAGTAAGTTCAGTTTCTACACTGCTGTCAACCTTTGTCATCACAAAAAACATACCACTAAGCAGAACATTTCACTGTTAAGAAAGGAAGAGATCAAATTGTTGGCACTGTGAAGTAAAACTTAAGTATACCATATCAAAACTATTTGTTTCCATCATGTGTAAATACTGGATTGCTTAAGAAGTTTCCATTGTGACAAAGGAAATGTTGTGATCCATTTAACATTTATCCAAATAAGCAAAGGACAAAATCGTGGGTCCTAAGTCTTAGTAGCCATGAGAAACTGAAAAATCCACCTCAAAACGTATTTCCTAGTGAAAAACATTGCAGCACATGTGTGATTAGACTGAATAAGGAAATGAAGGATACATGCCAAATATTACACAAACTAAAAGGTCTACCGAACCAGATGCAGACGTAAATGTGACATTATCCATATTGCATGAAACAACAATCAAGCCTATGCACTTGGCTTTATCAACAAAGAAGTCAACAAGGAAGAAAAGGCTTCAATAAGCAAAAATAAATCACAACATTGTATTGAGAAGAGCTACAAAGTTAAACTGGAGTCATTGGACTCACAATTAGATAAAAACAAAGGTTTATATATGTTTGTTTCGTGCCATGTTGGAAGAACTGAAAGAAATATTCAAAATATCTACTTCTTGTATAGAACATGTTCGAATTTTAACCCTGTTCTTCACCATAGAAAGAACAATGTGTTGCAACCTCTCCACTGGTGTTGCGCTGAATGCGTGGTTCATCACAAACAGAATGTGCGCAAAGAACAATACTCATATACAAATGTGGCATGAACAAGCAATAATAGAGTGATCTCGTCAGGTGAATTCTATTGTTGCTTGCTGCCACAGTGTGAAGTTTTGTGCACATGCCGCTCAGGCTATCCGATTGCAAAAAATGAAACACTTTGATGCCGTAACACTTTGGCGTCCACGTGGTTTCGGGGATTTTTGGAAAAAAAAACGCCCAAACGCACGTGGCTTTGCGCGGGAATTTTTCCGGTCCGGTATGCTCTACAGACCCAGTAAAAGTCTCAAAAGACACGGCAAGTCTTCTAGTCTACACTTGAAAAAAATTTTTTTGCTTGGGGTTACGGTTTTTTTGTGAGTAACGTCATAAGTGGAGGACTTTTAGGGCACCTTGGCCCACTTTGCCTGGTCCTGGGCGCCAACTGTTAGGTGGTTGTATTTCGCTAGAGTTTTTACTGGAAATTAGGCTACAATCCGAATCTTTTGATACTTTGGATGACCTGCTGAGGTTTCGGGTTCAAAAGTTATGATAACTTAGTAAAAATATTTGAATAATTAGCTAATTAATTTATTTTAGATCATAACTTTCAAACCAGAAACGCTAGAAAGTCGATCAAAGGCTCAAAAGGCTCGGATTCGAGCCTAGTTTCCAATGAAAACTTCAGCGAAACACTTTGGCCTAGTGGTTGGGCCCTAGGCCAGGCAACATGAGCCAAAGTGACCCCAAAACTACTTCACTTATGACGTCATTCACAAAAAATCCGCAACCCCCAACCAAAAAATTTGTTTGAGTGCAATCTACTAGACTGGTCAATTGGTTTGAGCCCTTAAACACCTTTTTAGCGCAATCGGCAGAGGAGCTAGGGCGTTGGTAAGGCAACCAAAAACTGCTGTATTTATCGAAGTACAAATATATCGTACGCCGGCTTTCAAAGTGTGAAACTACCTTGTGAAAAAACGAGCTGAGGATTGACGAAATAAAAGGGTATTTCATTTAAATATTCTAGGATTTTTTAAGCTTCTGTTTCTTTGACGACTTCTTACGTTCAAGTCCATAAGCAAAGTGTCCTTTTCAGAACTAAAAGTGACATCATCAGCATCATTGATATCCTGTCGTGAACTTGTATCCATTAATTCTTCATTGTCATGATTTAGTACTCCAGCATCTGGTTCAGTAGACCTTCTAGTTTGTACAACATTTGGCAAAATTGGCATGCATCCTTCATTTCCTTATTCAGTTTAATCGAACATGTGATGCAATGTTTTTCACTAGGAATTACATTTGGAGGTGGATCTTTTAGTTTCTCATGGCTATTAAGACTCAGGACCCACCATGTTTTTCTTCTTTGCTTATTTGGATGAATGTTAAATGGATCACTACATTTTCTTTGTCACAACAGAAACTTATTTTAGTGCTCGTTATGAAAACAAATAGTTTTGATATGGCATATTTAAATTTTACTTTGCAATGCCAACAATTTGATATCTTCCTTTCATCAACGAAATGTTCTGCGTAGTGGTATGGTTTTTGTGGTGACAGTGGTTGGCATCAGTGTAAAAACTGAACTTACTTACTGATACTGACATGTTGACAACCTGATATACCTTAAAGAACACATTTCATGTAAGTAACATATATTCAATTGAGTACATAACCTTTTCAACATTTTAATTTCACCATGGGAATACACTTTTGTCATGCGTTAATTTGATTTTCTGCAATGCCCTAAACATTAACTATGACTTTAACTGACACTGAAGCTGCACATGTTGAAATGATGGCATTAAAAAAATTTGCTTTGCATTTGATTCCTTTGAACTTAACCAATATTATCCACATTTGCTATTTTAAATTTGTTATTACTCAAAAACAAAAAATATTACGTATTTCATATTTTGACATAAGGTAGTAAATATATAAGGCTTTCATTGATATCTAGCGGCCATTAGCATTTTATATTTTGAGCCACGGGGTCAACTACATGGTCAAAATATAAGTTAAAAGGTCATTATCCCAAAATCACCAAACTATAAAATTGATATCAAATTTGAATTCCTTGACTTTTCCCTTTTTCAAAGATACCTTTTCCAGATTGGAACACTAGTGCAATAGATATGGTTATTTGAAGTTTGGCACCCCCTCATTTTTTCTCAATTTAAAAAAAAATAATTCCCTATCTCGGAAATCAATCATCCAATCAATGAAAAATTTTAGATTTGAGGTTTGGGGGTCAAAACCAACATGCATGCCAAATTTCATTAATTCTAAAAGGGTAGAGTTTAGAAATGTCTTTTTTTGGAAATTCGACATGGAATGACCCATATACTCCATTAACGTGACATCTTTCACTTATTTAGGCTTGGGTGTCCATGCTGTTTTGCTGTGTTTTTGAAGATAATTTTCCAAGAGTCCCTAGTCACTGTTTTAGCAAGATTGTTTTTGTTTTAATGTGATTAACAATTGAAAACATTTTTTCTATTGATAAAACAAAAAGAGTAGAAAAACAATAAAAAACTGGTCATTAAATCAAAACAAAAAATCTTCCAAACTTTAATTCATCTAAGCCATCTTTGATGTTATGCATGCAGACACATAATAAATAATTAAATACCAGAAATATATTTATTGGACAAAAACACATCTTTGAAGTTGAACTATCGAAATGGCCTCCAGCTGATCTTCATGTGCAGAACAGAAGAATGTAGCGCCACATTTGCTATTGTACTTAAGATTGTTTGTGATATCTAAAACCACAATGGAATGTAACATCTTTCCGCTTACTACAACTCTTTACTCCAGTAAAAATCATTTGTAATTTGCATGCATAAGCAACTAAGAAACATAAATTTAATCATTCTTAAAACTTGTTATATCAATTTCTTCAGGTTCAACTAGCACACTGAAACAATGACCTCATAAAATACACCGTTCACACAATTAATTAGCAAATCTTTCAATTCTTTATGTAACCGTTCATTATTTACTCATGTTGCTTTTGTTGTACAGACAACTGCATCACTGAGCTGGATCGCAAGCAACCTACATTATTTGCTATAAACTGGTGTGAAAGTCAAGGTATGAATTGAAAACGACTGAACACGTTTTGTATCACCAACGCACGTGAGTTATTGAGTACTTTTCCCACCTGATGATGGCATGCAAACACTGCAATGACTGGAAGATATGTTTATTATATTATTAGATTTACAGCATATTCTAAAATTTTTTCTTCAAAAGAAAAAACAGATTTTTAATGAGATGTGTCATACTGTAATTAAACCTAGACACCCAGATGGACTCAAAAAAACCCAGATCTGGTTGGAAAAAATCAGCAATGGGAACGCTGCACACTCATACTTCATAGGACTACACAAAACAGTACATTTGATTTTTCCCAATCCCAGAATGGACGCATGAATTTTTTAAAAATTTCAAGTTTTACTGTTTCATGTGACTCAAATTTTTGCACGTGCAGTTAAATTTTTGCAGTAAATTTAACTCACAGACAATATAACAAATGAAGCTATGATTGAATGCATTTCACAGAAAAAATACAATACCAGTTTAGTTGCTTATTAAATAAGTTGGAATAACTTATTAGCCTGACGCTACGCTGCAAACTCCGTTAGGCCTATCTCGAATAATCCTTTTCTTCCTTGGAAAGAGGCAAACAGGGCTCTCACAAATCAGTGCAACTCCCAAAATGAAAATCCCTAGAACAGTACCAAAAATCCCTAAAACTGTGGTAGTGTACTGCAGCATAAAAAAATCGGAGTGCAAATGATAAATGTGAAAAATAAAACCAAATATGACTAGCAAAATAAACTGAAATATTTCATTTCACACATCTCCATAGTTTTCCGAAAATCCCTAAATCCCAAAAAAACGGTCATAAGTCCCAATCTAGGGACAACATCCCTGGAATTGGGAGAACTGGAGGCAAAGAGCATGGCCAAGCGTTGTTTCGAGCGGAACCACTTACCGTAACGGATCGTTTACGCAACAACGGTTGATGAAAGAACGAAATGTTCTGAGTTAAGAAAAGGCTTGAAACGAGTGAGGTTAGTCTCAAAGCAGCTGTAAAACCAATCATTGTAACACGTCCGTCAAATCCATAGCGAAAATAGAAACTCTAAATAAATATGAAGGTAAATAAGAACATTCGATTATATACCGTAACTTGTATACTTTTTCATATTGAACCGAATTCAGATTTGAAAAAAGCACTCAATCACGCGATGTAACGGCAGCAGTAGATCTACACGTTAGTAACTTTTATACTGCCTGCGCAGGAGCGAAGATGTGTTGAAATGCATGAAACTAGTTTTCTTGCGCAAGTAAATTGCGATACAATTCGCTTGTGCACGTCACTGCTGTGACTTAACAAATATAGATCTACACGTATCGCATTTATACGATAATAATAAGATTAGTTCATTTCAGACTCGTGGTCCATGCAGACGCGATAGTAGACACAAGAGCACAAAAAGTGGTTAGCCACACAGGAGCACAATTTGCACATGACCATGGAGAGAAGCAAAATACTTCATCGTCACCACAACTGTATTGTCATTCACATGGGCACAAAAAAATGATTAGTCACACAGTAAAATGCATTACAGAATCGGTGTTTGCACATGACCAACCAACATTGAGAGGAGCAAAGCATTTAAACAGCACTTCTTACTTTTTGTATGATTGGTTTGTACACACTGCAGTCTTGCATACACATTTTTTCTTTTACTACGCAAAAGCAATACTGATAGACGCGAACACAGAAGCAGTGCACCACAACTATTGCAGTTGGTCTCCATCATACAGGAGCTTTCAATAATTGAGGAAAAATGAAGATTTGTAGAAAGCATCAGATATTTCAAGCGAACGAATAAAAAAGTTGGAGGAATATACGCATCGTATAAAAAATCAGAGGGAGAACATGGTTACCTAATGTTGGTCTCGAGATGGTTTACAGACACATGGAAAATTTGGATTTTGCGAGTTTCAGGAGAACCTCGAAAAGTTTCAATTTCTGTCTTGATAAATACAAATCTCGGCCTGAGCATTCGACTCGAGACTGGCAATCACATATTTAGCTCTAGCTTATTCCTCAAATTTTCATGAAATGCATGCCTCAAAGGGCCGATTCTAAAAGAAAAACCTCAAGCATAATATCTTGAAGAAAAATCAAACAACAAAAACTTTTGTCAAACTTTGAAAATGTTCGTTGACTTCGAATCTCAGCGGAAAGTTTTTAGGGTTCGAATATATTTTTGAGAATTTAGCTCTCGGTTTTGTTTCCGACCAGGTTTCGCTTCGGGAAGTTAGAACCAATCCGCAGTTGTATTTTCGAAGGTTACGCTCTAGTCTAGATTACAATGACTAGGCTCATATGGGCGTAAATGATGGAAACTTGGCTTGCCACACCAGTAGATTAATCAAATTATTTTCGTGACGTCGCGACATTACTTTGAAATTATTTGAAACTGAGAAATTAATCCAAACTGTCTGTGATGCATCACGTAAGTTGCAGGGTCAAAATTAGTATTACCAACTATAGGCCTACTCGGTTGTTTTCAAACATGAAGGAGTACCCTCTTGGGCCCGAAAAAAACTGCAGAAAGGTTTCTATGTGCTCTGCAGCCTCCCAGATTTTCACAGTCTTCGATCTCCTAGCATCTCTTTTCAAAGATATCAAGGCCAAGATTCTGGAAAGTAAGCAGTTGAAGCGACTGAAATTTTATGCTTGATAAAGATATGAAAATATTATGCGCATTCTTTATTTCAAAAGCGTCATTCCGACTATTACTAAAATTCTGTTACAGTTCTGTTCTGTACGCTTTTATCAACCTGAGTTGTACAGAAAGTTTGTACAATGGACCTCGTGTCGGCAGACAAAATACATCATCGTTATCATCACAAGACTTTCCGATGTCAGAAACCTGGACCTTGCTGTGGTACCAGATATATATTTCGTAGTCATGGAAGAACTGCAAGCAAAATGCACCGGTGGAAATGTTTTGGAGATTTTGGAAAGAAATGCTGGAGAATACGTGACACTTGCAAAATTCTTGCAACAGAAAAAACGATGAAAAAATTTGCCACACTGGCTTAAATTTTTCTCGTTACAGAGAAAGAAATAACAACAGAACAACCAGACTCATCTTTTAGAATTGATACATTTGTGCCATTTTCTGATTACTTAGGCCAAGGGTGGGGAGGCCAAATGGAGCCTGTGTAAAAATTTAATATGGCCCGCAGCAGAATTTTCGATGCCCAAGTTATAACTTTGCGTTCACACGAATCTCTATAAGTAGGCACGTATATACGGACGCCGCAACAAGGGAGAAGTAAAAAAGTTGAGGGCAATGGAAACTTATACAAAACAAACAAATCATTATCAACACGTTTATTTCTGTTCAGCAACAATGCTGACATCAAAATAAATACAGAAATTATAGAAAACCATTCTGAACTTTCTACTTTGCGGAAGTAGCTGCAATAAAGTTGTTTTCAGTCGATCTTGATAAACCAGGAAATTACATGTTATAAAAGAGGAACCTCCGTCCCGTTGACCTCCTTATCAAGGAGCAGAACTGTAACCAGTTTGGGGCACCAGGCGTGGGGAAGAGTTTTCTGAGAGGGGCCCAAATTTTTTAAACTATGTCCAATAGTTTCAAATTATGTCCAACACATTTTTCCAGGGGGGCGAAATACTTTTCAGCGGGGGCTTCGCCCTCAGACGCACCCCTAGTTACGGGCCTTGGGCAGGGGACAATGCCCCCGTCATTTTCCCGCTCTATGGCGTCCTTCAACGCAGAAAGTAAGGCAAGAGAAGTCCCTCTCGCCCTTCACATATTTTTTTCTCCATCTTGTCCTTCGGAAGATTAAAGATAATCATAATGTATTTTTGCTCGCAGACACGATGTCCACAGTACAAACACACACTTTCTGCACAACGCAGGTTATAAAAACATACAAAACAGAACGTTTTAGAACGGCATTGGAGCCAACGGGTTGCAGACACGTTACCCAACAGAACGCTTTACAATGGCATTGAAGCCAAAGGAACCACAGGGTTACAGACTTGTACTTAGAATGTTTTGCAACGCAGTTGGAGGCAGAACCACAGAGTTACATACACATTCTTAACACAATAGTTCACTAAACCGTAATACTTGGTACAACACTACTGCAGAGCAGTGGCGTACGCAGAAAAATTTCATGGGGGGGGTTTGGTTCAAGGTCATATGGTGGTTATTTGTTTTTGGTGTGCGCTGTTTGTGACGTCACAATTTGACGTCATTTCCATGTTTCCAAACCAACGTTTTGGCGAAGTTTGTTGACATA
>Ga0210059_1014252_pt1 | contig 11776 bp, 6 predicted proteins | sample Ectturendosymbi2_FD_188042 | JGI IMG/M metagenome (GOLD analysis project Ga0210059, IMG submission 188042) | Ecteinascidia turbinata endosymbiont from Florida, USA - Sample 2 (SPAdes) (version 2) | ecosystem: Host-associated > Tunicates > Ascidians > Unclassified | place: Key West, Florida... | reverse complement strand
AACAGGAGAGTAAAACACACTCATCACTATGTCAGAGCATTTACAACTACAATTTTTGCATTAAGTTGACAAATTAACAAGCAAAAAGTATGCGGAAACAATTAATCTCCTTTTCGCAGGTAATAAACTTTTTGTAACATATCAAACTAAAGTGGGGGGTTAACCCCAACTCCCACTTGCGTACGCCCTTGGCAGACAATATAAAGACAATGGTTTCGGACAAAATGAACTATCGCGGAGCAGGATCTTAACCATGCTTAGTGGACGAAAGGTCTGCAAAATGTTGTGAGATGGTTTCTGGACGCAGACGATAACCCAGATTCCCACCAAAACCTAATTATTACTTATTTAGCCCATTTACAATATTCCTTGAAATTTGCATGCAAACTTATTCCGTGGTATTTGCATTAAGTCGACAAATTAACAAGCAAAAGTATGCGAAAACAATTAATCGCCTTGCGAAGGTAATAAATTTTTTGTAAAATATCAAACTCAAGGGTTTTTTTTTTAACCCCAACCCCCCCTTGCGTACGCCCTTACGTTCAAGAATATGCAATCTGATTTCAGGTCCGATCAGACATATGGTAACATCACGCATTACGAGCAATCATCGCTGCCTGAACAGGGTTCCTGCTGCTGTTTTTCCTCCTTTTCAACAGTTTGTGATGCAGTACGTCACAAGGCACTGGAATATGATGCATGCTTTCCTGTGAGCTGGGCACCTCATATCTCTGTCATAAATCTTATGCTGGTAAAAACCATGTTGGAGGAACATCTTAAAAGTTAAAAACACTACTATGAAGCTCGTGGCTCCACAGCTATTCAAAAGTTTCAAGTTGATTGAAAGTTGGTACTTCAAAATCTGCCTTTGTATTTGCTGCGCAGCCAGCAGATTTGGGGTTCAAACTTTGGCTGAGGTCTGATCAAGGTTTTGAAAGTGAAACTTACTACTTCTTACCCAAACGCACCCACTTGAAACTATATCAACGACTGAGGCTATGTCAGCACGGCAATACGTCTCGAAGAATCTAATCATGTCCCTGCATAGTCTGCAACAAAAAATAGATAAACCATTGCTTTAGAGAGGCTTTCACCCGGCCAGGTACAAGATTCACACTAATAGCCTGTCTGTTCAAGTGTCCCAAGCAGGGGGAGCAGGTTTTCCTTAAGTTTACTATGTAGACGTTTGTCTTTCGGGTTAACTAAAACATTTTCAATTATTAAAATAAGCTTTAAATGAAATAATACATATCGCACACTTCGCGATAACAAAGCGAATTTTTGTTATTACAGGATTTTGGAATGCCATTGACCGACTACGACTTGGACTTGCAAAGACAACGCTTTTTTCGCGATCCTTGGGCGCCCAGGACAAGCTTCACCGCGCAATCTCCCGCTTGTCATCCTCCCGCCCTCACCAGGCAAATGAGCGGTGGTCTATCGCAGGTGATCCCATCCCGTGCTTCTAGCTCAGTGGTTCCCAAACTTGTTCGAGCCGTTCCCCAAATCAAGGCAGCGATTAGGTCTTATGAGTATTACCCTCAATATTTCGCAGTGATCGCTCATAATATAGAACAACATTGTTGCTTTGGTTCCGCATTACCCCCCAAAGATCGCATATTACCCCCGGGGTAATTTACCCCCAGTTTGGGAACCACTGTTCTAGCTCGTTGACATCGACCTGAGGAAGATGTAGCTCGACACTTGGTGGCGGTCGACCAACCTATGCTCTGTCTGTGATGTGGCGCGCTGTCATGGTTGATTGGTTTACTGCAACACAAAGGAAGCAACGGTTAACGATCCATCCGATAACACAGGCACACTGAGGTGCTAATCATAGTGTGCAATCCCATTCAATGAAGACGGTGTAATTGCGCAAATAAGGCCAAATGAGGAAAAAATAAAGAAAACAAACTTCTGAAAATATAAAAACCACACTGGCTTCTTTAAACGCCTTTGTAACTTCAACATCAGCTCTTTTGTCTTCTCCATATGAACTTCTTTGTGACTTCAAAATGACTCTGTCCTGACTTGCTAAATAGGAATGCGCATTCGAGATTAAAATGTTGATGGAGATGATCGAAGAGGTTCTACGAAAAACCTAAGACCCAAGGAAACACATCATTGTAAAAAAGCGCTTGATTATGCTGTCAGGATAAAGCTGTGGAAATTACCATGATCTGTCGCTGTTGAAATTGGTTAAAAACAGTTGCAGGCAAATGTTTGCATTAGTTGTACAAACGTCACACGTTGAGTTTTATTTGTTACCATTGACACCCGGAAAGTTACAGGGAAAAGTTAATGTACAAAATTTAAAACAAGTTGTTTAATACTGGTTTCAAAAAAAGTTGCAATGAACTAGTACTCACAACAGTTTCACTAGGGACGTTCGTAGACTGTCAAGCAGTTTCCGTGTGTCCCGCACGTTTGAACGTCTTTTTACAGAATAGAGCTTCGCTTGTGGCGTTTTTAAAATCGTTTTTCATCCATTATAAAAACAACTTGCTACATCAGGTTGCAACTGCTCTAGGCAAAAGTCAACACCTAAATGAATGTCACGGGCAATTCAAACGGTCCGTAATGCACTGATAGAAATATACGATTAAGGGGCGTATAGGCAGTGGTGGGTTTTGAGTAGGGGGGCCCGAGGCAAGACTAAAAAGGGGGCCCTCTGATGACGTCATCATACTCAGCTAACCGTGATAATCACTTTTGATTTGCCTAAGATACGGCCACCAAAGGATGTGTTCGTAAGACTACGGCATAACTGAAATAGCAGAAGAAGAAAATGCAAAAGGGTGTTCATGATACAATACTTTGAAAATACTGAAAGTTGGGAAGACAGGGGTGGCAACACATAAAAGTTAGGCAATAGCAAGTTGGCATCGCCACCACTTTATTTTCGCGCCCCATTTCTCTGCATTCACCATCAATGAACTACAAAGTTTACCCCTTTGAAAGTTTCACACCTTCTCCCTTTGAAAAAATGCTTGGTAGTTGGTATCCTGAATTTGTTCACATTCATGTCTTTGTGGAAACCTATGAAACTATAAAAAACAACCAAGAAGATTTAAAACACTAAATTTGTTTTAAATTTCATCCTTTTAACTGCAAAAACATAGCATACAAAAACATCCAATTAGAGACTTGTTTTGGAAAGCTTTGGGGCTGGATGAGTCAAGGCTGCCCGTATCTTGCATTGCCACTAGTTGTTTGAAATATGTGCAATAGCAGGAAATAATTCATCATGTACTTTATCGAAAACATTTCTACTGCAGCAAGTAGCCTACACAATTGATTAAATCTGTGCTAAGAAAAAAACAGTTCAAGGTATACTGGCTAAGAGCTGGAAAAAGAGTTTAAACATCACCTACCAAGCTACCAAGTCTACCTTAATCCAACTATTTATTAGTCAAGCTTCAAATAACCTATGACTTCAAGCATAGGCTAAATCAAACCACCTAAAATACCTCAAATATCTGTAGAAAAAATGGGTATTCATAATGCTCAAAAATTGTCATTTCTGCTACGTGATAAGAAGCATGAATGTAGCCTTGCTTATTAACAGTCTTTGCAGTGCAACAGCAACTAAATTACTTTGTAAACAAAGAAGAAAACGTCCTATAAATTGAAAGATGTAGTGTGGTTCCTGCTATAACAATTGCATGTTGTCTTATTTCTGATGGAAATGTTCACGAAGGTACAACATCACAAGAAATGAGAAATTTGTCTAACCTTTTCAACTCAGAGACATAAAAAGACTACTTTTTGTTCATCTGTGGCATTTTCATAAAATTACCACCAATATAGCAAATATTTCAATCTCTAAAAATCATCATAAGTACGCCTATATGCTTTTACAGTATTTGATAGGAACTTTTCAGAACTTTTTGGAGGAAATTTTAACCCACAATTTTTTTAGGTATAGAAGTTGGTTTGAGGCGTTTCTTTATTTGCTCATTGGAGATGGTGGTGGGGTCGCTTTGAAAAGACGGTACTTGCACATTACAATTGCTGTTTGGGTCCCCTTTGAAAGCATATTACTTGCATATTACAGTTGCTGTTGGTGGCCACTCTGAAAGCAAGGTACAGTACTCGCACATAAGTTGCCGCTGGGGGCCCCGTTGAAAGCAAGGTACTTACACATTATAATTGCTGTTGTGGCCTCTTTGAAAGCAAGGTACTTACACATTAAAGTTGCCGTTGGGGGCCCTTTGAAAGCAAGGTACTCAAACATTACAATTGCTGTTGGGGGACCCTTTGAAAGTAAGGCACTTACACATTACAATTGCTGTTGGGGCCTCTTTGAAAGCATAGAATTTTACATTATAATTGCTGTTGGGGGCCCCTTTGAAAGCAATGTGCTTACACATTAAAGTTGCTGCTGGGGGCCACTTTGAAAGCAAGGTACTTACACATTAAAGTTGCCGTTGGGGGGCCTTTGAAAGCAAGGTACTTAAACATTACAATTGATGTTGGGGGACCCTTTGAAAGTAAGGTACTTACATATTACAATTGCTGTTGGGGCCTCTTTGAAAGCATGGAATTTTATATTATAATTGCTGTTGGGAGCCCCTTTGAAAGCAAGGTGCTTACACAGACATTACAGTTGCTGTTGTGGGCCCCTTTGAAAGCAGAGTACTTACACATTACAGTTTCTTTAAGGCCCCTTCAATGAAGTTTAAAAGCAGAGTAGTCTTACTTACACATTTAAGTGGCTGTTGGGGGCCCCTTTGAAAGCAAAGTACCTGCACATTACAGTTTCTCTATGGGGCCCCTTTGAAAGCAGGGCACTTACACATTATATTTTCTTGTAGAGGCCCCTTCAATGAAGTTTAAAAGCCGAGTGCTTACAAATTTCAGTGACTGTTGGGGGCCCCTCTGAAAGCAAATTACTTTCAAATTGCAGTCGCTGTTGGGGCGCCTTTGAAAGCAAAGTACCTGCACATTACAGTTTCTGTAGGGCACCTCTTTGAAAGCAGAGTACTTACTTATGATCTGCTTTGTAGTACATTATATGAGTGAATAATACATTTTTCATCAAAAATAAGGAAAATTTACGCGTGTAACACCTCAAGGGGGCCCCCAAAAAGGGGGGACCCGATGCAAGTGCCTCGCTCGCCTCCACTTAAACACACCACTGCATATAGGACTCTATGTGCCACACAACCTGGTTTGTTTGAGTTTCATGTTGATAATTTGTTACGGTTGAGTGATTGATTGATGACGTATTGCTTACATATGTTGAAAATGCTTATCAGTCGATTCCGCTCTTAATCGCTTTGAGGGAAGCATTTCAAAAACTGCGCAAATGACCACATTACATGGAGCAACAATGTCATCTGCCATGTTGTCCAGCCTCTCTCCAGATTAATGTTTCAAGTGGTCCTTCCAAAGATAAGTTTAATACAGCCTTAAATATTTGGTCATTGCCTGGCATTCCGGAAAAACTTGCCACAAACGTCGCATCCATTTTGCAGGTGACGACGGATGACGAAAAGTTCAAAATAACCCTGGATTTAAAGCACTTCACACCGGAGGAGATCACTGTGAAGACGATCGGGGACTCGATAGAAGTGCGAGGAAAGCACGAGGAGAAGAAAGACGACCACGGAGTGATCTCGCGCGACTTCACCAGAAAGTACACCATTCCTCCAAGTGAGAAATCAAAGCTTTTTGCGCTATGGTCCAGTTGGTATGCAGTGAAAGATTGAGGTTTGCCGAGTTACTTCTCCGGAAAGATCTTTTAACTCCCGAAAAACTGTTTTAAACGAAGCTATGTAGCAATTTGTGAAGGTTCATAAACTTTTGATTGATTTTACTTTACAGTAAAAGGGTTTGGACCACTGTTTTTTCACATGATGAAGTTTGCTTCATTATCAATGACGTTAACTTTTTTGATGATACGTTGACAGCTTGTTTTACATTTTCCTCAATTGCTGTCGACGGGTTTCTCACGTACATGAACGGCATCAAAATTTGTTGTTTTTTTACAAAAGAATTAGAGGCCAATGGCTGCATTGCGCTTTTTCACGTTTCAATCTGTAGAGCTGAATCGTGTTTTAGCACATTACTTTAAGCACACTACACCTCTCAAAAATCCACACGCTCAGGATTGACTAGTAAATGGTCTACTGGAGCTTTTTTGTACACCAGTACAAAACAAATTTGTTTAATTCCTTTTTATTTTGGGTTTTTTTAATTTCAGGCTCTCACCACATGGTGTATGAAGCTTTGGAAAAGATTGAAAATACCCTTCTCATTAACAGCTTCTATTTTGTAATATTAACGTTCATAAACTTTTGTGCATACAATGATCTGAGCAGCAAAACAAGAAGAAATTTGAGCTCAAGATCATCGTGACGAGGATGCATGTGGTTCTTAAAACACTCTTTCTTTCTAGGTTCACTATTGCTCAGCGAATTGAAAAACGGCCTCCGTTGTTTAAAATTCAGCAAGTTTGTCCCGAATCATGACGTATTTTAGCTCAAAGCTAAACTTCTGGTTAAGGATTCACAATATCTTTCAAAACGTTTAAGGTGCATACTTAAATTGACATTTTTGCATGGGGAGGCGGATTTTTTTCAGATCCACCCTATGTTTTCAAACAGTTCAAATGAACAAAGAAGTGCTTATAGACTCAGAAGAACATAAGTATACCAAGCAGCTTGCTGAGCGTGCTGTGAATTTTTACAAAACAGATTTTTTAAATTTCCGTTAGTGATTGGAAACGTTTGGAAATTTTGGAATCACTTTCAATTCATAAAAAAGCACTGTTAGTTCAGAAAAAAATTCTTTGAATATCCACACGACGTCTATCTCAACGGTTTTACTGAACGTTCGAAGCAGTCACGAGAGATTTCTGATCTTGCAGAATGTCTCTTCGATTTTGACTGATAAATAGTGATTGCTTGCCTCTTTTAATACACCATAACACCAGGCCTCCCGTTGTGTGGCCTTCCGCGCTATATTCGCTGACATTTGTTGAAGACGAAAGCAGGCCCGTAGCCAGGTTTTAAGGTTTGGGGAAGCAAATTACGTTTTTAGGGGGACAAGACTTTTGCTTTTATTATATGTTTAAAGCAAATTTTTCTGTACACAACACAAATTTGGGGACACAAAAACTATTTGTGGGGCACTGCCCCGTATGCCTCCTGTGGTTACGGGCCTGGACGAAAGAGTGATCTTCGAAGTGGTCAACGTGATTTCGTTTCAGAATAAATCACATCGGTTCTTGCAACAAACGTCGCACAAAGGGAAATGCACTCGATGCCAAGTCACATAAATATTTCCATTCTAAAATTTAATCTGCACACTCCAGCCTTGTGGGAATATCGTCAAAAATTGTCTACGATAAACTGCTGTAGCAGAGCTGGTATAATCCGAAAGTCTTATGAAGCTATACACCACAAGCTCCTGATTGCTGGTGTATTATCAGGGATGTCAACATAACTCTTTGGAAGGTATATACGCACAGTATCCGATTATTGCGGCTGTGGCCCTAATATTAAATTAGGTCAGTGGTTCTTGACCTTTTCTCTACCACGCCTCCTTAGTAATTGTCCTTTGTTTCAAGCCCCCCCTGACGTTAAAGAAGTTGTAAAAACAAATGTATTTATTAGTAAATTCATTGATCAAATTCCATGTTATAGAGCGCGTAAGGGCTCGCTCCCCCTTGGAAATTTATCGACTCCTCCCTGGGGAGGCGTTTCCCCCGGTTAAGAACCACTGAATGAGGTAGATATGAATCTAATCGAGCTGAATTTTAGAAAGTGGTGTTTTAGTCAAGCGTTTGGAAAGTATATCACGTGGTATAGCATGGTGTCCAAAGTGCGCCCCCCCGGGCCAAATATGGCCCACGGCTTTGTTTTCAACTAGTCTTGTATACGGAACGCTTCAGCCTAGATTACGCTTCTGTGTTTGAGCGACGGCGGTTTCTCGCTGTTTGAAATGTTTCCCCTTGTGTTGTGGTGAGAGCGAATATGAAGAACGAAACTCGTCGCAAAGGAGTGTTTCTGCTTTGAACCCTGTACCAAATGCTTGGACTATGCCAACCTGCTAGCGCTCACCTGGCAGCGCTGGTTCGCAGGCGCTATCACATGAATAAATTTGTTCCCCTTTGAAACAAGTTAGGACACCCCTGGCGTGTACCACTTGTTTGTCGAAAACTGCGCAAAGTTCCTATGTTTTAGTCATTCATTTTTCGTAGTGTTTTGCAGTGTCTTTTTTTACCAATTTCTTTGTTTTATTTATTTTATCCAAGCGGTTTTTTTTTCGAAAAAGTTTTCAGCAGGTAAGCACTGCCATGTCGGTAGCTCGTAAGTAAAAGTGCTATTATTATAAGTGGGCCGCCAGTTTTCTTGTGATACGTTGATCGGCGCATATGAAATTCTACATAAAAGATTTTGCAGTAACACGACCAGGTCAGTAGCCAGGTTTAAAAGTTTGGGGGAAGAAAAACACATTTTTAGGGGGAAGGCGTTTGTTTTTATTATATGTTTGAAACAAGATTTATAAAAAGGTTTCTGGGCACAAAACATTTGGGGAGGCACAAAAATTTGGGAGAGCACTGGCCCCGAATACCCCCCGTGGCCGCAGACCTAAACACGGCTGTTCGTAAAGCAAGGAAAATTTGCAGATCAATTAAAAGTGGGCTCCCAGAATGCGTTGGGTCTTTGTGATAATCTGGTTCTCTTTGCGCATCATCCAGTCATATATTTCCATGTATTTTTTCACCTCAAGGGCAAGCTTACCCTTCGCTGTACCTGTACGTGGCAAAACAACGAATGTTGTTTTGATAACATAGGCAAAAGATCTATTGAGGCTCAATTATCATTAATTTTCCTTACTCCGACTTTGCACATACAGTAGTTTTCGACAAACGGCAAACTATTCCATCGCTTATTTTCACGTTTCTCCAAAACTGTGCTTGGTTAGTGGAGAAATAAGAGTATTCATTTCAGTCAACAGAATCAATTCGAACCCTACGCAGAACAATTGGCAAATTCGAATTGTCCAAAAAGTGTAAGTCGATTGTTCTCAAGTGAGACACGAAAGATCCGCCCTGAAAAGCAGATTTTTAAGGCTGTTGACACACAACCGTTAATTAGAAATAAAAAATAAAACACCGTTGCAACCGGCAGCACTCACTAAAAATCTGTTTGTCAAACTATTTTACACATCGTCTTGTTCAACGTGTGAAAGTTTTGCACTCCCAGGCAAATTGCATTGCCATGGTTTGAACTCAATTGCTAAACAGTTTATCTTTATTCTTCTCCAATGTCTGCTGTGAAACCTACGACATTAATGGATCGTTTATATCAAGTTTTACCCTTGAGGCCCAAGCTTCAGGCAAGTCCTCGCCACTGAAATGTGCATTGAGAGAAAAAGCCGTGTGGCTGGTGGAAATTAAACAGAATCTGTAATTTAAACAGAGTTAATATACGCAAGTTCGATCTAACAGAATATATCAAATAAAGTTAAAATAAATTTTCCTTTTACATTTGCCAAGAGGATTTGCACAGTGGGTATCAGCTTGTGTTGTAAATAAATGGTGATGAAGGAATATAGAGTGGCTGTGACATTTGCTACTTACTGATGCAGCAATTTCATGCTATTTTTATGTGCAAGAAAACCCATCCCATTCGCCAGTTTTATCCTAAACTCTACGCCGTTTTTTACACATTTTCTTTGCTTAAATCAGCCTGCATCCTTGTGCAGACGTTGATCCCCTGACAGTCGTCTCATCGCTTTCACACGATGGATTCTTGACCGTCGAAGCCCCGATAAAGAAAGCTGCAATCACTGGACCCAAGACTTTGCCTGTACAGCACGTACCCGACGAAAAGGGTGGTGGAAAATCTACACAAGCTTGAGTATAGCTGCCGCGTAACGTTTATGGCATATGGATGGTTGCGAAAAGTGTTGTGTATGGAATGGAATGGTCATAAGAGTCGCAATAAACAGGACATACATCAATGCAAAATAAAATGGCATTGCTCAATTAATTTGAGGAGATTAGAATTAAAGCAAACAACGAGAAGAGAAAATACTATTGAAAGGAAACTTATACAGATATTTTTGTAGCTTTATTTGACTTTTGAACACCAAATGCCGAAGCATTTTGTTATACAGGGGAATGAAAGGTCAAAGGTCAAGGGCTAAAGTTTGCATCTCTATTGCTCTTGCACAATTTCTCCACTTTGTGATGACATCAACATCTTCCAATGACAAAAGAACGCTTATAAAAAACAACACATTTTTCAAAAATACTAACAATACACATTTTCAAATTTTTATGACATTCAATACAAATTTGGACCAAACGTGTAAAACAGACAAAATCTTTCTATTGGACCAGCGAATGAAATGAAAAGAAATTTCTACGCAGCTCAAATATGTCAAATATGAATCCATAAATGAATTCATTGATTAAAGGCATGACGGAAGTTTTGATGCTGCATAGCATTATGCATCAAAACATAACACAAGCAAAGAGATGTGAACAGGCAGTGCCAGGCATGCAGAAAACAACACATTCAGTGGTATTGTCAAATAGTCATGAAGCATAAATAGTTTCATTTGTAAGAAAAACCTTCTTGATCTAGTTATTACATCACATGTTGCCGCGAGGAAAGTGTTGACCAAGTGAGAGGTTCTAACTCGAGCAGATGAAACTGAAATTAAAATAAAATAAATGTTTGAAACGAAAAATTTTTAGGATGCTGTTACACTATCAAGCGTACAATTACGGAAAGTTTTCTTTGACAACTGACGACAAAGTTAACCTGAATCTTAGATCAAAGAATCGTTTGTATCCGCACATTGCCCGAAGCAGTGGATCTTCCAGCAGCAGTTGCCTCGAACACGCTACAGCCCTCGGAGCAAAGATTCGATAAAGTACTCTTCTTTAGTCAAAAATTAAGTTAGTTGCTCTGAAACAAGATGTTACGTTAGTGCAAGAAACTCAGGTGCGAGGGCGTGCATGAATAAAAAAAATTAAAAATAGGTCTTGTGAAACGGCCACCACAAATAAGCCTGCAACTATGGGCTGTGTCGGAAAGAGGCAGGGGTGAACTTGGCTTTAAAATTTGACATTTTCGTATTAAATTTTTAGCATAAAAAGGTTGTTCTCTTTGTTTCGAGCGGGTAAAATTAAACTTAAAAATTCCTGCCCACCCCGGAAAAATCCTTCCGACGCCTGTAACGGAAGCAGACGACATGTAGATCCCACATACATGCTGACAACATGTTACAAATGTTGTTTCCGTTTTGGCGTAAAGTATGTTTTCGTGGGTGTACCACGTTGTACTTGCCGGTCACTCACTCACAACACAAGAAATTTCGTTTCACGCCGATTGTTCATCTCTGAGACGTTCTTCTGACATTGATTTCAGTTTAGTCCATTATCGCCTTATATTATCTGAAAATGGACAAAACGCGTATGTTGAAAACATCAGAAATAACTTGCTGCTGAAACGTTGACAGCTTTTCCAATGGTGTGTAGAGGTGCCACGTTTAAGCAAAAATAGAGTTTTACTTTTTGTGAAATTACTTCACCGGAATGTGGCCAACGCATGGTGTCGCTTCGGCATTACTCCCTTGCGCACAGCCGGTCAAGGCGGTGAGTTTGCTGCAAGGCAGAATAAAGATGGTAATGGTAATGGTAATGGTTTATTGTTTCATATGACTCAGCCAATAAGCAGAAGCACCATAAAAGCCATCGCATGCAGTAAACCAACCATTAGCGAACATTAGAGCAAATGAGAATACAATG
>Ga0210059_1014251_pt1 | contig 11777 bp, 8 predicted proteins | sample Ectturendosymbi2_FD_188042 | JGI IMG/M metagenome (GOLD analysis project Ga0210059, IMG submission 188042) | Ecteinascidia turbinata endosymbiont from Florida, USA - Sample 2 (SPAdes) (version 2) | ecosystem: Host-associated > Tunicates > Ascidians > Unclassified | place: Key West, Florida... | reverse complement strand
CACCATCATTTGTGACATCTTGAATCACTCTCAGGGAAATTTCGTTATGGAAATCAAACAAATATCATGATCATGTCCTGGTCCAATTTTTTTCAAAAATAAATATCCAAATCCAATCCTGATCCAAAAAAATCGCAACTATCCTGTAAGATATCCAAACCTGATCCTGTCCATGCTCCCACCTGGTAGATGATACAATGGATGCCGATTTTGCACATTTGACCCATGGTAATCTCGTGCGATGAAAACGCTGGAAACACTGCTCGTTTCTGCGGCAAGGTAAGGTCGGAGGGAAGTTTCTCCTGTACTCTACTGATTCCGTTATTAAACCTAAAGTTTTAAACCTAACCCCTAAACCTAACCGCTAAACCTAACGCCCAAACGTAAAGCAAAACGGAAAATATGAAGAGAAAAGTATGGATACTTGTGCAACAACTGCTACCAAAACGAAACTCCTAAAGCTGAGTGCCGAACTGATAAGCATTGGCATGCGAGCCCTGAAACGTGTCTGTTAAGCTGTATGCACACGGCATGCGTCCTGTGCGTTTTTTGGACGCATGCGTCTGATTTCGTGACGTCACGTCCTTTTCTGATGCGTCTGGTATGGTCTGCATTCGAGTAGAACCTGTTTCTATAATGACACATCAGACTTACTGCTCTGACTCACTTCTACTCGAACGCAGACCATACCAGACGCATCAGAAAAGGACGTGATGTCACGAAATCAGACGCATGTGCCCAAAAAACGCACATGACGCATGCCGTGTGAATACAGCTTTAGGCTACGAGATTGGTGCCGAGTGACTGATATGCTCAGCATTTTATCCGAGCCGCTTCATGCCAGGCGAATTGGTGATTACCAGAGGTGAGCATGGACAGGATCAGGATTGGATATCCTGCAGGATACTTGCGATTTTTTTGGATCAGGATTGGATTTGGATATTTATTTTTGAAAAAAATTGGATCAAGACAGGATCAGGATATTTGTTTGATTTCTATAGCGAAATTTTCCTGAGAGTGATTCAAAATGTCACAAATGATGATGGTGCTGTTGTTTTCTTTGCTATTATGATTTTTATATTCACAAAAAATCAAAATGATTTTGTCAGTGTGTGCTGCACTCATCACAATCGATGATAATTCATGTTACTTCATCGTAAATATTTTCTGGCAAGGTGGAAGTAGTAAGCTGCTCTTATATTGCTGGTATGCTGCTTTGTTTTGCTGTGCTGAGTCAAGTGGCATATATGTGTGTTGTGTAGGCTAATATAGTCGATTTCATGGGTGGCCAACTTGTCTTCGACTGGGATCGACTAGAAAATTTCTTGATAACTCGTGATCGATCAGTTGGTAACAGTGTTTTTAAGCCGTTTTTGGGTGTGAAAATGACACCCTAAATTTTGCAATGACACCCTACATTCTGAAAGCCTAGATATGGCTTTGCCTTGTCTTGAACTAAAACATGTTTTCCCGCTGGTGGCCATTGCAACAGACGGCTGCAATGTCATAGGACGACACAATCTTTATGGCGCAGAAGTTGGAAGCGAAAATTGTAAGCTTGGTATCTGTGCACTGTCACGCGCACCGCCTCTCTTCGGCCTATAATTATACTGCCGCTGAATTGTACAGTAAGGTGTACAAAATTGCGAAAGCACTTTCATGCATTAAGGAAGTGTTTTACTGTTTCACCGTTGCGATCGACTTCACCAGACTACAATGAAGACGAAAGGTCCGTAGTTGCAGTGCGCATGCAAAACAAAGTGGTTGTCGAGTGAGGCAACAGTGAGAGCTAGGAGTGAGATTTTGGACATTTGGGTCGCACTGAAGCAGCTGTCAGAAAATAAAAATGATGCAATGTGCGTTGTTTTACTGCGACTTATAAAAACAAAAAATTTCAATATGGTGCTTGCTTTTTGTCAACATTGGCACTTCACCTGATGAAACTGAGCAAAGTTATTCAGGTGGGATGTGTGACTTTGCACAGGGGAAAGCTTCCGTAGAACTGTGCATCAATAAGCTCTCTGATACCGCTGCTAAATTCGAGCTTAAAACTAATTGCGCAAAGTTTGATAGTGAATTAGAGGAACTTGGAACAGTGGATGTTTTGGAAGACTCGGGAGTGTCAAGTGGCATGGGCCTTTGGAAGGGTGCCGAAAGATTGGCAAATTGATCGTCCCCACTCCCCATATATAAAAATGGAGACAGGAGTGAATAAACCAACTACCGCGACATGGTTTTGCTAGGCCTCCCAGGAAGAGTGTATGCTAAGATGCCACGAGAATAATTGAACCAAAGCTGGGTGATACCCAGTGGGGTTTTTGTCGTGTCCGACTGGCCGTAGCACTGCAGAACAAATTTCCATTCTGCAGTAAATTTTCGAGAAATCCTTGGAGCATGCCAAAGACATATACATATGTTTTGTCGGCCTTGGGAAAGGATATGGCCGCGTACCTCGTGAAAAACGTTTGGTGATGTTGTGAGAGTACAGTTGTTTGTGGGAGTACGGGAGTACGGTTGTTGTTGACCTCTTGTTGGCCGTCAAGTAACTGTATTCCTGTTCAGAAGATTGTGTCTCTGTCGACAGAGTTAAATCACAACCGTTCAGTGTTGGTGTTGGACTCCGACAATGGTGTGTTCTGTCACCACTCCTCTTCATGGTCTATATCAGGGTTCTCCGCACTACGGCCCGCGGGACAAATCCGACTTGCGAAGCAATTTCACCCGGCCGAAAAACACATTTGGCCAATAATGAAAAAATAATATATTTGCGAAAAATGTGTTGGTTTGGTAGAATGTAAGATATCCTGAAAAAATCACATTACGCAAGATGTTTGACCCTCGAACTGTTGTGCAATAGTTTATGTGGTCCTCTCCCAAAAATTTGAAAATCCCTGGTCTATATGAATTGGATAGACAGTCACAGACACGTCGACAAGGGTGTCACTGATGGGAACTGCAGGATGAACTGTTTGCTTTTTACGGACGACGTTGAGTAACAGTATGAGGCCGACTGCCATGATCACGATATGCAAATACTACATTAAACCACGATAATGTGTCAATATATTGTGCTCTGTCTGCCCCTCAGTGAGTCTCAGGTCTACCTCTGTGATACCTGAAAACACTTGATCCTCACAATGTAGCATAACACGACTAGAAAGTCAAAACAGAAAATTTGTGCTAATCTTGATCCTTACTGAAGCAAAAAATACTCATTTCTTTCCATGCAAACGAAATGGGCTTGTCCATCAGAGGCTCAGAGATTTTGTAAATTTGACTCTGACTTGAGTCTCGAGTCAATGATTGTGACTCGAGTCGTGACATTCTGTGAAAAACATGACTCGAGTCGAGTTACCATCTTTCTCAACGTGACTCGAGTCGAGTCCGAGTCACCAAAAATCGTGACTCAAGTCATGCCATCATTGATGGAAATTAACTGCGGCGTTTTTGTTGTTAAAAAGCTGTGACTTGCTTACATTTTTGGGCTGAAATTGGATCCAGTACAATTTAATGCTCATGTCTGATCTTAGCGATCTTAGTGACCTTGTGGTATTCACAGGTGTCCACCCTCGGTCTCTACCGTGCCCTGAATTGTTCACTGCAACAAGAGAGAACAGAGCTATCATATCAATCTAATAACTAGCTTGTCAGAAAAAGATTAAGTTTATTGAAAGCTAATATCCAGCTACTGTAAAAACTAAAAAATTCACTCCTGCTCCTGGTCCAGTTTTTATTTAAAACTCCGACTCCGGTTCTTGCTCCTGCAAAAATCGTAGATTCCGGCCGGAGTCCACTCCGGCACCGTGATCACCTTTGGTTTGTGCTGCAAGTAGACAATGTTGGAACCCAACCAAGAGCTTCGCAAGCAAAGCTCGTCTCCAACATACAAAGCCTGAAGTCCCCCTAGCTTTCCAAGATGGATACTCATCAGATGGAAGCGAAGATGAACGCGCATACAAGCGCACCCATACTGTGTAAATAATCATAATAATTGTATGAATGCATCGTTTTCTGTGTATAATGTACGTGTAGAATCAGCATTCTTTAGCACATCGCTCTAATAACATTTCATATGTTACAGATAAATTAATAATGGAAACCTTTAGTATACTAAAATAATGTTTGATTCATGATAAAGATGTGTCTTCGCATTTCTGCTGCTTAACAATCGAACATCTGAAATGCTGGCAATTGCCGATGCACAAATTAACGCAAGAATAACTCCACGTTATACTGTGGAAACTGAACCAACGACGTCAGAAATCAATACGAGCTCGCATTCGAATCATCGATCCGTCGAACAACGAGCTTCACGTCGTAACTATCCTGCACCCAACAGAAGGAAAAGTCACTGTTGAAGATATCGCCAGCACAAGTTTACTACGAAGATACCATCCATACATATAGGATAGACAAGATAAACCGATGAACTTGACAATTCTCCAAATTAAGCAGCGTATAAAACAGACCTACTCAATCAAACAAATGGATTCATATGTCGTAAATCAACAATGGAAGTCTTACAACAAGAACAACGAAATCAAGTCACGCTTCAGATGACAAAGTTTCGACGTTAACAGTACAACCAACAAACTTTTACTGAAAAGATTACCTACGACATCCAACGGCCAAAGATCCAGAACCGCGAGATGGCGCAGGTACATCATTACCTAATATGCATTTCAACAGACTTGCGTAATAAACAATGAAGTAACGGGAATCATGCAATACAATGAAGTAATGCAAGTGGACTTCCATAAACCGTAAAACACCACAGTTACTAAAGGTCATGACCCGGTCACTCGAGGTGAATCGCATAAAGAAACAAACAAGACAAAGGGCAAGTAACTTACGTGAAAAACACCTGAACGAATGTTTAATTTTAGAAACACACCGAATGTTACTTGAGATTGTGCAACAATCATATGATCTGTCATATGATACTCGTAGTATAAATACCGTTGTATTGAGCACTCATTTTAAGAGTTGAGTTTACTCGACTTGAGTTCGGATGGAATAGACCGAATTGGCAAGCCTGCGACAATGCTTCGGTATTCAAAGGAGGTCAACTCACATCGGACACTAGCCACCGAAATCAAATAACCCCTTGTCACACTGTAATGTTATTTGGTACTATATACCTGCAAAACACGTTGGTTAAATTCGGAAAACCTAATGAATTCCTTGTATATCGATGTCAGCGCATTCCGTATCTAGTCACGTGATATTGTTTTGATCGTGGCTAAAAGAATTAATAACAACAAGTAACGCATTTCAACTGACAAAGATCAAACAAACGACACAGGTTGGGCAAAAGATGGCCAAGCATTCACTTAAATCAAGCCAACAAGTAATGACAGTCAAATTTCAATAGTAGCCTACAGGTAAGGCACGAAGCATGAGTTTAAAACAAAAAATAAAAACAGAAGTGTGCTCAGTTCAAGGTAAACTGTTCAAAAACATCTTACAAATCACATATATGACGCATATGAGAGCCAATACCCAAAAAAGCAGTTCCGATTTCATTTGATAGAGAGACATAGCCTATGTAATGGTAAAGTTTAGATCTTATTGGAAATACAATTCCATGCCGCTGCCAGGTCCTACATATTGCAGCATTTGTTTGCGATAATCAGTTCTAACGTATGTTCATGATGAAAAATTTTTGAAACTTGCTCCCTGTCCAATGATCATATATGCATGGGCGTCGGAAGGAGGGGCAGGGGGGGCCTTGGCCACCCCTGGATTTTGAAATTATTAGCAAGAAAGATTGTTTTTTCAAATTCAAGGGGTAAAAACCAAATTTCACCTTTTTTGGCCCCCCCTGGAAAAAAATTTGGGAAAATCCATTACTGGCCTCCCCTGGAAAAATATCAAAAAAAGATGGCAGGATATTGGCAGTATACTTGAACAAAAACTTTACCAAATTAAGTTGGAACAATCGAAAAACTTGGAGAATTTTAAGTAATTTAAAAATATTGTTTAATATTATGTATGTTCTTTGAACAAATAATGTTCTTTTAAGTGTAGAACAAGAATAAAAAATTCTTAGCAACTGGATTTGAAACAAGCAAAATTTCTGTAACATACTCAGTAAGCCACCGCATTTTTCAGACCATAAGGTGCACCAGAAGCGACGGATTTACGCATAGGCCATGGCCTATGGCCCTGCCCTTTTTGGGGCCCCACGCAACTCCTTCTACGACGACTCATTCTTGACTTTAAAAAAATTGCGATACTGCGCAGGGGCATAACTTCACAATATTCTTTGAAACGAGCGAAAATGCAACCGTCTAGACCAGCTATGTCCAACTCAAATGGGTTACTGAGCCAAAAATTATGTCACTAACTTAACCAGGGCCGCACATTGAATGACATATTATTGAGGGACGCGTACTGAATGGCTTACTTTGATCTTAGCAAACTAAATTTAACTTAACCTAAGATAATGAAAGATCTTAGCAAACAAAATTTAGCTTAACCCAAGGTACTGAAGGTGGTAACGTCTGTCACCATTGCAGTTCAAATCATAACAACAATGGTAACAGACGTCAGCGCCGGATTTAGGGGGACAAGGAGGCCGGACCCAGGGCCCCCACCATATTCATCTGTTTAGCCACATGTGCCACATGTGCGTGCCACTTAGTCATTTTAGCAACAAAAGTTTGTTTGTAGGCGCTATTAATTATTTATCGGTCGGTCAAACAGCAGTATTTCACTTGAAGAATATTTGATATTGCGACGAAACAACTATTACACTTAGGCTATTGATTTCCTGCAAGTCGCTCAGGTATCCGAATCTACTGAATGCAAGGCCAAGCCATGTAGAACACGTTAGCTATCGTCTCTACTCGTTTCTGGTAGATTTTGTGTCTGCTTTACTCAGATTTGCACAGGTCGTACATGAGCAGCATTGCTGTATGGCTACCATACGCCCTCTTTTTGAAGTGCATGTCTACATTTTTCATGAGAAATAAAATATTCTCCGAGGACATTCGAAAATATCCTCCTTTTAGCATTTCTTATATTACATAGCTATCATCAGTGGCGTAACTAGAGCTTTAAGTCAGGGTAGAAAATTTAGCTAAAAGGGGGCCACTGTACAGGGCCTACTAGCCAACAGTCGAAAAAAACTTGAGCAATGATTGTGAATCCCGATGTAGATAGTTGTGCTAAAACCCTAAATCACTGGAAAATATTCCGAAAAACGCAAAAAAACAACCTACTGAAAACCAAATGAATACTAAAACCGAAATATCACTGAAGGTGGCGGTCCGGTTTTCATATTTTTTTTCTGTTATGATTCAGAAGCAATTCTTTCGCGTATTTCAGCTCTTTGACCCGGAGGTCAAACATTTCTATCAGAAAAACACTTGAAAGAATTCGCAAATCATATTTATTTAGTGAAAATGATTTGAAACATGAAATAACTTTGGCAAATAATTTAGTTCTGAAGGAATCTAAGGGGTCTATGTCACTCGAACAAATTGTTTCATTTCTATCTACTTAAAAAGCTGCGTTTGATTGTTACTGGTAGTTGTAACTCTTCCCGTCGCCAGCGCTTCATGCGAGAGAAGTTTTAAAAAAATGAAATTAGTGAAAACATTTCCCAGAAATTCCATTACCAGTAAAAGATTGGGTAACACTGATCTACTTTCAGTTGAATGGTACGAGCTGAAAAATAGATTTTGATGATTTCGTTGATGAATTTTACAGTCCACATGATAGTCGAAGGATTAAGTTCTAGGCCGTAGCTTCATTGAGGCAAACGAGGCACTTGCCTTGGTAATCTTCCTGTAGTGCCACCAGAAAACATTTTCGTTACGCTAAATCAAATCATATTTTATTGCGTGGCTGCTTTAAAAAAGAGCAGCATTGCAGCTACACTGTGTTGCAACCACCAGCTTAGATTAAATAAGGGCAGGATGTTATGTCTACATAAACTACATTTAACAACATTGACAACCGGAGACGTAATCAACAAACAATATGCGCCTCGGTAAAAATTTGACCCTGACTACGGCCACGAAGTTACATTGACGTGATGATGATGATGATGATGATGATGATGATGATATACAGTTCTAATGTAGACTGTGCAGGGATCTGTGTGAGAATTATATTGCTCATTGTCTGTTTGTTTGAATCTTTTTAAGTTTAGAGTTAGTGCGTTTTTTGCATATGACTGGACAGTCATAAATTAACGCAGGGTTGAAAAGTCAACCTTGAAGTATCAGTCAGAGGAGAACTCAGTGTGAAGATCAAAATGAACAACTTTGTTAGGAATATTCCGCAAAATAAGTTTCACCTGCTGTTACATCTTGCTATCAGGAACACACCCTAAAAGCCGATGTAGGCTGCACCTATCTGCAGCCCTGCTACGCTACTTTAAGTGCAACTGGTGCCGAAACCTCGCTGCTGTTCACTGTATACTGCATTGAATAGTCCTCACCCTACCCACGCTGCAGATGGACATTGTACTCGTAATACAGAGCCGGCGCTAGCTCATTTTAGTGGCATGGCCAAGGTGAGCAGAAATCGTGGATTCAGGGAACTGTGGTTCGCACAGTAAACGATTCTTTCGCGACTCTGTATTCTCTAGAAAAAAATGACTTTTTTTAGCCATTCATAGCAAACGATGCCCCGTAAGCATTTTCTGCAACAGCACAGTTCCAGGTTTAAATCCAAAATCCAACCTGAACTGAAAACTTGTATATATACTACCATAAGCTAAACTCTTACGGCTTTTAAGACTATCCCTTTCCTCGCAGTCTAAAAAATTAAGGAAACATTGCTCTCCACTATTCTACATCTTTAAGTCTGCATATTAAACCATTGCCTGCAATGCACACTATAAAGTTGTTGCTCTAACTCTTTGCCATTGAGTTAAGAGACAAAAATAAAAGGGTACCTACCACTCCGTTCGAGCAACGTTACCAGCCGACAAAATTCTCAAACCGTTCACAAATTTCAACCCAACTTTCTCAGTGTGTCCTTTCTTCCAGAACCATAATTTTCTGCAATATTGTCCAGATCAAGTCTGTCAACTCGTTCTTTGTGAACATTTAAAATCATTAAATCGTTTAATCATCTTTCAGTCATGGTTATACGCAGGGCTTCTGATTTTACCAGGAGGTACGAACATAGGCGTAGCCAGGGGGGGACCAAAAGGAGCCATGCCCCCCCAAAGTTTTAGAAAATATAGTCATTTTGTGCTTTGAGAGGCGTTTTTCTATGCAAAATAGTGGTATTCGCCTAAAATCAAACATTTTGGACCCCCAAATTTTTGCCCCTCCTCAAATTTTGGGCTGGCTACGCCATTAGGTACGAAAACTGATACCGGGCCCATAGCTTCTGGTTCCCTCGTCGAAACTGGCATAGCTTTTTAGTATAATAGTCAGAATAAAAATAAAACACCTGCCATGCACAGATTTATGAATAGTCTACATTAATTGGCAACTGGCTTACACTAGAAATTTTGGGCTTGATTACAAAAAAAATTTGGCGTGCGTATTTTCATCTTCCGGGGCCCAACACCTAATGTGCCCGGGAACGATTTTCCTCTTTTATCCTCTCTCGCAGGCCTTGATTGTGCGCAAACAAGCTTTTACAACCTTTAGTGTTGAAAAAGACCTCTGATGTGTCAGTCGTGTAAGCTAAAACCAAAAGCAAACTAAAAACTTTCCAGACACCGGAAAATGCAATTCTCTCAGAGACTGACAGTTTCGACAAAATTTGTATGGCATTGTGAATAGAGAAATTAGTAGCGAACTGCTTGCAAACATCAACAGAAGGGTTTGAGAAGTGGGAACTAGTAGCCTGCTTTCAGTTCAAGCTTCGAAATATCGTCTTTTAAATTTCCAACCCTGTTTGTAGTCTATAGTATCAAATATCGATGCATGATCAGTGTTGTGCTGCCGGAGCTCCGCTCCGCCACCTCTACCCGTGTATTGGTCGTTGCCTACAAACATACGGTAAGTAAAAAGCAGGTAGTCTCTGCCTGTGAGGCACCTGTAAGAGTTCCGGAATCCATAAAAGTTCCACTACACCCTTGAGCATGAACGATAAATTCAGTGCGTAGTGAATTGGCGGAGTACAGCAAAGAGCAATTATTTGGGGTCTCCAATTGCTATCAGCAGTTTTGCGGGCATGTTTTTTAAAACTGATACCTATTGTTGAGTAAGAAAACCGGTACGACCATGGCCGTACCGGACGAATAGTCTGCGCCGGCCTTGTGATAGTAGTTGCATAACATTGTTATGGTTACACCACAATCACAAAATGTCCATAAGTCACCACAAAAACGGATTAGTCAGTAGTCACCAATCTGTTGGCAGATAGTTTATTTTTGAAAAATTTGATTTGTAGTAAGAATATTTTGACGAAACAATTTGGCTATCAACAGTCTCGGTGTCAAGATGGAATTCGTGGGTGGAATCGTTTAGCTTTCATGTGAATTGTATTCACTTTCGTGGAGCTCTTTTCGTTCATGTTGGGGCCAACACAATCGTGTACGGGAAGTGTTGTTTCGTTTTACATGTACAGTGCTGTGGAAGTTGCGTAGTTAGCACAAAATATTCGACATAGCAGTAACGCGTGTGTGATTGCATCTACAGTGGCGTTTAGGTGTCTCTAGGGAATAATAACGCTATGTTCATAATTAACGACAATCACAAGCCTATGTTGGGTTTGATAGAGTTAATCATAGCAACTTAATCTTCAAAAAACGAAATATCACCATGCAAAATAGACATTTATGTTGGCCCCCCTACTTTTTCCTTGGCCCCGCACTGGACCCCCACTTTTTTAAGTCTAGAATCGCCACTGCTCCCACTGCTCGTGGCCCCTGCTCAGCCTCTGCACGTGCCCCCAGAGAACAGCTTCCGTGGCTCCCAAGCCCCGTTTGAGAAACCCTGACTTAGAAACAAGAGCTGCAAATGTCTGGGATCTCGTCCAAAGCGATCAATAAAACCTTGCTGCACTTGACCCTGGAACCATAACTTTCGTTTTCGTCACGTTAATACGAACGTCGGATGTGCGTAACCCGGTTTTCAAAAATAAAAAAGTATACTTTCCTTCAACTGCAGTTTATCACAAAAACTGCACTGAAAATATAAGTCTCACTGAGCAGTTTGAGCACTAACAAAGTTACTTGGTACTCTAATATCATACGATTTTTGATGAAAAGTAAGTAGACCAAATATAGCGAAGGTGTCTTATATGCCTGAATTGAATTACTCATAAAAAAATATGGGCGTGAAGAACTTCTCCTTTTGAATACTGCTAACAAGACCGTAGAAGCATGCGCTGAGTGAGTTTCAGCTTTTTGGCGCTCAACTCCCATTAACCATAACGCGGGTCCAGTGTGCCTTTTGCCACCCCACATTAACCATAACGTCGGGTCAGCGTGACTCGAACTTGTGGCGAACTCGCTCCTTTGCAAAATTGATAAAAATCGTGGATGACCGCAAGCGTACCTATTTACAAGTCACACAAAAAAATGAAGCTACTGAAGAGTTGAAAGCACGCCGACGCGCGCTTATGTAGTTTCAAGTGAATGACCTCATTTGACCCGGGTAACCGTGACCCACGTTAGTATTCCAGGGTCGGACAATTAAGTAGACTTGTATATTGACACGACTACGGACAAACTTACTACAATTAGAACACCACGCAGGTTTTGCAAAATTGACCAGATGAATTATGAAAACTCGCCACAGCAAATATAGCTTTGCACTCAGTATTCACTCAGATGTCAGAACTAAACCTTAACGATT
>Ga0210059_1014250_pt1 | contig 11777 bp, 6 predicted proteins | sample Ectturendosymbi2_FD_188042 | JGI IMG/M metagenome (GOLD analysis project Ga0210059, IMG submission 188042) | Ecteinascidia turbinata endosymbiont from Florida, USA - Sample 2 (SPAdes) (version 2) | ecosystem: Host-associated > Tunicates > Ascidians > Unclassified | place: Key West, Florida... | reverse complement strand
CGCCCCCCGTGCCCCCCCCGTCAGTTTCGCCACTGCTCACAGGTAGCAACACTAACGGCAATTGTGAAGAAAATTCGCAGCATTATTACTATATTTGGAACAGAGTTCCCAAGGTTATACTTTTGAATAAACTGCAAAACTTCAAGGGGGCCTTCTTTCTCTACAGTGAACTGTACATCGGCATCATCGTATAACTGTGATGCAAAAATAACGTTCTTAATTGCACAACAATGAACAAGCGACGCAACAACTGTCAATAGTTCTTTTTCGGCTATTAACTGCACTCAACCTGCTGTGCAACTAACTGACCTACTTTGAATCTGAATGCAACATGATGATCTAAAAATTTTCGTAATGACGCATCAACATACTGAAGCAAGTAACCATTTTCCCTAAAAAACACGAGGAACTTCGCGGAACTCTTAAAACTCACGTAACCCCACTACACGTTTTGCGGAACACTAGGGAAGTACCCTAGTTCGGACTCTGATGTTTTTGAGTCCGGATCCAATCCGGTTTTACAAATTGCGAATCCGAAACCAATCCGGATCCGGCACGAACTAGATTCAAGCAATCCGACACCTGTTTGAGTCCGGGAAAATATAAGTCAAGCAAAGAATCAGTAACGTTTTTTCTGTAAAAACAAAATCCAAATCCAATCCGGATCCGGCTGCAGGAAAGAAAACCTCACTCCTGATCCTGTTGGAAGCAGCCGGAGTCCGGATCCAAAAAATCCAAAATCCAGTCCATGCACACCTCTGTAGGGTACCACGGAACCCTGTTGAAGAATACTGAGTTAGATTATATTTATCCACACACACGGAAATCCATTTTGACGAGCACAAATCTAACTACACATTTATTAGATTTGCACAGAAATGTTTTTTAAACCCAACAATGCGTTTTTACTCGCAGATACAAAACTTAAGAGCACTCACAAAAGCTTAGAGCTAACCACAGCCACACCTTAACCACCGTCATCCACCATACTCCTACGAAGTTCTATAACCCTATATAAGGACTACGGTCAAACGTCAACAACGACCCAACACTCGATCAATCAACCGTGTAGTTAATCAGTAAAATTTGACATCAAGTAAGTTGATAAGCTTGTTGAAAACCGTGTTGCAGCTTCATGTAAAAAAAGCCTATTGATACAACATCCCTGATACACGATTGTTTATTGTTTGGCTAAGTTAACAATCGCTTAAATACACATGCTATAGTTTAAACTACTCAAAATCAAAAACGTCCTTCAACTCCGAGCAGTGTTCCGACATTAAAACCACTTTTATTTCAATACAGTCTTTGCAGTTTTATAGCCTACAGCAGCATGGCCCATAGTGCCTCCCCCATAAAAGTGCTGTAAGGGGCGGACCGCCCCCTATGCCCCCCCATAGCTACGCCACTGGTTTTTCTTTACATAAATACTATGCGTTAAATGTAATGTATTGTATATTGGGGGCACCAACGTTCAGGTTCGGGGGGGTCTCCAACCACCTAGCAAGGCCCTGTTAGTAACAACACGATAACTCGCAGAATCGAAATTACGGGGAAGGATTTGAGTGAACAGATTTACGAAGATTTTCTCTCTTCATCTTACACAGTATTGGCCATCGACGAGTCCACTGATATTACGTCAGAAGCACAGTTGTTAGTGTATGGCAAATTTGCATGTGAATGTCGCATAGTAGAGGAGCTTCTTTGCAAACGTTGCATTCGACAACAATAGGGCACGATATTTTTAGCGCTGCGGATACTTTTTTCACGGAGAATCAGTTTGATTGGGGTCGTGTCGTATAGTGTTGCATCAACGGCGCTCCATCGATGATGGGAAGAAATATTGGATTTCGAGATATCCTTCAAAGAAATTTCCTCACGTCCAAATCAAACACTGCATCATTCACCGGGAAGGTTTGGCTTCCAAAGAACTTTCGTCTGTGTTCAATGAAGTGATGCAGGTGGTAATCAAAGTGGTTAATTTTGTGAAGTCCAGAGATTTTAACTGCCGACTCTTCAAGGATCTTTGCTCCACTGAAAATGCAGAGCACAGCACTTTATTACTTTACATGGCTGTGAGGTGCCTTTCACGCGGTAGTACACTGAAGAGAGTTTTTATCCTCAGGAATTAAGTATAAGATTTCCTGCACAACCGGAAAAATGAAAATGCAACTTTTTTCAGATGATCTGTTCATTGCTCGCCTTGCGCTCTTGACTGAAGTTTTTGAGAAACTGAATGAGCTGACGGCAATAGCTCAGTGGTTAAGTGTCCGCCTGTCCTCCTCCCAATTGGAAGGTTGGCTGTTGGATCCACAGCTGCTAATGACTGCGGAGGGCGCCGAAAAATCCCGACAATGTCACAATTGCTTTCTTCAATAGAGTACATTTGCTTCCGAAAGACCTCAGGTTCGAACATGGGGACGCAAAATTTGCTTCTTGCCCTGGGCCATTACTAAACTCGTTACGCCTCTGCCTACGTAAAAATGTTGTTATAGCTTTTCACACGATGCAATATGATTCAATCAAGGTAATTAGTTCCGACAAGAAACACACCAGTTACCTTGGTGTTGCAAAACTAAGATGCAGACGCACTGCTGAGCGGACTCACGGATTGCACTGGTAGCATAGGCCTACCTGAAACTGTTTTTTCGCTTTACAGGCTTCTAAAATCTTGCGTGGTTCCACGTTTTCCATATTTATTGCCATCCTATCTTCACTGGTGCTTTTCCTTTCAAAGCTGCTATCAAGAATTGAAATAATAAACTTGTAACAAAACAGACCAATTTTCTACAGCCCAACGGCAAGTCCAGAACTTTGCCAGCGAAAGAGATCGTGTTTGAGATTGCTGGGCAGTTCTCACGCGTAAACGAAATAAGGGAACACGAGTACTATTACGAAATAATAGCAATATTGATTCTAACCCGCAATATTGATTCTGACCTTGCTTAAAGTCCGTCACGTAAATACTGAAGTTCAACGAAGTGCAAAGCAATGTTTACTTTAGACTGAGTATTTTTGATTTTGTTTCTACTTCGATAGGCACCAAAAAGGGGCGCCACAGCCGTTTGGGGGCATGGGGACAAACTGCTCCACTGGATCCGCCACTGTCATCAGAGATCATCAGTGCTTAAAACACGAGAGTTCTTGCAAAAGTTTAAGTAAAATTTAATTTTTGACACGAGAGTTTCTTCTCAAGGTTAAATAAAAATTTGGCGTAAGTCTGGTATACTCCTGCTGTAGCTTTCAACAGAATTTCAGTGGATTCTAGCTGCAGTGCGTATCAACAAGTGTTTAAGGCACTGTTATTTGACTTGCTGAGCTAGAAATAGCCAAGGGCAATTCTGATATTGAGCCAAAATCAAGCTGGTAATTTTCCTCAAAGTTTTTATGCAAATGAAACTTCCAAATGATTTTTGTGCTTAGGACCACTACTTCAGTGAATGCTATCTCCATAAGTAGGAAAGTCATCACACCAAAAATACATCATAAGAAAACAGAACAGCCACTTTCATAGAATATAATTCATAGTACTCAATGTTCAGTAGCCCTGCGTTTCTGATATTGTTGGGTTTCTTGAAAATCTCCAGCAATCTGATTGGATAGCATAACCAACCAATCACAGAAAAATAACTTTAAGATATCATGAAAGTTTTTACACCAGCGGGACTTGGCACATTGAAACAAAGACACTGTAAACTGAAATTTAGTTTTCATTTTTGCTACCCAAAAAGTGCTTACAACAAGAGGATTTTTCTGGATGCTGTTGGGACCGAAAATGTTAAATTTTGGAAGTGCTGCTTCTTCCTGAATTGGCCCGGATAACAGAATTCCCTACGTGGCCTACGAATTTCAGTCAACAATTCCTATTTTCTAATTTGTTTCAATACAAGTGATCGTGAAAACAAACGTTGTCAAAAGGTATGTTGGTGGATGATGCCTTGAGATAACAGTGGGTGAGGCAAAATGCACAAAAGAGCCAAAACACTTCAAGATTGCTGGAAAACCTGATGCGATAGACAGAAAATAGGGCATTTTAGATAAAAGCGTACCTGAATTATGGGGTAACGCTGATGTCAAAAAGAGAAAATTTTCATACAGAGAAAATCAGCATCAAAGTTTGGTTTTGTGAGAGTTTTCGAGGTCAATTTTCCGAAATTTTCTTCAATGTACGCTTCAACTTTCCATGAGACTAACACAATTGTTATCTTAGCTTTTCTTGATTTTCAAGATTGCGACTTTGAAAATGGACTCTGTCTTGGGTGGGAAAACTTGCTTCACCCAGAAGACAACCTGGACTGGTCGATCATTCGCGGAAGAACTCCTAGCGCATTAACTGGACCAACGCACGATCATACCTTGGGCACTGATAGTAAGTAATGACCATTAAATGCTCTACATTTGCTGTAATCTTTCGGCGAATCAGCCGACTGGGCTCTGCTTTCATCTTTTTGAGATGATTCTAACTTGCAAATATCTGTATTCAAGTAACTTCACAATTGTCATCTTTCGCTGTTAATTGCATTCAACGTGTTCATGGTCTAGTGTAGGTGGAAGTAATCCAACTATTGATTCTATATTATGCATCTAAGTGCTTTTCTCGCTGTATAATTAAATTCATTGAAAGCTCTCATAATTCGTTCAAAGAGTTTTCTAGTGAGTTGTTGCGTTGCACATTTAAATGTTTTTTCCTTCTCATTCCAAAAGAGGGTCGATACATCTTTTTGGAAGCGTCAGGAAAACGCACCGGAGATCGAGCTGTCATGGTCACACCAACGATCGATGTTAGATCCATCAAAACGACATTTTGCCTCAAATTTTGGTGAGTAGTTTTTAAAAACACAAAACCCTGAAGTTTTCGTGACTTTTTACCAACAAATGCTTTGCAGTGAAGTTAGTCAATGATCGTTTGGGTGTTGTAAAGTTCTACAAAAAAAACGTAAATTGATTACTTTCAGGATAACTTTCTCTCAAATTAATAATTGTATCAACTCAATTCTCGTTATTTTTAAATAAAACTAAGGCAGCCAAAGCCATACTGAATGTTTTCAACATTTTAAAAATTGAATTGCACTTATCGTAAAACAAGCTTTGAATAACCAGCTCACGGATAGGAGTTGGAGCTTTCAGGTTTCCTGAAAAAACTAAATCTTAATCAGAGTTATAATGGCACGCTTTGTAGCAGCGATACAGTTAATGAATTATAGTCAAAATTGAAGAACATGAAAGGGCACTTTCAATCTGTAATTGCAATGAGTGAAGAAATAACCTGGAATTGTTCATGCTTCAAATGGTCTTTCTTTGTTTGATTTGAAATGTAACAATCGAAAGAAGTGCCCAAGACATTTTCATGTTGAAACTGAGCCGTGAACAGAAGGCATAGCATCATCCAAAACAGGTGTCGTCGTGATCATTTGATTGGTGACTGTTCTTGGTGCTACCTTATGGCACTTAAAACAAATAGGCAATACTCAAAACAGTGAAAATGCAAAACAGACGGGAACTTAAATATTTTGGAACCAAGCGTAAAACTCTATAACTGTCTCTTTTGCTCAAAGCACAACTGACTCATTTGTGGCAGAGAAAATAAATGCTACTGTACTATGTTGTAGATATGTTTTGGGAACAGAGCAATTGGTGCAGCAAACAATCGCAAACGAGCTTGTGCGTTAAGCGAAAGAAAGTCAGTTCTTCAAAGACGAACAACAAAGAGCTGGTAATAAGACGAGACTGTAGTTATCAAGTTTATTACAAACAATGCCCAACACGCAAACATTTGTCCTCTTGATAGCAGTTTAATTGCTTTTTACATAAGAAAAACAATGCTTAAAATGGTGGTCATCAGACTGTGAGACCCCGAAGTTTGTAAGTCAACAAGGACGCAGTGAATACTCATGAGCATTCTACTATAGCAATACACAGCAGCGAGGCTGATCACTACCTGCATCCCAGCCATGCTTACAGCTTTTCAACATTTTGAGAAGTTGCTTGTTTCAACAGATCTCATGCAAAACGCTCCATTCAGAAATGAAGTCTGACGCTTTACAATGCGAATAATACTTTTAGCTGCAATTGGTGATGCAAGAAACAAGTTTCCATGCGTTTAAACAACACTATTTACAGTGTACACTGCGAAGGTGATAAATTTAGGCTCAAATTTCAACTGATACCAATCATTTACACGGTTAAACTTTGCTAGACAGTAATTGATTTTGGGTTTTATTTTGGCTGGAGTTTTATTTTGGTTATCATTGGTGAAGAGGAATACTGATTTTGAAAACGTGTTTCTTCAGAATTAGATTGTTAGAGAATTTCTGAAGGTCTCGTTGCTTTTTGTCACACATACGTTGCTTTTCGTCACACATGCGTTGCTTGTCGTCACACACACGTTTTCTAGGATGACAGATAAGATATGAAGTCTTAACACTGGTTTTGCAAACTGAAGTTGTTAGCTAATTTCTTTCCATTGTGCAGATCGGAAGCATGACCTGTAGAGTTTTGTGAAAGATTTAACTTCGAAGACTACGATGGTTGAACAGGAAATACCTTTGATGCCTGACAATATAAGCAGCAACCCTCACATACGTTCCAATGGTTCTCAAAACCCCTTATTGGCCATTGTTCCTTTTTTGCAACATGACCTTTACAGGGTAAACGCTCGTCTCAGCTTCACTGTATCATCTCAGATTTGATTTGTATGATAGTTCAATGCAAGCATGACCTCCAAAAGCATTTGTCAAAAGCATTTCAATTCATTTTCTCCCACGTCTTTGAAAATGTCAAATATTTGCACGTTTTGGGCGACGTCCATTTGCTCCATAATGCTGATGCAGCAAAAAAGATCACCATGGCAAATGTTATATTTACCGAAAGTATAAATACTAGTGAATGTAATGATGTATTTTGCAAGTCATTAGTGAGTACTGCAAAAAACATTTGAGATGAAAATTGTTCCTCCATTTTTGAAACAATGGAATGGTCCAAACCAGCATCAGAATAAAGAACCGTACGAGAAAACTTTGAATGTAAACACTGCACTAAAATGATAGGTAGCAAGTGCAGTAGTGAACAGAGTCAATGGATACAAGCATACGGCACTGAATGAACGACAAATAAACGTTACTGTTTGTGATAAGCTAAAAAACATTTTCATGCAGCTGAAGATTACAATCGTGGCATTTTATAAAGAATTTTTGCCACATGCGTTACATTGTCCTTGCTTTCTGTTCACACAGCGTGATGTAATCCTGCTTTCGTGTTGATACTTCTTTTCCCACTGGACCCAGAGAAAGACACTGTGGATGTTTCCAGCAGTCCAACCGCAACTGACCGCGTAAATCCAAGTGGATCATCTTTCGGGCTGCATACAGCCGTAACATTCAATCTACAAGCAGCGATTGCTATTGCGGCAAGTGTTGGTGAATACATCCAGACTTGGAAGCTGAAGTTTAGCACTACGAAAACAGTGTCGGTAGTCTTCCACCTGAAATAAAGGAAGCAAAACGTGCGTTAAAAGTCAACCACAACAACGAAACCCTGCCTATTAGCTCCGAACCCAAATGCCTCGGAGCAACGTTGGACAGGTCACTCACGTACAGTATCACCGACAACTTGAGTCACTTCGTAAGAAGCTGACATCACGCATCGCACTCTTTAGGCGGCTTGCTGGCTCGGGTTGAGGTGCTGGAGCAATAACTCTGCGAACTGCCACCTTATGCCTGGTCCATTCAACAGAAGAGCACTGCGCTCCTGTCTGGGTCGCAGGGCTCACACCCACCTGCCCTTAACACCTGCCCCAACATCTTGTGGCCCTTAACAGTGGATTGAAAGAATTCGCTGAAACGATGATTAACAAGTCTTCAGTGTCAACCAACCTGTCTTTTAACATTTGCTACAGCATTGGTTCTAAAACTTGTGTCACGCAGCTCACTAAAGAGTTTTTGATTCTTCGTAGGAAGTTTGTTCCAGGGTAGAATTGTTGAGGAAAGGTGTAGATGGATAAACCTCAAGTTTTGATTATATTTGTTTATTCATCACATGAAGATCTGCACAACAAGATTCGTTTAGATGGGAATATCTAGAGTACGCAAGGACAAGCTGCTTTAACTGCAGTGATTGATGTTATAAAAGAGTCTGCTTGGTTCAAAATCGTCGATTGTTTCTTCGCAGTAGGTAGTGTGAAATTTTTTAAATTACTTTTTTGTGATTTTTGTTGGGGAGGAATTGACAATGTTAAGGTTTCAAAGGCGGAATATGAAAAAACTGAGAACCACTGTGCTACACCTTCCACGCTGATTTTCGTGCACGAGTTTATCATGTCATTATCATTCTTTGAGAACGTTATCGCAACATCACTCAACTTCTTCCTTTTGGCAGGAAGTTGTTAACTTGTAGTTAGTCTTTGAATTGACATTTTGCAGGTACCACATGTATGGAGGAGGAATGGGGAGTCTCAACGTAGGGGCTATGGTTGGAAACATGTCCTTGATAAAGTGGACGAAACGCGGCAATCAGGGCGCCCAGTGGAAAGAAGCACAAGTGGAAATCAGTCAGGTGGAAAATCCATTCAAGGTGCACTACTACCGCAATGAGACTGTTGATTACAGCATATGAAAATGCACGTCATGGGCTGGTTTGCATGATGAAACGTCACTGCAGAATCTTTCATTTATGGAGGCTACTTTCACCCATGTGTTTTACGGAAACTTGTAGGAAACCCAAAACATAACCAACATCACAACGGTTCACGATTGACACTCACTATATATCAAAAGGAATTCTTTCCTAGAAAAGAATCAGACACGTTCACACTTACTCTGGTCTGCATTTCAAACATCTGAACTTGCTTGCCCACAGAATGAATGCTGCTTTGTGAAGTGAATTCACGTTTGCAGGTTCATGTCTCTCATTTTAGGGAAACGTATTTGCAAATAGCTCATTGCACTGATTTTTCTTTAACTGTTATGTCAGTGATTTTTCCAACCAACTTTCATAAAACGTAGCTTTCAAAGCAATCACATAAAGCTGCTTTCGCTTATCAATGAAAATATTGAACTCATTTTCATCAGGTTCGTTTTGAAGCTGTCCGAGGCGTTGACTACAGAAGTGATGTAGCTGTGGACGACGTGAGTCTGGAGAGAAACGCTTGTACGTTTGCTGCTCCAACACCAAGGACAACCTCCTCAGCAAAAGAAATTAAAACAACCGTGGCAACAACTACAGCAGAAAAAACAATATTACCAACAACTAGAACAGAAACAACAACATTGCCAACAACTCTAACAGAAACAACAATAACACCAACAAAATCAACCACCTCAACAACTTCTACAGTAGTTGCAAGATCAGCAAGCAAGTTTGATTTTATTTTCTTAGACATATATTTTCTGTCCGTGCCGTCTGCCCTTTGCGGTCTGACGTATTTCCTTGCATCTGCGTCAGTAGGTCTAAAACAGCTATGTCCAACCCGCAGCCCGTGGGCCGCATGTGGCCCGGTCGAAGGCTATGTGCGGCCCAATTTACGTTTTCGGTGTAGTTAAAGTATCCTGTGTACTGAAAACCTGTCCTAATTTTGACAGTTTTGAGTTTAACATTTATGATGCGGATGGTCTTCAGTGCCACTCAGAGACGCCGCCGGAATAGCGATAGGGCAGGGGTCAGTAAAAAAGTTGGGGGCAATCATGGCCGTAGTCAGGGTCAAATTTTTGCCTAGGCGAATGTGTTGATTACGTCCTCGGTTGGGTATGTTGTTAAATGTAGTTTAGGAGACCTAATATCCCGCACTTATTTAATCTAGGCTGGTGGTTGCAGCACATTATAGCTGCAATGCTGCTCTTTTCAAAAAACAGCCACATAATAAAATATCATTTGATTTAGCGTTACAAAAATGTTTTGTGGCAACATTACAGAAAGTTTACCGAGGTAAGTGCCTCATTTACCTCAATGTAGCCACGGCCTGCCCTAGACAATGAAAAATTATGAAAAAAAAATTGTTACTAACTATGCTTGCTACTGTTCAACAGCAGTGTTGACCTCAAAAATAATAAAAGAAACTAGAAAATTTGTTTCAATTCGATCTTGATCATGAAATTACCTATGATGCTGTTATGAAAACAACACTTTTGCCCGGTCGTCTCTCTTTTGTAGGGTTATGGAGGCAATGCCACCGCTCTCCGGCATCCCTGCTTACCGCTATCAGCAGTAACTGTCTCGCTGCATTACCTGCTAAGATGTCTGTGTTCAGCAGTCACATGCTGCAAAACGCCTAATATCTTAACTTGAAGTTAACATTAGAAGATTTGCTGCCATCTTATTGTTACACAGTAAAGACCAACAGTGAAACAATCCGCTCGCAAGTTTGGCAACCTGCCCCTGCAGGCAACGGAGCGGACATGAGTGAACTGCAAGCTCACCACTGCAGGACACCAGAAGAGTGAACCTGGCTCTTATGCAGCGTGAGTGTCATGCCGCCAAATAAACCGTCATTGCAAAAATTAAATCAATTAATCCGAATTGAGCTCCTGACGTCAACTTTTCTAGAAAATTTTGGTTCTTACTCCCAATTTCCAGGGAGGGGAAAATGCACGTTTTGACCCAGGGGCGGATCCAGCCAAAAAGGTTAGGGGGCGATTTCAGTAATATTTGGTGGTCAAGTCTCGTCACGGGTTCACTATTGTAAGAGGGATGAAGCACATTTCACAACACTGCTGTGACAAAACAGTGGATGACAAAATGGCCTTGTATTGCGAATGCTGTTTTCCGAATTGTACACAATCATGGTGCATAAAGCTAATTTGTAGCTTTTAGGGATCGCCCCCTCTGTATTCGCCGCTGTCTTGACCTCATGCGGACGCCAAAGATTTTGACGTTCTACTAGTTCAAAACTCTTTGCTTGAGTTCAGTGTAAAACACACCCAAAATCGTCATTCGTTTCGCATTTACATGTTTAGCAAAAATTTTGACCTCAAAACGAAGAACAGAAACTATGTAAAATCATTCTGAATTATATGTGTGCGCGAAAGAGCTTCAATAAGTTTGTTTCAAGTCGATTTTGATAAATCATGGAACTGCGTATGATACTGTTATATGAAGGGCACCTGTGCCCCAGTTGCCCCCCCCTTTTCAAAGGGTAGAGAGGGCAGTGCCCCCGTAATGCACCCACGTTCCGGCGTCCCTGGTGCCACTTCATCACGTATGTTACCATTGCAGGAAAAATTCGAACTCTTTCAGTACATAAGCTTTAGCAAAGTTTGGTTCGCTAAGGTCAAAGTAAGCCATTCAATGTGCAGCCCTCATTAAAATGTCATTCACTGTGCGGACTTCATTAAAATTTCATTCAATGTGCGGCCCTCATTAAAATCTCATTCACTGTGCGGACCTCATTAAAATGTCATTCAATGTGCGGACCTCATTAATATGTCATTCAATGTGCGGCCCTCATTAAAAATTCATTCAATGTGCGGACCTCATTAAAATGTCATTCACTGTGCGGACCTCATTAATATGTCATTCAATGTGCGGCCCTCATTAAAATGTCATTCAATGTGCGGACCTCATTAAAATGTCATTAACTGTGCGGACCTCATTAAAATGTCATTCAATGTGCGGCCCTCATAATATGTCATTCAATGTGCGGACCTCATTAAAATGTCATTCAATGTGCGGACCTCATTAAAATGTCATTCAATGTGCGGACCTCATTAAAATGTCATTCAATGTGCGGCCCTCATTAAAATGTCATTCACTGTGCGGACCTCATTAATATGTCATTCAATGTGCGG
>Ga0210059_1014249_pt1 | contig 11778 bp, 5 predicted proteins | sample Ectturendosymbi2_FD_188042 | JGI IMG/M metagenome (GOLD analysis project Ga0210059, IMG submission 188042) | Ecteinascidia turbinata endosymbiont from Florida, USA - Sample 2 (SPAdes) (version 2) | ecosystem: Host-associated > Tunicates > Ascidians > Unclassified | place: Key West, Florida... | reverse complement strand
TGCCCTAAACTGCCCCCCCCCTGGAACCGTCACTGTTCATAGTGTGTTCCGGGAAGTGTGACCTATTGTAATGAAGCAGTGAAAGGGTGAGGCTGAAATATGTACAAAACAAGTGTCGTGTAATATATACAACTTTCAAAAGATGTGCAATGGAATGTTCTCCATCAAGTTTGAGCTTTTTATCGTAAGAAAGAAGGTTTCAAATTTATAGCAAAAGACAAGGTACATGTGTATCAAATCATTGCCTGATGTTCTGACTACAAGTGTATAAACATACAGAGACTAACCTTCTTACTAGAGATAAAGTTCCGAAGAACCATTAATCATTTTGCACGATTAGCGGCCATCGTCAGCTGTGCTTAGTATATTGCATGCATATGCAAATTTTCGAAACGTACACAAGAATCAAGTAAAACAATATGTAGAGACACACGAAACAAAATCATGCTTTCAAACAACCTCTGCACCATAGTGACTTCGAAAACACGCTCCTAGACTTCATATTTTTACAATACAGCATACGACCGTAAATTTACAGTTTCCATGTAAAAGCATTGTGCTGTAACCAAAATCTTGGGTAGGAACATAAATGTACGTCCGCCGAGAACCATGACAGGTCTCTCTACCCGTACATGTTCGCCGACCGAGACCGAAAGTGTTTGGAGAACAAAACGTGCTACCTAAATATTCCAAGTATTTTTGGAAACTTCCAAACATTTTGGGCAAAAAAGAAGATGAAACAATTTCCTAAAAACTTCTTTGATTCTGTTCTTCGTAAACTGCACAACGTGACTGACGTTTTTCTGCAGAATTTTTGTTTCTATCGTGCATGGTTTTCCAAAGCCTTTTCAAAACAACACCTTGCCCTCTCAAGCAACAGCGCGAAAACCATACCGGTGGCCGAGCACCAGACAGCAAGCACGAATATGTTGTGGACCAGCAGTTGACCTGTTAGGAATCCTCAAACTAGAGTGAGAACAGTAGGCCATTAAGAATTTTCATATTAGTTTGAAGACTTTCGGTGCTGAAGTGCAAATTGCAGTATAAGAAATCGCTACGATAATCACACTTTCAAACAAAAAGCTTAACGGTTTTTAATAGAACACAGCAGGTCAAAACATTATGGAATGGAAATACCAAGTATCAACAGCATTCTAATAGATATTTTCAAGTTTTACAAAAATCATGTGTAACGAACCTTCCAAGCAAACATACAGTAAACCTTTTTTCAAAAGAAGTGATCTACTGTTTTCGTTCGAATAGGTCCCTAGTGTTCAAGCACGCACCGTGGAGTTCACATTATAATTTACTTATTAATCTGAAGATGTAATGTCAAACTTTCCGTTCTTCATAGCTGGCAAAGGTTGGCATTAACACAAAATCAATTCAGTTAAAGATGTGTTTGTCTTCATATTGAAAATCGTTGTTTGGTTTCAAGCTGATTTGCAAACGTTTACTGCTTCACTTGCACTCAATTTTTCACGTTCATCGGACATTCGTAAACGGGCATTGCGTTGAACGTTTGACGTCCCATGGACACATTCAGATTAGTATGATCATCTGGAAAAAGATGGCTTTTATTGAAGATATCAGCGCCTATTTTCAGGTGAACAGAAAGTTACTGTTTTTACGCATGCCTTGTGTTTATCACTGTTGATAAAATAAATAATTTATTACACTCGTTGATTCAAGACAAGCAAAAGTTCAACATACTTCTTTTAAAAGGTTTTGTGGAAGAGCCAACTCAAAACTCTCAATGTTTTATTTTTCCACATTATCTAAAGATTGTTATCTGTTCAAAGGCTCAAAAGGCACGGCAAATCTTCTAGTCTGCACTCGAAAAAATTTTTTTTGCTGGGGGATGCGTATATTGGGAGAGCGACGTCATAAGTGGAGGACTTTTAGGCCACCTTGGGCCACTTCACCAGTTTTTTATTACTAATCAGCTTGACCTGTGTTTTGTCTGTAACTGACAGTATTAATCATCATGAAAAACATGAAGACGTTGGCCGTTGAGTTTCACATCATGCCCTGGCTGTGTGCTTCTGGTTTTCAAAGTCACACAGAAAAAATATGCAGAGGCAACCGCTTGTCCTGTCCATGTCACAAAGTCTGGTCACCAGTTAATGGCAAACATGCTGCCTTCACGCTTGCAGATGGATCTGTCGTCATTCGCTTCTATATGTGCATGTATGGACTGCTTTGGCCCTTCTTTGAGTTTGTTATGGTTAAGGTGAGAGGCCATTAAATACGGCTTTTTGTTTATTTTTTTGACGACAAGACCTGTGCATCCAGAAATAGCTGTCGGCTTCACTGCTGAAAACTTCATAAAGGTCCTGCGCCAATTTTCTTATCGCAGAGGCCTGCAGTTGTTCATTTGCATTTAGACAATGGAACGAAGTTCATTGGTGCGGAGAAGATATGGTGTGGCTCATTCAAAGCAAGCAACGAATCCGCCTAACGCTATTCAAGTGAGAGGTGCGAATGTGACGTCACGAAATGAGACGCAGGATCCTGAAAAACGCACGAGACGCAGTCCGTGTCCATCAGGCATGAGAGAGCCTAATGCGTTCAGTGCGTCGAGCATTTATCTTTTTGTCAGGTGAACATTCTCTCACTGAAGACTAGTTGCACATTCTTTTTTGGAAGCAGAAGCAATATTGAATTGAAGACCTATCACGTTGGATGTGTATGAGAAATGAACACTTACCGAAAAACATCTTGAAGATGAACGCCCTTTTCGTTTATTTCACAGCACAAGGCTGTTGGTACCAAGTTCAGTACCTGGCCGGCCAATTTTGAAAAAACATGTTTGAGGGATTATCTGCAACCAGTCACTGCTCACAAGAAATAGCACAGCATGAAAAGAAATTTCAAAGTCGATGTGTGTTTGGTTTGTTGATTTTTTATCGTTTTGTTTTCTCTGTTTTTCATCGTCTCGCCTTTGGCGCACTTGCAGCCAAACGCGGGTTTGATGAAATCGCTAAATTATCTATTGGCTAGTCGCGTTGTGGACGGGCAACTTTAGCGACAGCTTTGCGTGAAGTGTTCTGAGCCGGCGCTCCATGCTTTGAGAGACAGGCAGAAGTTGAGAGATCTATGCTCATGGAAGAAAACATTTTTGCATTTATCGTTTTGTCTTACAATCAGTTTGAATTTTTTCTATTTATTCGGTAAAATGAGATGATGTTTTGTTTTGTGTACGATGTTGCCTAATTGCTTAATTTTGTAATTAGATACATTTGATAAATATCAACCTGTGCAACAAGTCATTAACTTCAATTTACCATTAAGATTGATGGATGCACGCAGCAAATTTTCTTCGCAGCGTAGCAACATTAACCATATAGCAAATATGAAAAGAATAAAAGATGCATGTGATGCGATCGGAAAGCCCGAGCTGCATGTGCGTGAAGTTTCACACTGTGGCATCAAGCAACAATAGACATCGCATGTCATGATCACTCTTGGCGTACGCTATTGCTACGTTCAGTCGTTCACATCGTTAGTATCACCAGAGATTACACGCCACGATCACTCTTCTATTGCTTGTTTCCGCCACATATATATGGGTGTTATTCTTCGCGCACATCCCGTTCTTGGTGAATCACACATTCAACACAACGCCAACGGAGAGGTTGCAACAACATCCCCTCCTTTTTACAACAAGCACGACCTTCACATCGTGACCACAGCACCATTTTGATGTGATCGGAAAGGTCGAGCTGCATGTGCGCATAGCTTCACACTGTGGCAACAAGCAACAACAGAGATCGCATGTCATGATCACTCTCTTAGAGGTTGCTACACATGGAACGTCGAAGGTGCAGCAGAAGCGAATATGCGTCAAGAGCAATGTAAATCGTTTGAATGCTTTAATCCCTACTTTTTGCAGAAAGGCTAGCGATGCAACGTATGCGAAAATGTATTTCATTCCCATTTGGATTGCTCAAATAGTGTAAAAATTTGTGTCACAACATTTCAGTAATAAAGCAAAACAATTTTTTGAACTGGTTGTGCTGTCAGTTGTTTGACTTACCATCTGAATTAATCTGTTCATAAGGTTGTGTGTCAGTAGGAGCATTTGTGTCTTCGTGTTGTTCTAGCAAGGAAACAATTTGTTTAAAAATAATGCAACAATCAACAAGATACGGTAATTTTCAAGATAAAAGCTTATAACTGCAACTGATATTTCACTTTATTCTGTTTCGAGTTGCAGTCTGTGTTGAAGTGCAGCAAGTGCAGTAAGTTCTTATAAACATATTTGTTGAGTGTTCTCGATTATTTGAATTAAAATCGAAATTACAAAGGTATTAAAAAACGAATAAAAGAACAAATAGCAAAGGACATTCACATTTGCTTTGCTGTGTCAATCACAAGACGCAAAACACATAAACTGCTTTTTGTATCCATAGAACATATTGACTTACCTTCTCTTGATGTAGCCTGGGTCCTTGCGTGTTCAACTGATTTCTTCCTTTTTCTAATATTTGAAAGCATGCATTTTAACTTACAGAGATACTATGACACACAGCAGAAAATAATTTTCTAATGTCTATGATATGGGTAGACACGGTGTTGAGTTATCTGCGATTTTCTTCGTTTAACGTTTCAGTTCTGTGCAGAATCGCAGCTGGCCAAATGTTTCACAATTTTTGTTTGATTTTGCTTGTGGTGTTTATTTGCCTTTGTTTTAGAATAATACAATACAATGTCAGGCAAACGTTTGACTTGAATAATCTATCTTTCAAATACTGGCATAAAAGCAGTTTTATTTTTTCATTGCACCAATTAACTAATTTTGTTTGTTTTGGAAATCGTGCTTGGTATTTGCAACAAAATTTATTGATACATATATGCTGATACCAATATTTATTTCAATGTATGTTTTCAACTGAAATCTTTCAGATTTTCATTTTGATTTCAGCGTAAAATCTGCAGGTTTATTTTTTTGCAAACAAGCCGATATAGTTCGCATAACGAAGCTTTCATACAACACTAGATCTCCGGAAAAACTATCATGAAGTTTTCATAAATTCTGCTGGCTGTTTCGTAACATCATGTAATGCATAAATATACTGCAACATGTCACAGCTTTCCGTGTGAGATGCAAACAAATTTTTGCTGTTTAAAAACACGCAAACATGTTTGTCCGCAGAGTATGAAATATCCCAAAAACATTCATGACAAGAGTCAGAGGCCAACTGTAATTAGACAGGTTATTACTCAGGTAACTTACTTACAATGAAAACTTCTATTCTGTCTGTTCCTAACTCACAACGCATGGGGCATGGCACAATTTCGTTCTTGGACATATTTCTTTGATTTTTCTAGATAAGTTGTTTACATGTGATTGGAGCGGATAATACCAAGGAGTTTTTATATGCTTGTGAAAAGCGAACATATATTTCGCTTGAAATTTGTTGCAACACAGCACGAATAGTAAAGATATTTCAATCTATATGTTAAAACAAAAGAAAAGCCAAAATTCAAGATATTCAAGTGCATTACAGTATATGAAACAAAATTTGACGCAGGTTTGTTTCAACTTGTGGAATTTGGAATTAGTCTCGTTTGGTACGTGCAATCTCTTCTGTACAAAAAAATTTGGTGACTATTCAAGTAGTTGGAAGTTAGGAAATAAAGTAAGATCAAACTGACAATCGAATAAATGCTTCGGTTGAGCGTCATTGCGAAAATATGAAGGACAAGTGGGTCAACATCATGTGTGGATTTAGACTACGTAGTAAAATTTATCCAACAAAGGTGAAACAACGCCGCACAAGCCATTATATACAGTAATATCAGCTGAAAATTTCACTCAACATCTCTCAGAAGTTCACCTTTGCCAAAACCAGAAGCAAGTAAATAATGCTGTGCAAAGAAGCAAACACGTTATTGCTGTGATGGCTACAACCGCTTGGAGAGGAAACTCTGCGAGAGCAAAATATTTTGAAGTGATTGAAAATGATAAAAAATCAAGCACAAAAATGCCTCAAAAATTTTTAATTAACTGGGATGAAAAGTTCCGAGGCAAGTGTTCAGCCTTTCTTCCTCTTACATTATTTTTTTCGCAATAGTTACTTCAAAGAAGACCTTATAGGTTTTTCGTTTCAAGGTATCAAGATAGTTTCAATGGAAAGGTTGCTAATGGAACTTGACTTCATATCTTCCCTTGTGGTTTCCACTAATGCGTAGAAAACATTTTTCAATTTACCTAGTCGACAATAGTGCTATCCAGTGGCGTATGCAGAAAATTTTCATAGGGCGTTTTCATTCAGTGGCATTTGGTGGTCATTTGTATTTGGTGTGAGCTGTTTGTGACGTCAAAATTTGTCGTTATATCCATGTTTCCAAATCAACGTTTTGGCGAAATTTTTTGACATAATAAGCATATTTTTCTACATCCACTCGCCTTATTTTATGTGTCATTGCACTGAATATAAACTATCAGCGCTCCAGGTTAGGACATCGGAAAAAATATACTCAACGCTACGACATAGAAGCTCATTTGTGCAAAAATATCAGGCTGCGCGTTAAAACAGGGGGTGAAAGATACTCATCACTGCGTAAGAGCAATTTACAACTACAAAATGAGACTGCGCAAATGCCTTGTCGAATACGAGCAGTCGAGCATAGAAAGTGTGTGGTGGGACTGGCTGACGCACAACCCGGTTTCAAAGATCGAATCTTGCTAACTACACAAGATCTGCCAATGCGCATATAGTACGCAAGAAAACTTCCGATTTTTGCTATTTATAGACGTCCAGCAAACTTATAGTTTCCTTTTTTTCCGTGCTGAGACATTATCAAATGCCTGAATGCTTCTGTGTTAACAACTGCTGTTTTTGAGCTAGTGCAACAGTTCTATCATGCTACAGAAATGGGTAATGTAGGCAGTGGGGTTAGCTTGCACTGATCAACCTTAGAAGACAAAATAAAGACAATTGCTTCAGATAAAGTGAACTATCGCGGAACACAATCGTAAACATACGCAGTGGACAAAAGGTCTGTAGAAAGTAGTGAGAGGGGTTCTGGATGCAGAAGGTAACCCACATTTCCTCCAAAACCTAATTATTACTTATTGGCCCATTTAAAATGTTCCTTGAAATTTGCATGCAAATTCATTCAGTGGTATTTGCATTAAGTCGACAAATTAACAAGCAAAAGGTATGCGAAAATAATTAATACCCTTTCGCGGGTAATAAAGTTTTTGTAAAATATCAAGCTCAAGGGGGAAATAACCCAAACAACCCCCCAATTGCGTACACCCTTGATTGTTTCGGATAAAGTGAACTATCGCGGAACACAATCTTAAACATGCCTAATGGACGAAAGGACTGCAAAAAGTGGTGAGATAGTTTCTGGATGCAGACGATAACCCAGATTCCCACCAAAACCTAATTATTACTTTTTGGTCCATTTACAATGTTCGTTTTGAAAGTTGCATGCAAATTCATTCCGTGGTATTTGCAATAAGTCAAATTAACAAGCAAAAGGTATGCGAATGCAATTAATCTCCAGTGCGCAGGTAATAAAGTTTTTGTAAAATATCAAGCTCAAGGGGGGGTTTTAACCTCAAATCCCTCCCTTGCATACGCCCTTGGTGCTATCTTTTTTAGAAAGATGTCTAAAACAATAGCGTTTGTCATGACGTTTCTTTATTAGGAACATCGTCTCACGATTACACATTTATGACATTCATGTTAGCTTTTCAGACATTCCATGTTGTGAAACTGAAAAGGGATAAACCAAACCGCGTTTTTTTGCAAGGTTATTATACTTCAGCGCCATGGCGTAAAGAAATTGCAGAAACAGATCCTTAGGCGCAGTTAGAACCAGAGGTGTGGAGTCGGAGGTAAAATATCCGACTCCGACTCCCGACTCCGGCTTTCCAAAATTTCCGACTCCAACTCCCGACTCCAAACCCTTGCTATTCCTTCACATAAAGGGAATGAAATTTTTCTGTTAAAATCAATGGAAATCGTGGTGCATAGAAGAAAGCCCTGTTTCAACAAAAGTTTCAAAAGAAATTCTACCATTTCAACAGGAATCCCAATTTAGGAGTGTGATGGAAAAAATGATCCAATTGGACATCCAGAGTCGGAGTCAGACATAAAATACCGACTCCGACTCCCAGTGTTGTTAGGAATCCAACTCCGGCTCCACACAAAAACCTACGACTCCTTGCGCCTCCGACTCCGCAAACATGGTTAGAACTCTTTTATTGTGCCAACTCAACATTTTCGTGAGAAAAAATTGATTTCAGGTTACTTCAAGTAAACTGGTTTCAGAAAAAGGGTAACTGCAAGATTGTAAGGTAGTTTAGTTTGTGAAAAGACGATTGATACATGAAGAATTCTTCTTTATCTGCCTTATCTGGGTGAAACATCAGTAAACCAAAAAAAGCATTGCGAAATTTTTCCGAAAATACATCTGAAAATTTTTCCGAAAATGTATCTGAAAGAACTTGATCAACTGTCTCTCATTCATAGAACACATACGATCGGAGATCAGTTAGGAGAAGCAAGCACATCTGGAACAATGCAATGTGGCATGCAAACTTAAAGGTTCTTGTGGTAATTCTATACTATTCAACCACAAAGGTATTTGAAAATTCGTCTTGAAGAACACAACCCTTTGAAATCTTACCATCAAACTACCGATGTAGTTAAGCATTTATAATCACAACCAGATAATTTCGTGGACTTTAAAAATTCCGAAATCTTGGCTTCGGCTTTTAACCACTGTGAATTAATAACTAAAGAGATACAGTGGTGTGTTCAAGGGGAGGCGAGGGAGACAATTGCCTCGGTCCCTCCTCCTTTCGGGCCCCCGCTTGAGGTGTTGCGCATGTAAATTTTCCTTATTTTTGGTGAAAAACCTATTATCCACTGATATAATGTACTACAAAGCAGATCATACGTAAGTATTGTGCTTTCAAGCCCCCCCCCCTACAGAAACTCTAATATGCAGGTACTGTGCTTTCAAAGGGACCCCCAACAGCAACTGCAATTCGAAGGTAATCTGCTTTCAGAGTGCCACCAATAGCCACTGAAATGCGTAAGTACTCTGATTTTAAACTTCATTGAAGGAGCTCCCCGAAAGAAATTGTAGTGTTTAAGTACCCTAATTTCAAAAGGTCCCCAAACAGCAACTTTAATATGTAAGTAGCTTGGTTTCAAAGGGGCCCCCAACAGCAACTTTAATGTGTGAATACCTTGCTTTCAAAGGGCCCTAAACAGCAAGTGTAATGTGTAAGTACCTTGCTTTAAAAATCCCCCCTACAGCAATTTTAATATATAACTACCTTGCTTTCAAAGCCTGGGCCACGAACAGCAAGTTTCTCATGTAAGCACCTTGATTTCAAAGGGGCCCTAAACAGAAACTGTAACGTGTAAGTACCTTGCTTTCAAAGAGGCTCCAAACAACAACTTTAATATATAAGTACCTTGCTTTCAAAGGGGCCCAAACAGCAACTGCAATGTGTAAGTACATAGCTTTCAGAGGAGCCCCACCACCATCTCCAATGTGCAAAAAAGAAAAGCTTCACGCCAACTTCTGTACCTAAGCGAATTGTGGGTTAAAATTTCTCTCAAAAAGTTCTGAAAAAGACCCAATCAAATAAGAGCAAATATTTACACCATACGATAACTATTATACCAAATGATAATTTTTATGCCAAATGTTGATTTTAGAGATTGACGTATTTGGTTTATTGATAATTTTATTAAAATGCTACATTTGAACAGAAAGTATCCAAGTGGAGCAGCAAAGAGAAGGAAAAAGGAAGAAATAATAAAATGTAAAGGTCTCATGGACAGATTTGTTGCTGTGGCAATGTGGTACTGGTGAGCCTACAGAGGAGAGTATAGCTTCAAGCACCCACAGACGGTTCATGGTAGCAATGTTTGTCTTGGGCATGGGTGGGGAACCTGCGGCCCGCGTGAACATTTGATATGGCCTGCATCAGACTTTCCGTTACCTTAGTTAGAGCACAGCATCGCGTTGAAACGAAGCTTCATGATAAGCTGGTGCTTAGGTAGTAAGTTAAGGTAAGTTACTCTCCCTCATAGTTAGACAAAGGTAGAATTTTGGATACGAGTAACTGATTTTGCGACAAGCCATATGCACAATTCATGCACAATTCAATAATGCACAATTCATGCGACCCGTCATAGTAAAAATGTTCCACATCCCTGGTCTAGGGCATAAGCAGATGTGCCCTGCACAAAAACGCAAGTGTTGTGAAAATGAAGTTGATAAATACATCCTTTAAAACATTCATATTTTTATCCAAGGGTTCATTTTTTATATTTTTGAGTTGAAAACGCTAGACAAATTTCTCATTTCTTGTAATGTTGCACCTTTGTGAAAATTTCTGTCAGAAAATAAGACAACATGCGATTGTTATAGCAATGACCACCCTACATCTTTTAATTTATCAGAAACTTATTTTAGTACAGATAAGCTACTCAATAACAGGCAATATAGGACTTCCCACTGAATTTGATTGAATGGCATCGTTCATACCTTCTTTAAAAGTACACAAACATGTTCGTTCATAGGCAAGATCTTGTGTCATCTACGCCTGGATTCTACTTCTGTAGTGTCGCTCAGTTTATTTTCTGCCAGCTAGACCACTACGGCGCGTAGTTTGGTATTTCGCTAATTTGCTTTCATTTTAAGATAAAAAAAGATGATAGCTGCAACCACCAGCGCTGTTGCAACCACTCCAGATATTGCCGTTACGGCTGTTTCTGTTAGTAACTGTGGTGATATGTTACCTTGCTTCGCTCGTAAATTGCGCTTGGGCCCTTGAGCAATTTCGCCCGATTGCCTGATTGCTTCCGCAACTGTGGCCGGTTGTTCTGAACGTAGTCATTTCTACTTACTCACCGACAGATGCGCACCGTTTCTTAATCGCTGCCGTTGTATTCATGCTGCCTGCTTTTTACGTTCGCATCTGATTTCAGTGTAATAAAACCTACATCTAGGCGCAACGGCGAGTTACGTGTCACCACAGTAATGTTAAATGTTTTTGTAGAACTAGGCCTTAAAGCATCTCATTTGTGTAGATGATTTCGAAAACAATGATATGACGTTAGGATTGAGAAGACTGCCTGATAAAATGCAGGCAGCATCTCATGACAAAGAACGTAGTAATTGAAGACAATTAATTACATATGAAAGTCTTGCACTTATTGGAAAAAACGACATGAAAATAATTACATAATGGTTTCATCTTGCGGTGCCGCGTTGTAAAGAACATCGAAGCTCAGTCATGATTGACACGTAGTTACTCGTGAAACATTCCTAACCACAGTATGGCAAATCTGCCAAAGAGCAAAATTTACAAGCTTTATTTTCAATGCATGACAAACGTTTCAAAGTAAGCGAAAAAATGAAAGATCGACATTTAAAATTGTTGTGATTTTCGCCACCAAGTTGAAAATAGTCCATTGAGTTTGTCAATAGCACTGGCAATTTTTATGTTTTGTAAGAAAGTTATTTCACTACTAAGTTTCTTTCTTGTGAACAGAATATGCATTCATATTAACTATTGTGACTTTTATGAAGTGGAAGCGAAAATGAAAAGTAATAGAAAAAACACTTAACCTTTAAAGCACAATCGATTTTCTGCATCTTGGCTGGAAAAGTAGTACAGCAGGAATTTTGCTTGTTTTGTAGAAAAATATTTTAGAATGAAAAAAGTGATTGCGTGTTTTTTTTAATTTAGTTGGTTTTAAAAATCATACTCCTGCTATAGGTTGCGTG
>Ga0210059_1014248_pt1 | contig 11780 bp, 10 predicted proteins | sample Ectturendosymbi2_FD_188042 | JGI IMG/M metagenome (GOLD analysis project Ga0210059, IMG submission 188042) | Ecteinascidia turbinata endosymbiont from Florida, USA - Sample 2 (SPAdes) (version 2) | ecosystem: Host-associated > Tunicates > Ascidians > Unclassified | place: Key West, Florida... | reverse complement strand
CCCCCCCCGGAAAATTCCTTCCGACGCCCATAACCATGAATTAATTGTGAATATTTTAGAACAATTTACTTAACTCACTAATTAACGATACTCTGTTTTTCATGTACTCTTCACCTATTGTATTACATAAAGATGGTTAAATCTTTTGTAATCGGTTGTTATATCTGAACTCTCTGAATAGCTGTTAGTTGTGATTTCCACCCTTGTCTCTTCAACTTTTTCCGAGTGTGCTATGTGCCCTGTGGTACATATACGCAACTATGGTTCTCCATCATAATCCATGTGTAACTGTATTGCTTCTTCATGGTCTTTGTTCACAAAAATTGCTTTTTGTCTCTGCTGCATGTGTCTTTTCTTTAATGTCATGGTTGCTGCATGGCTTTATGCTTCATAACCTACACTGTCACTTACTTCTCCCTCCTATGTACATGACTGACTTGTTCAATTGTTTATCTCTCAACTCTTCACGCATTGCTTGCCTGCCATCATCTGTGGTATGTAAATAAATGTTGCGTATACGATTTGACTTCTGGGTTTGTCATTGTTTGTTTTGTTTTACCACTTTGATCTTTTCTGTATTCGTTTTTGTTTCTGTTTCGTCCAATTGTGTGATTGCACATTTGATTTCCATTTTTCCATTTGATAAAAAACATGTTCAGATTGCCATAACATCCATCCATTCGTCACACATCTATACGAGACATGACGACATCTCTTCAAGAGCACGCGAGGCCGTCAATACACGCGAAATAATGCCAACAGAAACACGCGTTCAACTCTGAAAAGTCACGGTGTAATTGATAAGTCACGTGATATATACGAATACTGTGTAAGCTGGAGACCAGCGCGGGGCGGGTTGTGGGTACCCGCATTTGCGGAGCGGTTGCGGGAACCCGCAGAGATATGCGTGCGGGTGCGGGGCGGGCGCGGGATGAAAAAAATTGTCACCGAATGTTGACTCAATGTATGTGAAAGTGACATGAGCAAAAAGAAGGTTCACTTCTTATTTTATAGACTTTTTTCAAAACTTCCGTTGGTTTCGAAATGAACCACGGAATAAATTGCCACTAGCGGTGAAACACGTTGCATGATTTTTAGTGGTTTTCCGTGACAGGTGCAGATTTGGGCTGAAACAGTGTGGGGCGGATTGGGAGGGCTTGCAGGGCGGGTGCAGGGCAGTAGCGGGCAAGATTTTTCAAATTCCTGCGAGTGCGGGGCGGGTTTAAAATTTGAGGGTGGCGAGTCGGGAGCTGACAAAAAATTTCAATCCGAGCAGAACTCTAGTGTGAACATGTGAGCGGTTTGTGCTCATCAAGAAGGCTCAATGAGCAGTCTGTCACACATGCGTTGATTCCAGTTCAAACATACTTGTCCGTCATGGGCGTCGATAAGGGGGAAGGGGGCCTTGTCACCCCTGACTTTTTGAAATTTGACATTTTTCTATTAAATTTTTAGCAAAAAGGTTGTTTTCTTATTTTCGAGTGGGTAAAATGAAATTTCACCATTTTGACACCCTTTGGAAAAATCCACTATTGACCCTCCCCTGGAAAAAATTCTTCCTACACCCATGTTGTCAGTATAACTGGGTCACGGGCTGCAACAGAACTACTGACATCCGGTCAATAGTAGGTGTGTCAGAAATTAAAAACAGCTGTCTCTACCAAAAAAGGCCAAATGAGCAACAACAATGCAAAATCCAAGTATACTTGAGTGAAATCATACCTCGTGTTGGACATTTGAAAATCAACTGTTTTCATCAACCAAATAAATCATCGAATGAAGAGCAAAACGCTACACCACAAAGAACGCAGATGACGGATATATCCACAGAAAAAGACGACAAAACCAAGGTTCTACAGTATGCAAACCCGTAGGAGTGCACTTCTGAAAATGTGCATCTTGCCATTGAGGTCACGTCAGGTCACTACAGAGCAATTTTGCATCCAAGACGTGCGATTGGGACAGCTGCCCTCAAACAACCCATTGAAGACGTAATTCCTCAGAAAAGATGCTTATGCAGTTGTATCCCATACACACGCACGATACTATCGCAAACAAAAAACAATGTGTTAACAGTGGTCAAAGGGAACGCGAAGGTTGAGATTCTAATGCTTGCTCAAAGGAAGTTTACAGGTACTGGCAATACAAAAAGTAAATAGAGGCTACTGCGTTTTCGCATTTTCCATATATGAAAAGCAATGCTTTACCCAATATCAAAACAACATCCATAGCAACGTGGTACCATCGAGCGGAAATAACTGCAGCTTGTTCTCGGAAAATATCGCATAGCTTCAGTAATGTTAAAGGGCATAAACATACGGCTTTCAAAATCGTGGTATTTCAAAAGGTGCTTGAAAATGGGCAGCGAAGACGTATTTAAAGACCTTTTCTTAGGTCAAACTCATCTTCGCTGTTACTGACCCGTGGATGTGCTGAACATTCTGCATAGTTCTCTTCACAATGGAAATCTGGCGACTGTTTAAACGAGTTGTCTTAAGATGTCGCGACATTCAATGACTTTGGCAAATAAAGATGGTCAACTAAAAGGTTTCAAATGACGATGGAACAGCGATACGGCGTATCCAACATCAACAAAGTAATGGAGGCCATATACATCAGTGTATGAAGTCGTGCAAAAGAAAGTCTGGAGCATGATTGCAAGAAAACGGTTCAGGTTTTAACTGACTAATATCAGGCCAAGCACCCTTTAAAGTGATGGTACATACGCGCACGAAATATATTTTGGGTATATCGTTGCGTATGTGTAGCACTGCTGCTTTGGAAGGAGTACTTCCAGAATCAAATTCAGTGGACTCCAGAACTAAACTGGCTTGAACGCAAATTAAAGCTTTGGGGTAAGAAATTGGAACTTTTGAGTTTACTATTCAGCAATTGTGCGCTAGTGTTGTGGCTTATAGGTTATCACCGCTTGGCAAGGGCAGGTTAGTGCACTTTGTATAGTGCTTGAAAGTACAGTAAATCTTAGACATTTGACATGTTTTGGGTGTGAGTTTATGAAAAAATACCTGCATTCTCCAGTTTAAACTAAGTGAGTGTATTTTTGAGTGAAAACGATGGAGAACAATATCAGTTTTTTCATAGCCGTATAGCCGAGATAACAAAGACCTACCAAGTTGGAAAGTATGTAAGTTACAATAAAAATAGGTAAGACCTGACAAAGCTACGATAAAATTTAGTGTTGTTTTCTTAACCACGAAAAAAATGAACCAAGCACAGAAAATATAAAAAAATATGTTTTACAATTTGCGCCAAGTTTTAATGTAGCATTGAATGCTTGTTCTGTAATTAAGGAGTTTATACGAAACATTTTAGTGAAGAAGACGTAATGATCGAAAGACATGCTTATCACGTCCTATTAATAGAACAACAGGGTAGTTGCAGCCGGAAACGTCGCCTTCACAGCAGTTACGACTCATCTTCTGTAATTCTCCGTGGATTCAAATCTGCCGTTGCTTGAGCGCTCACAAGTTGAACTTCGTTTACAACGGACTTCCCTGAAAGGCCTTCGAGTTCTTGCCAAAACGTTTTCGCACACTTACAGCTGATGTGACTTCACCTGTAAAATAAACGTGTAACACACTCTGTATGTGTGTTCAAATGACCCCTTTGCGCACTGAACTTTTCTTAACCAGAAATCTGGATCCATCACTGCCATAGAACGGATCGTGATCTACAATAAAAATATTTTCAGAATTAACAAATGCTTTTCTATTGTTATAGTTTTCAACTTTTGCTCCTTTTCCTTTGTCGCATTCCTTTATTTTTTTCAAAAAAAAATTGCTTCTACGTTCCTTCGGGTTGACCAATCCCCAGCAGATACTTTCAGATTATAGTCCACCTAGGTTGAAATGAAATACTTTTAGCATTAAAAAACTTGTCTAAACGTGTCATAGATAACGTGAAAGTTGAACCATTTTTTTGCTTGACGTAAGTTGATCGTGGGTCAAATTGACATTGCTTTATATAGCAAGATAAAGTTTCATTATTCAAACCACTCAATTAGAGCTTCAAAAGATGCCACAAACTAGTTAAACAAATACCTTATAGCAGGGGTCTCCAAACTACGGCCCGCGGGCCAGATGCGGCCCGCGAAGCCATTTTGTCAATGATGAAAAAATAATATACAGTACTTGCGAAAAATTTGTTGATTTGGTATAATTATAACATATCCCGCAACAATTACATTGCGTAAGACGTCCGGCCCTCGACATGTTCTTTATTACCTTATGTGGCCCTCGGACAAAAGAGTGTGGAGACCCCTGTCCTAAACGAAGCATACACAAGATGGTAGTTGCGTTTGTATTGCAACCGTGCAAATGCCAAACATCAGTTTTTTTGGTAAGGAACAAGTCTGATACTTTGAAGCAGAATTGGCGTGAACTTAAATTATGAAGGGCAGTGGGTAGAGCAGTGTTTCCCAACCTTTCCAGGACACGGACTATTTTCGAACCAGTATAAATCTTCGCGGACTCAAGATAGACAAGAGTACGAGAATAATACAAACACTAGTTTTAGCAAAATTGGTTTATGGCCCACATTCACATTTTTCAATGAGAATCATGTATCTGAGTTTTTTCACAAGTTTGTCGAATTAAGGGCCTGTGATCATTAACACACACCGGTACCAATCAAAACGTCGATTGTTTGCCTTTGCCTCTAGTGGTTGCGGATTCATCCAGAGCCTTCCGCGGACTCATTTCAGTCCGCGGACTCGGATTGGCGAACACTGGGGTAGAGAGTCCCAAAGATTTGAGCCTTGATGGAAAAAAGAATTATCTAGGGAATGTGTTTTACAGGGGAGTAGCTGAACATTCATATGGAAACGTGAAGAGTAGTCGGAACGATTTTCAGAAAATTTGGGAGCAAGTGCAGATATGAAGGATGGGCCTGGTCCAGAAAGGATGATACGGAAGGCTTTGAGACGCATTCACAAGCAGAATCAACTATTATTCAAAACAAAGTATCAACGTGGTTTCAGAGAAAAAATATAACTGAAGCGCAAGGCTATGCAAGTAAAACGGCGCGTGCAGACAAAAGTGCACAGCGCGCAAAACAGTAACCGACTACACGTCGAAATTATCCGCTGTTACTTGGCGACAGTCGCTAGGAATTGCTTTTTCAACGCTGGAAGCAGACCCGTAGCCAATTTCAAAGTTTGGAGGAGTAAAATGCATTTTAGGGGGGCAAGATTTTTGTTTTTATTATATGGTTAAAACAAAATTTTCATGGGCACAACAAAATTTGGGTGGGGGGCACTAACAACGAATGCCCCCCATGGCCTGGCTGCCAGCACTTCTGCCGCGATCCACAGCGGAGAGCGGTATGTCCAATGGTTTAAATTTCCACGGGACGAAATTTTAAGAGGACAAATACTTGGAATTCGGACAAAGAAAAATGATCTGCTACCGTAAAAGAGGACTCGTAAGGTTGCACTGAATCCGGTTTTCAAGGCAAACGCATACGAGCTTCTCCTTTTACGGGAATATGTGGAGTCCGCAGCAAATTATGTTTAGTTCTTTCGCTCACCAACTATGCTGAGATCAGCTCCCACTACCCGGTCGCTTAACGCTAAGTCGCAAACACGTGGAAAGGTGTCTCGCAACTCGAACACCAAGAGTAGTCGACGAAACATGAGCACAAAACTTAGGCCTCCTAGATGTCTGTCTAGGACAGGGGTTCCCAACCTTCTCTGACCCTGTACCCCTCCAGCATTTCGACAGACGATCATGTACCCCTCAAATTTCTTACGACAAAAAGGCTGAGAAAAATAAACTAAATCTATTGAATTTTTCTTGGAACTTTTCTATTTTACAATATTTGGAAATAATTAATATATAAATGCAGTTTATCTTCTACTGCAAAAACGAAATGTACCCCTTCAAATAGGTAAATATGCCCCTAGTAATACATGTACCCCAGGCTGGGAACCCCTGGTCTAGGACATAGGTTCCCAACCCTATTTGAAGCTGGCACCCCTTTCATAAAAATAAAGTAGCGTTCGTACTGTACCCCCTCGTTTAAAAAAGGCATAGAAATCACAAAAACAGTATAATTTTGCATAATATTTCATTTTTGACTTACTGCGCGTAATACGTAGTCCCAGCCCGTAACTACTGGGAGGCATTCGGGGGCAGTGCCCCAATTTTTTTGTGCCTCCCCAAATTTTGTTGTTTCCAGAAAATTATGTTTAAGATCATACAATAAAACAAAAATATTCCACCCTGAAAGTTTGTTTTGCCCCTCCAAACCTAAAAACCTGGCTACCTGCCTGCGTTGGCTTACTGACAACACAAAATAAAACACTCAGTCGAATTGTGTAACTTTCATACCTTACTTCTCATGAGAAACAAACCTAGTGATTTCTGTCGCTGCTTCTTTGGAACTATTCGAACTATTCGATACACTTGCATCTTCAAATTTTACGATGCCAGTTTCTGAATACGTGACAACAAACGTCACAGTAAAGCCAGCTAGCCAACGTTTTTGCACGAAATAAATTACGGCTGTGCAGTGGTCTCTCACGTGTGCAGCCGTTAAACTTTTTTGTTATTGTTCATTTGAGTAATAACACTTGCAAGCTTTCTTGAATCTCGGCTATTTGGAAAAAAAGTACATCCAAGAACATACAAACTTGTACCCTCGAAAATCGCATTTCGCATTTCCCAAAATCTTGTTTCGGACCCCAGAGGTCCGGGAACCCCCGGTTAGGAACAGCTGGTCTAGGAGGACCTGACAAAACCGCCTATAACAACAGCCGCACTGATGTTGCCATCTTGTGTCAACCGACGCTAGGTCGTGACGTGTGGTGAAAACACGAATCGAACGAGACGACGCGCCAGAGAAGAACGAGAGACGTGTTGATTTTGCGCATGAACGAAAAAGGTGATAGGCAGAAACTAACTGCACGACTTTGAACGTGTCGACTTTCTGTGTTCTGTTTATATTCAAAATCTTGTTTCGATTTTGCCGTTGGCAGATGGCTTATTTTTTATGTGTTTTGTAGTGAGAATATTATGACGAAACTAGTTGGCTGTCAACAGCCTACTTGTCTCTGTGTCAAGATGGAATTCGCGGTTGGAACCATTTCGCTTTCATGTGAATTGTATTCGCTTTCGTGGAGCTGTTTCCTTCATGTGGGGTCAGCACAATTGTGTACGGGAAATGGTGCTTCGCTTTACATGTGCAGTTCTTTGGAAGTTGCATGGTTAGCACCAGGGGTGTAGTACTAAAAAGAGAGGTGTGGGAACGCCGTTCCCAAACAAAACAAAAAGGAAGACTGCACCAAATAGTTCGAATAAAGTGAGCATTCGTTTACACGAATTTCCACACTGGATCTTCCTGTTTCACTGTAGACGTTTGACTGTGCATTGCAAATCTTCGTGTCGCTAGCACATCTGTAAGATCGTAGCCATGTTTTAATGTAATCTTGTGAAAAAAGGTGTGGGAACGCCGTTCCCACCCCACTACATCCCTGGTTAGCACAGAGTATTCGACATAGCAGTACACGTGTGTGATTGCATCTACAGTGGCGTTTAGGTGTCTCTAGTGAATAATAACGATAGTTCATATTTAACGATATTCTCAAGCCTATGATGGGTTTGATTGGGTAAATCATAGCAACTTACAGTAATTTTCAAAACAAGGAAAAATAACCAAGTAAGATAGACATTTATGTTGGCCCACCTACGTTTTCCATGGCCCCGCAGTGCCCCTCCCCCACACTTTAAATTCTAGAATCACCACTGGCCGGTTATATGTCCTTTTTTGCGGGAAATGGTCGCCAGCGGCTATATTGGGTGACAACGTTTTTGTGGCAAATTATTTCATTCAGTTTAGCAATGATTTTACGCGCCTTGATGTTTGAGATAGAATGCTTCTCCATGGCATATTCAAGAGCTGTAGTCACAGTGTTTGTTTGACTAAGCTTATTCCAACTATTGGTAGCCTACTCTGAAGTCCGTCTGAAACATGCACTAACGGAAGTATTTGTTTCTGAAAGAGAAACCCCTGGTGACATTCACAACAGGGGCGGATCCAGTCAGTCAGGTTAGGGGGAGGGGCGATTTCAGTAATATTTCGTAGTCAAGTCTCATAACGGCTTCGCTGCTGTAACAGAAATGTAGTATGCTCCACAACACTGCTGTGACAAAGCAATGGACGACAAAATGGCCTTTACGCGCGAATTTTGTTTTCCTAATTTTACAAAATCATGGTGAATAAAGTTACTGTCGTAGATTTTAGGGGAGAACAATCGCCCCCCTGGATCCGTCCCTGATTCACAATACCTTGGAACGTGCTTAAGAACATTAATCTCAAGAATATAGCAATGTGTTGAGATGGCCCTCTACCGAATGATATACAAGTCAAAAAATTCCCCAGAACCGTAAGGGCAAAGCGCATGACCATTTGTTACTTATCATCACAGCTCGGAATAACCCATGATAATGCTCAGTGTTTTTGATTCGCTTGGTTCCTTACGAGTATGCCCACTATATCAGAAGACAGATGAGCACAAACTATTAACGGCAAGCATCAGCGCAAACCACAAAGCAATCACTTCTTTTGTGTGGACAAGTCTGCGGCGCGTCTTTCTTGACTTGACACAGACGACCGTCTATTTGGTGCAGTTTGACGCACGGAGGGGCAAATATTATGGCAACAACGAAGATGTGGAAACTGCTCTCAACAACCGGCCTCGTACATTTTTTGACACACCCTCGAACACGCTTGGCACAATAAACCAGTCTCAGTGAGCTTGATGACGGACAAACGGTTACGATTTGGCGGAATCCTGATAGGATTATTTCTCGCCAACTAAGGTTCTCCGGAATAAGCCAAAAAGCCTCACCCCCACATTACCTTGTTTCTGCGTTTCGAATCACATGTTTATAGCATTTGGTGCTGACTAAATCTTTTCAGTCTATATAAGGTTAAAAAATAACCTTAGTAGAGTGTAACGGAGAGAGAGGCTGCAACATGCTACAAATCCCCAAACTTGCTAAGCTGGACGCCACACTTTTCAACAAAAAATTTCAGGAATTAAGTCACAACATGTAAATAAATCTGGCAAAATGTTGCGAACCGGGATGTATGGTGTTGAAAGGTCAGCCACAGAAAGTAAAGTGCACCCCTCCACTACTAACTCTATGGGAGCTTCTTAACACTCTACCGGGGTGGATAAACACCGCTCGAGCAGCTAAACAGCTGGGCAGCACTGATTAAAAGAAAAACAGCACATTGCAAACGGTATAGATGTGTATTTGATTTCGACGAGTCTGAAACTACGAAGAAATACTTTGGATGCAGTCGCAAGAATACAGACGAACTAAAAGACGCAACCATATTGCATGCAACTGTTTTTGCACATTTATGCAACAAAAATACGATTTTGTTCACACGGGTCAAGTCAAGAGTTGTGCGAAGAGCTGGAGACAGTCGATGGAGTTTTATCGTGGCAGCGATCGCATCAGGTATGCTTGTTCTTGAGTTTCAAGCTTTTCGACTACCCTACTTGTTGCAACTTGGATCGAGCCGCACTCCTTTTCATGTCGGAGCGTGTTTTGCAGAATCCGTTACTTTTTCCGGCGGCAGAAAAACAACCTTTACCCAGTAAATGGTACCTTTGCTATTGATAGAGCGCCTATGGTTCGCTGAATGGGAAATGCCAACAGTCAAGGTACGTATAGCCAGGCTCATTTTCAAGATTTGACTTTGGTGACCGCAACTATTTCATCTGAATGCCAAGATGTCGCAAAGACAGGCCTCAGTGTATTTTGATGATGGTTGTACAGCGAGATTTTGTTGCGATTGGGTGGCCGTTGGAAAAATTAGAAAGATCGTTACGGCCACTCAAAACGCCCTGAGAAATCACAGAATATAGCAACCATTGCGCCAACCCAGAATATGTTGCGTTTCTTTGAAAGCGGTTTGTATTCTTTGAAAGCGGTTTGTAAAGTTACATTTTCGGCGTTGTTGTTTCAGTTCCAAAACATTACCGATTAAAACTTTCAACTAATCGGAGAAGTGAACAATACTGGTAAATCGCCTGTGATGTCAACATGACCATCCACCACCAGTACGGCCAGTGCAAACAACACCATTAAGACGCATTCACAAACAGTCAACTATTATTCAAAACAAAGCACCAACGTAGTTTCAGAGAAAAAATATAACTGAAGCGCAAGGTTATGCAAGTAAGACTGCGCGTACAGGCAAAATTGCACAGCGCGCAAAACAGTAACCGACTACACGTCGAAATTATCCGCTGTTACTTAGCGACAGTTGCTAAATGGAATTTCTTTTTCACCGCTGGCAGCAAACCCGCAACCATGTTTTAAGTTTGGAGAGTCAAAAAGTTTTTTAGGGCAAAATTTTTGTTTCCATTATATGTTTGTAACAAATTTTCATGGGCACAACAAAACTTGGGTGGGGGCCTGGCGGGCATTTGGAGGCAGTGAGCCCCAAAATTTGGGGGAACTGCCCCCGAATGCCCCCCATGGCCTGGCTGCCAGTACTTCTGCCGCGATCCACAGCGGAGAGCTAAAAGTGGAATGATTTCAATTTCCACGGGACGATATTTTAAGAAGACAAATGCTTGGAATTCGGACAAAGAAAAATGATCTGCTAACGTAAAAGAGGACTCGTAGGGTTGCACTGAATCCGGTTTTCAAGTCAAGCGCAGACGAGATTCTTGTTTTACGGCAACATATGAAGCCCGCAGCAAATTGTTTGGTTCTTTCGCTCACCGACTATGCTGAGGCCAGCTCCCGCTTCCCCACCGCTCAAAGTCGCAAGCACGCCAGGCCCCTATCCACGGGGGGTGTTCGGGGGCAGTGCTCTTCCAATTTTTTATGCCTGCCCAAATTGTATTGTACTCAGGAAAATTTGTTTCTTCCCCCTTAAAAATGTATTTCGCCCCCCGCAAACCTTATAAGCCTGGCTACGGGGATTGAAGCGCGCGGAAATGTGACTCGCAATTCGAACATGGAGAGCCAGACAAGGAAACACGTGCATCGCGCTGATCGCTGCCACGGCAAAGATTCAATTTCGACCCCGGAGCATCAGCGCAACGTCGCGGACAACAACAGCGGCACTGATGCTGCCATCTTGTGTCAACCAACGCTGGGTCGTGACGCGAAGACACGAACCGAGTGAAAATCGACGCGCGCGCGCGCGCGAGAGAGAGAGAGAGAGAGGAAGAACGAGAGACGTGTTTTGTGCATAAACAAAAAAAGGCGACAGGTAGGAAATATTTGCGCGACTTCGAACGTATTGACTTTCCTTGGAGCCAGGGGGGTACCGGGGTTAGATGGGCCCGGAACAAGAAGCAAGTTTTGACGTCCCCATGTTCGAACCTAAGGTCTTTTGGGAGTAAATGTACTGTATTGAAGAAAGTGCTTGCGCCATTTTCAGGACTGTTTCGATGCCACCGGTGATTCGGCGCCCGGGGTGTTGCGCATCCCTTGCTCCTCCTCGTTACGCCCCTGCTCGGAGATAAAGTAAGTTTCTGTGCATTGTTTTCATTCAAAATATTGTTTTAATTTTTTGCGACGACGTGACGTAACGTTGTTTATGACGTACTTGCTGCGCAGTATCAGACACGAGAGGGCGACACGGCGTTCGCAGAAACGAACCCGACGACAAATTTGCGATAAAACAGGAGAAAAAAATAAAGAAGAAAAGGAGTAAAGTACAGCTAAAATCTACTGTGTTGAGAAGAAGCGTAATATATTACAGGGTATGATATAACACACGAGTAA
>Ga0210059_1014247_pt1 | contig 11780 bp, 5 predicted proteins | sample Ectturendosymbi2_FD_188042 | JGI IMG/M metagenome (GOLD analysis project Ga0210059, IMG submission 188042) | Ecteinascidia turbinata endosymbiont from Florida, USA - Sample 2 (SPAdes) (version 2) | ecosystem: Host-associated > Tunicates > Ascidians > Unclassified | place: Key West, Florida... | reverse complement strand
CAAATCATAAAGCAACTCGAACAGCTGCGACAGACTTACCGTCGAAGTCTGCAAAAAGTGTTTAGCTTGCGGTAAACTTTGGCATTTTAAGGAAGACTGCACGTTTTGGTACTACAAACGGCACTGACTTCTCCATCTTTTACATAAACTTAATCTGTTGCGCGCGCGCAGCCTGTGCGGCTTGGATCCGCTGGGTGATCAAGAACTGAGCGGTCTGCGGGCACGGGGGCTTTCCCGTGATCGCTACTTTCCTGTTTCTGGTGCCTACCACATATTCTCCCTTCTTAGAAATCTGAATTTTGGCGCCTGACCTGTCCTGGTACTCGATCAACGTCCGACCGGCCTTGCCCAAGATGGCTCCAATCAGATTTTCTGGAATGGCCAGTTCAATAGTCTCACGCTGCCCATCACTAGATTTTTCGATGCTGAGAACCCCCACTGTCGATTGGGGGTGTGCTGCCGCGGACAGAACCGGGGTGGGGGTTGTGGCTACCATCGGAAGACTTGTTGGCGTGACGGCGGCGGGAGGTTGCTGAGAAATAGAGCCTGTTGACGCTGGCAAAGGGGACGTAGTTCCCAAAATCTGCGGATGACTCGTGGTCAGATAACCTGCAGCAGCAAGTGCAGCAAGATAGTTGTTGCTATGTAACGACAGGGTTTGCGCAGCCGGAACGGAAGGAACAGCGGCTTGCAGCGCACCATCAGTAGGTAGAGTTGCTGTGAGCAGTGGCGTTGACGAAGGCAAGGGGCTTACTGTGCCTCCAAATGATGCCCCACTCTGAATTACTCCTAGTGAAGTTGCGCTGGTCGGTGCGTGAAGGCTGGAATGGATTCCTGGTACGATCCCGAGAGCACTGCCGTTCACTCCACCTACGGTGTAACCCAGGGTGCTCATTGCGGCATTAATCGTAGTAAAGTCGGTCCCTCCTGCCGAAACTGTCGGATACGCACTCGTGGAGTACGTCGGAACAGCAGCGTGTAAAACGGTGGGATGCTGGCCCGGAATCACGTAGTGGCCTAACATGGCCGCTACTGCCGGATGCGTGGCATCCACAAGGGCCGCTGAACCTGCAGCGTATGGAGACCCGGTAGGGTTAGCATTGGCTATTGGTCCAGAAATCCCAGAGTAGCTGATGTTGGGACAGCTGGTACTCTGTGGATCGTCCTTGATTTTGTCGATAATTATATTGGATGCGGCGATAAGTTGGTGTTTTTCCCCTTTAATTGTGATCACTCGCTCTTGTACGTTGATGCCTTCTGGTTTTTGAGAAAGTTGTACCTGTCAGTGAAAGAGGTTGGTGTTTGAAGATCTTTCATATTGAATTTTTTCGTTTTTAGCTTTGGAAAATCGTAGACATCACAGTTATACAACGGTAAAAATCATTACTTTTTTACTCTAAAATTGTATCCTAAAAGGATTGGCAACGTTTCACTACAAACTCTCTAAACGTTTGTTTGAAGCGTTTTAAACAAACTTTCACCGAGTCCTTTGGAACGCAAAATGCATTTTAGAAGTTGGTTGTGTGCTAACGTTTGGGGAACCAATAGAGGAACAAACGAGATATTTGCCGTTTCCAAGTTGCCGCAAGTTTAGAATTAAAAATTATGTTGATAAAACGCGCTCAACCATCATATAACGATGGTAGCTTTGTGTACAAGCAATCTGCGCAACCTTGTTTATACTCTTGTAACAACTGAAAAATATTGTCAACACAAACAAATAAACCTGTAGGGATGGGTTGACATCAACCACGTGAGGTTTGCCGAAATTTCGCATCACCCGCGACTGCCGGCGATCGTGGTTCAAATATAAATATGATGACTTTTTATGACAAACACTTTCCGTTAGTCTGAAAGTACACTTTTGATTTACTGCCGTCTTCACAAACTCGTTTTTCCTGCTTCCTGCACGCAATTATCAAAAACAGTTAAAATACCTTAGAACCGCTTTCTTCCATGATAGTCTTTATAGTAGCACCCGCTTTACCGATTACCAATCCGGCTGTTGTATTCGGCACAATCATTTTCACCTGAAATAAATCATAAAAGGGATTACTTCAAATACCAGCTTACACACAATAAGCACGAAGATCTTAATAAAACAATAATTCCAAGCCCGTTAAATGTACCAAACATATGTGGTGAAGCTGTACTGTTTAAGGCCTATTGTGAACGTATGCAGAAAATTCTTAAAAGAGAAAGACGTTTTCAGGCCCTTTCGGACAAGTACTGCACATTGTATTTTTTCCGCTGGAAGTAGGCTACAACTAAGTTCAGGAAAAGAAAAAACCAGTAGTGTGAGGCATTAAGCACCAAAACATCTATTAAATTCAATCAGTCACACCCAATGAGATTTCACTAGACAGAGCCAAAACGTGTTTGATGTTTTGACATTTTGATGAAAAACTTCACGCGAAACCCCACTGTGACTGGGATTGCGCAACAGACAATGGCATGAAGACTTACGTCATTTTCAAAAGGTCTCTGTCGATAGTGCTCATCTTTCAGTTAATGAAAAACGTCGAGCTATTACATAAAAGCGCCTTCGATCAATACGACCAACGACATTTGCGGCAAGAAAGGTGTCAGCGTCGAGCATAATGTCCCCCGGGACGCGTGCGTCAATTCCCCGCAGTGAGCAGCTGCAGGGCGCCACACTCGCCTTCTCGCGACACGGGATTACTTTGGCGAGCCAAGTCGACAAATACAAAAACAAACACCACCAGCCAAACTGAGGCGTAGCACTGCGGTTTTGTGACAACACTTATTTCGCCACATTCGCTTCTATATTAGCTCAAGTACGGCACGGGCAACTGTTCAGCTATTCACTAATATGATTAGTCGCCTTTCAGAAAATTAGAGAATTGAGACGAGTTTACCAAACGTTTCAGAAAATCGAAGTTGGTTTAGAGCAAATAGGCAACAAGAAAGTATCCCAAATCGTAATAGATACATATGCCTGTATGCATTTATAACTAAAAAGTGTGATAAGACACACAAATAACGAGTATCGGCTGCACACGCAGAACGCAAGCCTGCAAGCAAATGGCGGCCCAAATGTGAAGATCGCGTTCAAGAGGCCTCAAGTTACAGAAAATAGTCTACGCACTTTTTCAGGAACCGCTGATAAGATACAAAGCAGCTGAGATTGGGTCAAAAAAAGTTCAATCCCACAAATCACTGAATAAGAGCAGAAATCTACGAAGCGACGTCACAAACGAGTTGGTGCGGGAAAACGGAGCAACCCGTTGATTGAAGCGTCAGCATGCCTCTGGGTGAGCACGTAAGGCTAACAAAGTTAAATCGAATCTTCGCACACGCTGAATAATTGGAAATGCCCTGTGTAACGTTGGCGGCAGGTCTGGACCTCTCTGCGTTTAACAAGATTCAACATATGTGAAGCACCTGTCGTGTCACATCAGCAGCTCAGCAAGCCACTCGCAGGTTCACTGTACTTTGTCGTTCGCAAAAGGTGCTTTATTTTGAGTGAACCTTGAAAGTTTGCGTCTAACCCAGGGGTTCTCAACCGGGGATAAATTTACCCCCTGGGGGCAAATTTTACCTATCTTGGGGGAAAATTTAATGCTGCTGAAGTTACATTACTTTTTTTTCTACAGCGCTAGAGAGTAAAGAAAAAACAGGGGGTAAATTTTGTGTTAGGAAGCTGGCAAGGGGTAAATTGGAGAAAAAAGGTTGAGAACCCCTGTAACCTATTCATTTCGCCGCAAAACTGGCTTCATATTTTTATAAAAGTGCACTGCTTTAATTGAGGGCAGTCTATGAATGAAAACGTCCACATGGTTTTGTGCGTACTGAAACGAACGCGTTGCCATAGCAATTTATAGCAGGCAGGGCAAAGAGAAACTAAAAGTAGAAAAGCACTGACTTCTCAACGAAAACTTACAAAGTGGTAGGTTTCTGATCAAGTGGTAAATAGAAATTTAAAACCGTACTGCAACAAAAATTTTTCACACACTGCAAAAGAAAAGAGAGAGACAGTGTCAAAATTGTTAACTACCGTGAAATACGAGGCATTTTGATATAATTCAATTGTTTTCAGTTTTCAAGAGCTTTCGACAGACTGTAAAGGCGATTTTGCATCTACAAAGATCAGTGCGAAGTTCAGGTCATTTGCATCACGTGAAACAAGTTATTGTTTCGGTCTCGCAGCTGCGAAGCTGAAGGAAATCAATTCCCTGATTCTGATTGATCAAAAAATTTTTCAAAAACGAAGATAAAGAGCCGACCTCTAAGATAAACAATCACCCGTACATACCAGAAAAATCAAAACACGGAAGGAATTGTCAATACATTGATCATTGATGCACTGTATTTATTGCGCTGGTACAGTTCCACTTAATTTGCCCACAATCGAAACGTTTGGATGATTGCGTAAATTAGATTCAGTTGGCAGACTTCAAAGCTGCGGGCAGGTTCGGATAAGACACAGCTTTGCGGTGGCTGTTCAGCCGCTTTGCGTCAGTTTGAAGCAGCCAATGATATCGTATATGGCATTTTAGCGTCGCCGTATCTCAGCAAAACTATGGAGCTGTGGAGCATACCCATAACCACTACACAATCAAGAATAAAACGTTATTAAACTCCTTCGCACTGTCTCCCTGGAAACGTGTTTTCACAGAACGTTCTTAACAACAGCATCCTTGATATGATCAAGTTTGCCTGACTTGGGGGGAACTGCGGCTTGCAGGATCCGTTGAAGCGAAGCTAGGATCAAGTCATTCGTGAACTGAGATTCGGTTGACGGTGAAAGTTCTGAGGCGGAGTTCATGCTTCGAGCAAAACGCATAGTACCTGATAATCAACCCCAGGGAATAAGATGGTCTATTGCGAAATTGCATCCCCTGGGAGAAGCACAGATAATATCGAAGGGAAAAATTGTGCACGTTAAGTGCGTGGGCGCGTGGCCACGAATCACAGGCTGCAGCATATTCTGTGAACAAAGTGTCATCTGCTGTAAAAAACGTACCGGCAGCAAGGTCTCACTGCGGATACTACTAAAACTGCCACCAAATGTTGCAGTGCAGATTAATCGAAAACAACAAGCACTTTGATTCTTGCTACGGGTAAATTTGTGCTCTGTGCAGGCTCCGCTTTTTCAAATAAAAACTGAAAATCTCAGTTAACTTTTTGCCGCGGCGAAGCAGTCGTGACGTGGCGTGGGAAGGTACGAAAAAAAGTTCGGCTACACAACGCGAGAATACACAGTAGCAGCTTTACTTCAACAGCAAGCCAAGTCGTTCCAATTTCCAACACTAGTAAGTCTAGTAGAGTAATTCTTAACCTTTTTTGTCTCATTTACCCTCTAACACAATTAAAAAAATTGATTTTACCCCCAGCAATGTTTAGTATGTGAAGGCATGATTTTGCTGCAGAAAGTTCGGGGCAGGTTTTCCTGGAAAAACGTTGCAAACTTACACTCAGATACAGTACATGAATTTTTGTACTTACTGGAACCAATTTTAGGGTAACGTTTGTATGAAACGTTTCGGTCTCTGAAATGAAACTTTATAAAATGTTCTTACAGGCAAGTGTGAATACTTTTGAAAAATAGTAAGAAGTGGTTCACTGAGGTTGTTGAAATTTCTAAAAACAGTTTCATAGGAACCGGCATATAGCTGAATCAAGAAATACGTTTGAAAGAATGAATACACATCCATGTTTAAATTTTTCTTTAATTGAAAAATGAGAAACAATTTCAACCAGCCAGTCACTCAGTGAGACTTTTGTGCTTGTTTTCTACGCAAAATATCTGAGATTCTGGGAACAGTGCTTGAAAGAGATACTCCCATGTCATCCTTGGAATCACTCGAGATCGATGTTTTGTTTTGTGGTCAACACTGAGGAGAACCCTGCCTCACACAAATAAATACTTTGAAGTAGTATAATAACTTCAAATGCGCGATCCGAAGGCATTGGAAACTCTTTGCCCAATCCACACCAAAATTAGGAAAAGTCACAGTAGCAAGATATGTATTTGGAATAAAGCATTGCTTAACATTAAATATCAATCGGCTCATCTTTACAAATCATTTTGAAAGGAAAGGACGAGCCCGTGCCCTGATAAAATTCACACGTTTAGTTACGTGCTTCAAAATCAAGTATTCTGGAAGGGTTTAACTCGCCAGTGCATTTCGATGAAGAACACGGGTAGAAATGATGTGTGGTGTCTGTTTGCTCACCAATTGTAAAACCTGACTTCACGGAGCATAAAGGGGCGCCGTCTGTGCATAACGAGACAACGTGATTCCAATAGTTTATTTTGTTGAAAGAAATTGATCATATTTTCCTGATTATCAGTCACTTCCATAGTCATGTCTAGGCTTTCGCACAACAAGAACGCAATCTTTCAGCTCAACTGCATGCATATATCGACAGTAAACCAACAAATACGTGCAGTTCGACACGTCAGTTGACTCATCTAGCTGAAGGGTGACTCTTGCCTTATTACTTCGAATTTCATCTGCTTTGTGATCTAAAATATCACAAGATATAACACTTATATGACAACGTTGTATTGTTTGATAAATAAATTTTTTTAAGTTTTTTCTTTTATTCTATTTTCGATTATATGCATAATGTACGGTTCGGTAAGTCATTCCCCAATTCTATGCGGTTTCTTTTGCTATTGCAAAAGCAAAGCGACAGGATGCTTCCAATCCTCAAGTGTCTTCAGAAACGAATCCTGATATAGACAGAGTTCGTACAGCACGAAATTGAGCACGATTGGTCTGAAAAGACATGTGGTTGTCATGTACATGTGTGGGACGGAGTGAAGCGAGCTTACAAAATTGCGGGTTCATCGAATCATCAACAGACACTTTGGAAAAAACGATACACTGAGGTTTTTGAACATCATCTGTTATGATGAAGTCAACCCCGAAGTCCACGTATGATATTCCAGACAAGTTATCTTTTTCGACATAATGAAACCTGCATTTGTTAACTCATGAATAACTCATTCACTAAAAAGACCATAAAAGGCTGTCCACTGTCCATACTATATCATCCTGTGTAAAGAAAGAGAAACATGGCCCTAGAGCAGTGGTTCTCAACCACTGTTTTGAGAGCCGCATGCGGCTCCCAAGCACCGTTTGTGCGGCCCTCAGCAGTCTTTCAACAAAATATCTGATATTTTGTGTAATAGACTCCGTTCTGCTATAAATCAAAACGTGTTAATTGACTTGTGTTAAAATTTCTTTAGAGCGGCCCTCTAACAAAGTCGTTAGTATGGATTTGGCTCCCTTCAGCAAAAAGGTTGAGAACCACTGCCCTAGAGTCTAATCATTGGGAAAACAGTGAAATTTATTACACAATAGAGGATTTTTTAATTCTGAAACAGCTACAATCTCCTTTTACGTACACATTCCAAGTGAAGTCGTGAACACAAACAGTGTTACGCACACGAGGTGCTCAAATAAAACTGGTAGCCTACGTGTGTAAAGATGAAATAAAAAGCGAAAATTTAAGCTTAACTCTGAACCATTGTCCAAGGTGCAACATCTCCAGCTTGTGTGATATATCCATAAACCTACTTCGCATAAATGCTCTATGACGCTTGACATCAAAGCTTGTTATCAATCTACGAATAAAACACTGTTGGATGTACTATTTTGTTTTGTCCTGCAACAAACTAGCCTAATAACCTAGGATATTACATTTTCTTAAAATTTATAAACATGTACGTTCGGTATAATTTCTGATTCAGTAAATTTACCCCCTAGAAAGATGAAATTTACCCCTGGGGGTAAAGTTATCCCAGGTTGAGAACCACTGGTGTAGAATGTTGTGCACTTTCACGTTTTAATCTCACGTACAGGTGCTCTAGCGAAGCAACCTCATGTCAAAAGGCATTAGACGAACCGAAACTTCAAATACTTCATCCGCTGATGGCATGCGGCGTAACCTTTGCATAAAAACACGTCAAAGGAAAAAAAACAACACCATGTTGAGGTTGTACTCCCCCGCCTGCGCGAATGCGTAGCGCCATCCTTTCCACTCAGGTCACGGATTTCCTTTACTAGGAATGGCAGCCTGACAACCAAGTTACTTGAGTGCATCCAACAACGCACCGCTGCATCTGTGTAACAACCGTCGCAAACAAACAACAAAGCGGAAAGCCCTTGAAAGCTCTGAAATGTGCGAACACGTATTAACTAACAGTTAAGATAACTCGATGGTTTTGTGGTCAACTGCATCCTAGTTGAAGTGTGCAAAACTTGCACACAACATAAACAAGGAAAACCTCATTAGTGCGCCACGTCGCCATGTTTGCTTAAAAGCGTTTGAATGGCCGGCGACGAACTTCACAGAATGGAAGTGAATATAACTATTTTACAATCTTCGGTACGAAAAGCCTGAAAAGCAAGTTGGCATGAAACTATTGCAAAGTCTAGCAAAATTTAAATTCGAAAAAGCGCTGAGTTTTACTCAATGCGGCATTAGTTCCTTGTCTTGTCATAGAAAAAATGCAGAAGTTTGCATGTGTGGCAATTAAAAAACTTTGCCATGTTTACTGGTGGATGCCGTGGTTGATCCTGATTTAAAAGGCAGGAGTTTTGGACTCTGAGCAACGTGACCGATCTAACGTTTGGAATGTCAACGCAACATGCGGTCAAGATTTTAGCGAGCAGTTTCACAAGGATCAGCTCAAAACCTATCACTCCATAATTCGAAAAAATATGAGCGTTCGAAAACATGGTCAGCGAAACTGTAATCCGCGCAATACCAACGTTGCGTTTAGCAAAAAGGTTTGATTCCAGTTAAAACAATAAATGCTGTACACTGATTAAAGGATTTCAGTATTCAGAAAGAATTTCTCAACGCGACAGGTATGACGCAAAATCGAGGAAGAATGCCATCTTCTCTATTGTATTGAGTGCAGCAGCGGTCAGCAGATTATGCAAGACGGTATGTCTTTTGTTTTTTGAAATTGGTCATAAACAGAGGGATCTGCATCAAACAGCATTGTTTGATTTTTCACAGCGCATTATTTAACGACTTGGTAAGGCAGTGTGACGATTGAAACGAGGCAGTGTGACGACAAACGCTCCTCAACGTCAAGCAGGCTCAAGATCGCGGAAGTTATCAGACCGCAACTAACAATCCTCGTGTATTGCCAGCGCAGGCGGCTCGTTTTCGTTTCGTTTGGTAACCCGGACTGTACTTGCACCACACTGCGGTTGCCTAAACCTCGTCGACCGCTGGCGCTGTGGTTGTTAACGAATTCTGAACTCACACGTGTCTCGACGATTCATGCCATGACTACCAGCTTCTGCTTCTGCGTCCGGCAGAGCGAGCGAACGCCGCGCAGTCAGCCCGGGGAAAGCTGCTAGCACGAATCTGTTACATACCCATATTTTTTTGCCTTTTGAAAATATTTTATGGAAGGACATCAACAAATCACTGGATGTTCGAAATATGCTCAAAGACCTTTACGTTCCTTCAAATTACCATCACGACATTGTTTTTCAATGCTGGAAAGCTTTGCCACGGGTATTTGCACTGCAAAGAGAGGTATCACTACTGAGCCTAAAACCAAAACCTGTCTTCTCAGGAGAGTGGTCATAAACACATTTTAAAAACGAGAACGTCGGCTCACTGGCACGTTTTGAAGTTTTTCGTAATGACGACCAAAGACTTCGAGAGTATGACGAAAGCTCTGCCATGTTCCATCGCTGCAATTGTGACCTGTTGGTGCAGTATGCAGCAAAAGGCAGTTTCACAACTGACTGGCATTCACATCCATACGTGCTTTCGTCTCCCTCTCAGTGGTTATCTGTTGGTCCATACATTTTACTGTTCGAGGTTTCTGCTGAGGAGCCGAAAAGCTACTCGAAACTTTTACTTCGTTATAAAACCCGTCAATGCTGCAAACTACAGTTCTGACGTAATTTTCAGGGTCATAGTGCCATTTGTCTTGAAATTTACTGCGGTTACGGAATAAAAAATAAACGACCGTTGGAACTTTCATTGACGCTGGAGTAAATTAATTCCGTGCTGAATGAAAACCACTTTTGAACAAATTTTGAAGATCCGTACGTGGTTGCGCAGTGGATGAGCCAAGCCGGAACCTCCTACCGCACGCTTTTCTCCCCTTCCTCGCCGGCACAATTTCAGCGGCCAGTTATTGCCATTGTGTAGCAACTGTGCTATGAATTTTTAAAAGCTCTCAGCTTCATTGTTGCAGCGAATTTGGAAAACAATCTCGGTACAGCTGCGTATAACGTCAAAACCCAACAGTGCAAGAAACCCTGACACTGAATTGCTAGGAAACTGCGCCCATCGTCATCATACCTAATACAAGGCCGAGAATGGGAGAGAGCATTTGTCAGCTATTTTGCCTGGTCTGCAAGTTCCAAAGATTAGTTCACGAACTCTATTTGACAAACGCGTTCATTTGCTTGTGATAGAGAAGTGTAGCAAGTTGTTGCACACGCGGTAAGAATTTTTGAAGAAAGCCTTTACAAACTAACAAATTCAGCCTTTGGTTGCTGTGACCGAAGAGAGAGGAGCGGCATCGCTGGCGGACAGAACATCATGTTACTCTTTAAAAAACTATAAGAATTGGTACAATTTCATGAAACATTTCTTTTTCCGAATGATAGGCCAATCACATTTGCTCGCTTGGTGCCGAAAGCGATCTCAAGTCCAAAACATAAAGCGAACGGAAGTGTCTTGGACAAAACCAAAAAGTTTCCTCATGTCTTGAAGTCAGACTAAGCACAAGTTGCACTAAATGCAAATTTTCGCAAACTTTGTTCATCGGTTATGTCCGAATTGCCGTAATAAAAGCAGCGTAATGATTTCTGCCTTTTCATTAATTATTTAAACATTTACACGATGGCAAACACGCCCAGCGTGAAGCTATTTAAGACACCTAGGGTGGTGCAACTAATCGCAAGAAACGTGAGCGCTTTAGACAAGGTCTCAATAACTGACCAAAGTTTGATCCATTCTTCCTAATGATACGGCTTGATTGCTCCATTGTATCCTAACCACGTTACTTCCAAACCGCCACAGTTTGAAATTAGACAAAAATAAACTCATTTGTCTATGAAACGCTTGGGTTTGTTTTATTGACTTTGTCACGCAACATCACAGGTCGCGAATGAACCATGAGAAAAAAACGCTGAGCCATGAAAAAAACAAAACAGCTTTCGTGCCGATGTGCTACATATTTCGTTACGAATTGTAAAAAAACTTCGTTGACCTGTTTACAGCAGTGCACCATATTGATAAGCAGCATGTGCGTGGCTGAATTGGTCGTTTTGCACTTCGAAGGAGCACAGAACTATGGCATAAGCGGAATCACGCTCTGTGGCTCTGAGGAAAGTGGCAAACAAATTCGTTTGCAGAAGAACTTTACCAATGGCAGAGGTGCGCTGGCTTAGCATATTGCTTTATTCGTCAGAAACAGAAAGCAGAACTTGAGCGCTTTTCAACTCCATCGCATCCATCCTCCACGGCTGTGTAAACAAAGGAAAGCGAAATCGAACGAACAAGGGTTTGTCAGGAGAGGCCTTCCGTTCCTAGTGAGCGCTCTGGAGGGTGCTTAACAAACCGACCGAGGACGACACGAAACAGCAGGCGGTTTTGAGAGAAATAGTAGTGATTTTCCGGCTGCCAGACTGCTGACTGCTTTCTAAGCGTTTTCACGGAAGCGTAATAATACAATTAAATCTGCTCTTTGAAACATCGCCGACATGTGCTTATGTCGCACCCAACAAACTGTACAGTACTTCGCTTTCGAAAATGCGTTG
>Ga0210059_1014245_pt1 | contig 11780 bp, 7 predicted proteins | sample Ectturendosymbi2_FD_188042 | JGI IMG/M metagenome (GOLD analysis project Ga0210059, IMG submission 188042) | Ecteinascidia turbinata endosymbiont from Florida, USA - Sample 2 (SPAdes) (version 2) | ecosystem: Host-associated > Tunicates > Ascidians > Unclassified | place: Key West, Florida... | reverse complement strand
CCAGTTTTAGCGTTTACTCACCTTGACTGTGTCCTTCGGAACTAAAGCCATAGTTTTCTTCAAGCGCGCAATCGCAGTATGGGTCAGGGCACCAACTATTGCCATTAAAGTGTTGAAGTTTCGCATAGAGTGCAGTTTCTTCAAAGAGCAAAGCAAAATACTTGTCCTCATTATTTACATCATGCCTTCATTGCCAACTTCACCATGGTAGCACACTAGCTAGGGCTTTGCAATAATGAGTACGTTACATATTGCGCAAAAAACAGTGAAATAATTACTGCCAAATGCATAGCAGAGAACGCTCGCACACTGCGCAGCTATGCCCTGCCGTGCACAACAAAAATCGAAATTACAACCAGAACCACAATTGACACACCAAAGTAAGCACATAAAATCATAACAGTTGTTTGGCTCTATATTCAACATTAGGATATAGTCGCAAAAACCAAGCAGACAAGCCACGCATTAAAGCTAACTTATAACAGCCGATAATAAACATTACAGGTAACTAAAACCGTCACGTGTGAAAAGTGGAACTGACGGCACATGCACTGGGGCGTGCAGGATCGTTTCTTTTACAAACATACACAAGCTTCAGTCCAAGGAAAAAACTTAAATATGCTAGAAGCGAGTTTTGTACCTTGGCGATCTCCACAAATTTGACGAAGGCTCCCGCTCTTTCCTGAGGCTTCACATGATCGAGCACCATGCATTGCACCCAATGTGTGATGTTGTTGAAAAGGAAAACTGCCCGCTCCAACTTCAGATTGTCCTTTATGACACCGTGCACAGCATAATTGTGGAAATCTGGCATCTGCATCATTGAAGTAAGACTTAGTTTTTTGAAACTTACTGATTTCGATGACGAGTAAAGGTGATGTTGGCGTTTCGTGATAAATATAACATTCAAAAGCGAGCATCCAGTACAAAAGGATGTCACTCACCTGGCAGAGTAAACATGTTTCACCTAATTTTCTTTTACAGCTGTCAATCAGTATTCGTAAAGTTTGAACAATGAAATACAAATAGTGAAAGATTTGTGGTCAAGTGGGTACGATAACAGTTTTTAGCTAAACGCTGATCTTCACAACCTATGAACTGTGGAGAATAAGGACTAGACTAGGCCATACAAGAGCTCGACCGGTAAGACTGTTTTGGACCGATACCAGTATTTTTTATTTTTCATTGCCGATAGCCGATATTTTTGCGTTCCTCAAACCGCGGTTAAAAGACATTACAATGCATATTTTACACCGACTCACAAGGGAATAAGTCACAACTGAAGAAATACATGAAAATGTTTGCAATTTTGCAAAATAATGATTCAATTAACAAAATTTAATAATTTTAAGTTACAGTTCAAGAAGCACAGTTTTTAAGCATTTTCTTGCAATGAACATTTTTGTTATCATACGGAAACCCAACAGTTCCGAAAACTCGATATTTGGGTACTGAGGTTAGAGGCACTCGTAGTGCCGATATACACATGCGGAATTTAGCCGATACAATGAACCGGCATCAATGTCATATCGGCCGATGTTTCGGTCTCGAGTTGTAGTCCAAGCTCATTCACGTGATTAGTCCCGCTGGTTTCGCATATACCACTCTCGTGCACGTTCAATCACTTATTTAGCAGAAGCCCATGCTTGCAAGTGGAGTTTCTTCAACACTCGCATGGCATAGAACGTCAAAGCGCACGGCTACTATAAGCTGCACAATATTTCCAATTGAACTGACTGTGTTGAAACACGGAAACATTGACACCTTACAGTGGTCGCACGGGAAAAAGTTAATGGAAACTAGTTTCGAAACTGAAACAAGCAGCACAATGTAACCACTTGCGCAGCACGCCATGCTAAGCCTTCCCAGCACGTTTGCGGAAGTTATGACTGTTTTTCTCCATAAAGCATTTTGAACAAAAAATCTGTGGGAACAATTACATTGCCTTCCTCGTCAACTCAATCCGAGACATACCTCTGAATGTTAGCAGTTACAAAGCCTTGTAATCGAGCCCAAAGAATAACACAATGGCAGGTATGAACAAAGTGTGTGTCTTTAAAGTATTTTATGGGAGTGTGCCAAAAATATGAAATAAGCTTTTTCAGAGTGTGTCATCTCAAATGGCCATACCAACCTAAATGCAACTTATTTGTCTACATAGCTGCCGTTTCATATGCTGTTCATTCAGACCTCGTGGCTCACATAAAGCGCAATAAATAAACTTGAAAGCTGAAACAGAAAGTGGTTGAGTGACGAATCGACTCATTTGAAAGCAAACAAAATGTTTAACACACGCCCTACACATTTGACGACATAATTGAAATGAATTTTAAGTGTTGTTTCCGCAGCAGATATACTAATGGTGTGCTTCAGCCTTGATTAGCGTCAAGCCCAATAGTAAAACATAACTTTGTGCCACATGCTCACGATGTCTCTTATTCACGGCGAGACAGGAAGTGCTACTACAGTTTGATGATCAAGGTTTGAGCAAACTCACAAAAGCAAAGATGAAATACATTGATTAGTTTGTATCCCTGCTTCCAACTGCTTCGAAATCGATGTGTGAACAAACTTTTCATATTTTTGCTTTGCTTCTACTGACCAAGCCATGCTCGAACGCATTTTTAATGAAGATCATTCTTGATATGTGATAAAAATAAAATATGAAACAGTCTCTGTCCAGTGGTAAAGAAGAGGTGGAATCAGTTTCATGGCTTACTACCTTCGTTCACAGTGGAGGTGACCTCATGTAAGATAATGTCAAAAACGATCATAAACTACAGTACAACCACATTTTAATGCATTGTGTAAGCAACGCTGCTGTTGGAGATACATTCAGTGAAGGCAATTGCTGCAACCTGCAAGTAAAGACTACGACCTTCCAGCATGCATATGATTTCTGTAGATCTCGTTCAGAAGTCCATGTAATTCCATTTCGATAACTTTATTGCCCTATGAAAATCCCTACCATACCAGTTACTGCCTACCCGAAAACGGAGACATGCTAATGAGGAGGCATACCCACACATTTGAAGTGGCCAAACGCCACGGCAAGTAAAAACACATTTTCTACTCAAGAAGAATACGTGTCAACACTTACAGTGAGACGTCTGAAGCTTTTGTATTCCAAGTAAGATATGTGAATGGCTAGCTCTTCCGGTTCGAGATGGGTGAATACAAGAGACACCTTGCGTCGTTTTCGATTGACTTGATTTGGCCTAATCGACATATGGGCGGCCGACATCCACTTGTAGGAGTCTCTGTGCAAAGACGGTGAACAACTTGCAGATCGAAACACTGGCATCACGTCAGCAAACGACAGCCTTAGTATCTTCTTGAGGTCGGAAATGCCACGATCTTACGGTAAGAACAATTGCAAGAACTTCGTTACGACAAGAACTGCTTCCAGACGGCTGCGATTAAGTTTAGGTAACAAATCTCACATCACGTTGATCTATTACTACTATGAGCTTCCTTTTATTTTTACGAGTTGCACCTGAGTCGCTTCAGACCACTGTAAGAAACAAATAAAGTCGTGTCAGGAAAAGTATGTTTGCTCGTAACAAACAAACCAGGGCTTTGATGAGCTCAAATTATCCACTTTATTGTGGTGGCGATGTTTATCGCGGTGGAAATGTTCTTGAGTGCAAAACCATGTTGATTGTCTTGTGCGTTTGCTAAGCTTCAACTCGCAACTTTCATTGTTCTTGAAAATCGCAACTATCTGCGATGCTACTTGTCCAACACCCAGTCATTATTAACCTAAACAATTCACTTAAACTAAACAAGGCAGAAGCACGCGTACCTGATGAATTATTCTGAAGTTAATCCAAAATGTTACCCTAGACGGCTCGGCACGTAGATGTCAACTGCACAGTGTGTAGCCTAAGCCATCTTGTCACCAACACGCCTTTCTTTGCTTCCTGCCCTCATGTTGCCATACACAACCTTCAGCCTGCTGTTCCATGGAAGGACAGCATTTGACTGAACCTTCATTGCTGTCCAGGTTATGTCGCAAAAACAAGCAAAGCGCCCTGCGGTTCGACAACTGTTGTCTTGCAGCTAGTGTTTCAAGCGAATAGCTGCACAAAAATAACAAGGATTGCCTCGTAGCAACCAAGAGTGCGAATCCTACCGTCTGCTGCCTTTTCTGTTTCTCGGAACGTGCAAAGGCATGACTACTAAGAGGCTGTCCTGCTGTCTTTTAACGATTGCGACAAAAACAGACCGAAGAGATCACGACTGCGGTAGTGCAACCCATCTGGCACGTCACGCGCTGCTCTGGTTAATAACCGGTGTGAAAACTGTCTGTTGTTTGGAGGGCAAAATGTTTACAGGCAGACGAAATGCGCAGTTTCGCTCATGTGGTTCAGTAAGCGACGTCCCAATTTGCAGATTAATGCAGCCGACCGTTATAAATCACATCAGATTGACGTGTGCGCTTTGGCAGGGCAAGTCAGCAGTGCGCGCGCGGTGTTTGTTGCAAGCTATGAGCGTTTCGCAATTCTCTCTAACCGTATATGCCGAATAACGGAGCCACATTGCGTCAGCGAATCGCCTGCATCCGCTGGTTAGGCAATAAAACCACATCGGTAACGCAACCCATAAATAAATTGCAAACAAAGTGATGTTAATCGTACAACTGTAAGCAGCAATGCAAAGTAGTCCTTAAGTGTTTTGCAATAATAATTCATCAGATGCTAGCTAGGTTTTTCTCCAGAAAAAAACGAAAAAATGTAACGAAAAGAATTTTAGGGGTAGAATCGTGTCATCATTTAGTGGTTCGGAAATTACATTTAATAACAATGGTTTGTTAAGTCAAAAATATCCGCCATGCCTTTGGCCTCTTTGTTAAATTTAATTTGTAGTTACAACAATGCGGGTAATTGTGAAATCGCTGGTAGCTTGCACGTTTCTGGATGCGCCCTCGTATGCGCCGGCTCCAAAATAGATCTCTAATGAAAATGGTCTCGCAACCTTTCATTCTGTGGAGAAGATTAACATATGTGTACACAGCTTTCGATAATTCTGCGCGCGGAAGTTTTGCTTTGTACCAGTTAATTTCAATTATTAATCCACTTCGCCAGCAATGCGCAGATGAGAGCGAAGACAGAACAGAATAAGCTCAGATTGATTTCGGTAGATGACTGTTACAAGTGAAACGTAGCGAGATACAATCGTTTTAATAACATCTCTGCCATTGCGATGTCATGTACTGTTTAAACTAACATGTAGCGTCAGAGCTATTACGGCTTCCCCATCAGCCTGTACAGCACTTCCGAGAACATACATTGCTACGCCTGGAACTTGTCAACAACATATCGCAGCCCGAAACCACAAACTTGGCCCGTTACGAGTTGTCACATTGTCTAATTTCTCTTTAATGATTCAGATGCCTGTTTTAAATACTTGATTAGGGCCCCTTTCAAGTCTTTATTATAGAAAATATCTTTATTTAACAGATTTTCGACTCATGTTTCAGAAGCTGAGTCGAACTCGTTGCGCTTCACAACTTTTCCGTTACCATGAAGAATTGACTTTGTTCTTCATGTGCTAGCTTACCCATCACAGCGCTAACAAATTTCGTTGTAACCTTGACAGCGGATGTCACATTTCCATGACATTCGAGAACGATTTGGCAATCCATCACATCACCCTATGCTTATCGCTGCAGCACTTGAATCATCGATGGTTTCTTGCGCAATTCGTGTTTTTTCGTCGCACACAGTGCCTTGTCTTAATTCGGCAAGATAAAACCGGAAGTGATTGCAAAATGCATACTTCGCTTATGAGGACCTCCACAACAGGATCAGGCATATCATTGGCGGTGCAGCGGGCTACGCGTATGAACTCGCCGAGATTTTATCAAGAGAAATGCAACTTCCAAACATTAGTCAGTGCACTGACGTTTCACAGATCGCGATATACTGCAATTGCAGGCGTTTCTGGTAGACAGCGCGTTTACAGGATTTTCAATAACGTTCCGTTTTTACTCTCACAAAGGACGATTTTTATTGCTAATTTTTTTCTTCAGCTGGCGCTTCTACGAAGGAAAAGCTTCATTTGAGCGGACAAACTTGTAAGCTAGTACAGGTAAGGCGCTTCGAGCCATACTTGTTGGCCAGGTCGATGTGGGTCGTGTCCACATCGGGATCAGTCGACGCCCTTTCCTGGAGCTGCTCCAAGCTTCGAACGAGCTTAGCGTCGAGATCAAACATATGAGGAAACTCGTGCAGCCAAAATCTGCAATTGAGTAATGAACACGTCAATTGCTCATTCCGCTTCGAGACTTTTGAACTGACAAAAAGACATCCGTCTGCATTTAGGTAAACCATGAGAAAGTTGCTTGTCACACTTGAAAAAATCTCCAAGTTAGATTTGATCACAACAACTTTTCATTTACTGTAATTGAAAGTAGTAGAATGGTATAGAGTGCCACAAACCGCAACCATTTGGACGAATCGATAGAACTACAAAACTTGCCTGATTGCAAAAAATATGGACTTCTTCAAATCAGATGACGTGTTTTCATCTTCATACGTGCAAAAAGACACAGAAACAGTTAAGAAAAATTTCCCCAAAATAGACAACGCTACTTTAAACACTTGAGTCATTGCCTAAACCAGCGCAGTGGAAAGCAAATGCTTCCGGGTTCTGTGGTCACGACATCATATGAAAAACTTGCATTGCCGATGCAGCCGCAGCGTCTGGCATAGCTGCGAAAACAATGGTGCAGCTCTGGTTAAGGTAAGTTGTATCGGGTTGCATGCTGTCATTGCATGGACTGATTGGCGGAATTTCCACAGAACAATTACTGGCCATTAGTGAACAAAGGATGCTGTTGCTAATTAGCATATTTGCAGTGAAAAGCCAGCAAGAGGTGGAGGTCACACCTGGCGCTGTTCCGATAAACAAGGAATTTAACCTTCTCGTATTTCGCTGACATTTGCAGCATTGGCTGCAATCTTTACGTCGGAGCAGGACAGAAAACAATTTTTTGAACCTGATTTTCAAATTAAGTTCCTCATTCTTGAAAATAAAAATTGAAAGCTCTTGGTTTGCTGCAAGCTTTCGAGGAATCAGCCTGCTAGGCTCTGAATTCATCTTTTTGCGATGATTCAAGCTTGCACATATCTATATTCAAGTAACTACTATCCACAAGGGATATAGACAAGGAATCAATTAGAAAATGTTTTAATAGGAACTCAATTACATTGCTAAACATTCTCACTAATGCGTAACGCTACACATTCTCACTTCTCAGGCCTACTTGCAAAACCTTATTCAAATAGTTTCCTGGAAACGATATCCTGGAGGGCGAGAATCGTTGGTGTTTAAGTAAAATTGTGTCTTTTGTGAATAACAAGGAAACAAAAGGTCTTCAGCCTATGACAATACTGGAACGATGCTGTCAAAATATGAAACGTCATCACTTGGACTGCAATCTGCAATACCTTTTCATGTCTGAGTTTTGCCTGGTAACTTGACAGAGGGCACCGTATCGCTCTGGAAACTTATAAAAATAAATTTACCCTTCTACCAATCAAACTAGTGAGCAGGCCCTTAACCAGCTTGAGACACCAGGGGTGGCGAAGAGTTTTCTGAGAGGGGCCCAAATTTTTCAAACTATGTCCAATAATTTTCAATTATGCCGAACATATTTTTCCAGGGGGGGCGAAAAGTTTTGCAGGGGTGGTTCCCCCCCTGCACCCCCCTGGTTACGGGCCTGCTAGTGAGCAACCATGAACATAACACTTTGTTAGTGCCACTCCACAACTGGCTAAGTTGAAGCAATGCTCGATAGCAGGGATCAACCAAGAGACAAGCAGCACGACGTTAAGGGGATGCGCCACAGAGCTGTTCCCGTATTGGGGCACTGATGGACATGGCTGCCTGTCGCCAATAAAACATGACGCCAGCGATTTTTCTCTGCAAACGAAGATTCGGAACATAGACAGCGCACAAATTACGATGGTAAACATAGATTAGGATAAAGGGCATCGATGCTGCTGTGGGGCAAAAACATTTGTTTTTTTAACAGGTGTAGTACTGCTGCAAATGTTCGAAAAATACTAACTTATATCGTACCGGTAACCACTTTAGCTCAACCGTAGTTTGAACCCCAGTTTTAAAATTTCGCTAACAGGCTAGCGACAACAAGCTGATTTCCAACGGCGTGGGCTCATGTTGGTATTGATACAGGTGTAACAGCTGGGGGCAGGGGCAGATGCCTAACAAATGGAATTGAAAAAAGCGTTTTATTGGAAAAAATCGTAACTTCCTTTATGTCCTAACGGGTAACGAGTAATATCAAATCAACAAAGCAATTGGCGCTTGAAATTATGAAGTACTTTGTTGGCCGATAGGTACTGGCTGCCAAGATTATGCGCTGGTAATTTTTAAACCCTGGTGGTTCGTAATTACAGAAATTGTCAAATCAGAGGAAAAATTAGTGCAATTTGGAGCAAAATTGGAAAAAAAAAATTATCTTCAGCTAAAACGTTGACTTTTGGGAAAAATTTTCTGTTATGCCAACATGCATTTTGTTGGACAAACATTCTGAATCAACTTCGCATGTGCATCCTGAAGTTCTATTTCAAAAACCTTTTAGGAATGATTGCTTTCAAGCACAGAACAAAAAGCAGTAGCGTACGAAAACACTTTGCAATAAAAGTGCAAGGAAATGCAGAGAGCGCGGCTACTCCGTATCAAGCGCACACGAAAAGCAATTAATCTTGGTGCTCCAAGATATTTCGTTACTGGTCGATTTAATTCGTGTCAAGATTGACAGGAGACCTTTTGCAAGACCTTAAACTAATCTATGCTATCGATTTGACCGACAGCACAAGCCGGGGTTAAAACCTTCTAGATGGTGATCAGAAGATGGTCTTGACTGCAGTGGTCGCGTTTATCGTAAACATGTTAAATAGCGGGTGGTTTGCGCAGCATGGAGGATTAGCTTTCCCGGAATATCACTGACTGCAAATCAGGTCTTTTGCTGGTCATTACATCCAAGGATTTTGTTCGAGTTAGCCCCCTCAAGCGACCTTGTTGACGATATTTGTGCATATTACTGCATGTAGAACCTATGGCGTGGAGATGACGTCATTTTTTGCGAAAAATAATAGCTACATCTGATCGTGAAGGTCCGCCTTGAAAATTTAATGAGAGACAAGGGTGCTCGCCATCAATAAAATGCGTGCAAAATAAGAATTTGTGCTAACTGTCACTAAACTCACTAAGCATAAGCTTTGATTGCGGTTGATCGGTAGATTATCGCTAATGTTTGACAATCCTGTCCTAGCTAATCTAACAACTTGCTAGAACTTAGTCGTTTGCAACAAATTTCCTCTCTCTTGAAGCTCATCATCGTTTAAACAGCTTTGCAGTATGAATCAGTGCAATCAAAAACCTGGCATTTTTTTAAACAGGCCATCGAAGTTGGTGAATACCGTGAATAACAACTTCGCAAAATGTTTCCAACTATGTCTTTTTGAAAGCATTGCTGCAATTCGCAACGCTCGACGCACAACGCTTAAACAACAACAAAAGAAACAAAAGGATATAGTTGAGTGAATAGAACAATGAGCTGCTCCGACGTCATAAACCAGTTATGAGTGAGAAGAAGAATCCTGGGGAATTCTTCATTGCAGCAGTTTCCAGCAGCATCTGGTCAGACAGAAAAAGCAGAACCATAGCCCACAGCACTACCTGCGGTTCGGATATCTATTAATAAAATGGGTACTACGCGGCGCTCCATCCTGTTGGCCGAACCAGACACGAGGCGGTGTTTCGCGGTACGAGAATTTCTCTTCGCGCTGAAGAGCGGATCCCGACAGCGCCATGGCAGGGCCCATGCATGACCATACCACTTGTGGCCTTTCGTGTTAAGAATGCAAGACAACTTACCACGAAAAACCACAAGCGATATGGTCGACTAAACACGAAAAAATAAACAGTATAGGGGTCTGGCGGTCGGGTAGGTCAACATCTTAATTTGTTTTTTAATTTTAGGTATGACTTTGCGGTACATTTACTTGCACCTGCATAGCTATTTATGATTTGATTTTCTTGGTCCATCTAATTGGGGCATAAAAATGCCTGTGGTTTGGGTTCGAAATACCAATCCATCACAAAAACTGAACTTAAATTTAAATTTATGCGGTGAACTGAAAGTTACAGATGCAGAAATTAGGTTGTCATTCCTGAAACGTTACCGTAACGAATGTTGTTGTGCATGGGTCTCACCTATAACAAAGCTTCACAGAATCCGGTCATGAGCAGACAATAACGCAAACTAGAGCGAACAGTGTTACGCAAGATTGCATGTTTCGTTCAACAACTGCTCCCTGCAAAATGTGCACTCACCGAAGCATTCCGCGCATCTTCGCACCAGCGATTCGACGCTGGCCGGGTGAGTGTCTTCGTCACGTGACGTTCCGTGATCGGTGACGTTGCCATTCATCTGCCGATGCACCACACCAACTGTACCAGGCTGCATACCGTGGTTGACGTGAGTACCTGGGTCGCGAAGCTGTCTGTATTTTGAACCGGCGAACGTGTCTCCGCTTGGGTGCGGCGCTGAGGGCATCAAAAAATGTTCTTGGTGCTTGTTCAAGTTTGAGGAACTGCGCATGCGCAAAACGCTGATGACTGTGTCGCGGAACCTGCGGCGGGATTTGTCCACCTGTCGGTTGATGCGCCGGCCTTCCTCCGCTTTCTGCGATGTCGCAACAACTGCAGGACTATGGGGGTGCGGCGCAGCAACAGAATCCACAGGTGCAGGTGAAAATCGGTGGGATTCTCTGCTCTGGCGAAAGAAGTGCTGGATTGACTGGCTGCGTGGTCGGGAGGCTAACGCGTGGGAAGGCGGGGGCGGTGGTGAACAGGAGCAATTCTGCAAAAACAAGTTTGCCGTTGCAAGCCACGCTGAAAGCACATCTGCATTCACGTACACAGTTGTGCATCTCGAACAGCAACATGCAGTCACAGAAGGTGCCAGCGTTTACAGGTGGCATTCTATAGCAGGCTGACCGTTGTCGTAAAACGCCTAAATTTTGTCATTCGCGGACTCGAAACGTATTGATCAGAATCCTAAATATTACAGCGAAACACGGAAGTGTTTCACGGATTTGGCAAAAAGTGTAATGCAAATAAAATTGGAAAATTGTGTCTGCATCCAGTTCTGCAAATAATCACCAATTAATCCTGAAAATTACCAATTCGAAATAAAACACCGGATTTTTAACCAGCTAGAACATAACTTTTACTGCAGCTTGTTTGAATATCCAAATATCTCACATGTCTAAACTATATTGAGACGCCGGTAAATACAGCGGACGACATTATTATAAGGTAAAGATGCGCTTGGCTAGCAAACAACTAAGTTTCGTGCTTTTTCCCACCAAGTTTCCAAATGTTCTCAGAAAAACAGCGCTTGATGCAAGACTTAAGTGTCGAATGCTATAAAGCAGGGTCTCCAAATTACGGCCCGCAGGCCAAATCCGGCCGGTGAAGCCATTTCATCCGGCCACAGTGACATTTTGTCAATAACAAAAATATAAGAGTTACCGTCAGGGGTGACCCACTCAGGCTCATCACATGTTTTGCATGTTACCGTATTTTCCGGGGTATAAGTCTATCCGGGAGATAAGTCGACCTAAATTTCTGGGCCTAAAAACTAGACTTTCAAGCTATACTCGCCGTATAAGTCGACCCCCTTTCTTGGACGACTGGTTATGGAAAGATATGGATGTCGAGGACGATACTGCTGACGCCGA
>Ga0210059_1014244_pt1 | contig 11780 bp, 8 predicted proteins | sample Ectturendosymbi2_FD_188042 | JGI IMG/M metagenome (GOLD analysis project Ga0210059, IMG submission 188042) | Ecteinascidia turbinata endosymbiont from Florida, USA - Sample 2 (SPAdes) (version 2) | ecosystem: Host-associated > Tunicates > Ascidians > Unclassified | place: Key West, Florida... | reverse complement strand
ACGGTGTGCGACATTCCAGGTGCAAACCTGCAGGGCTCGAAAACTCGTAATCGACAAGACATCTACGCAGACCCGCAGCCTGTTTCTGCAATTGTGACCTGCGCTGTTCCAGGGCTGAGTGTATTTCACTCCCTTGTTATTTCGAGCTTGCAACCCTTGGTGTGCGTTTTTCGAGGCGCTCACCTTCTGGGCTCGACTGCTCGTATTCAAAGAGACATTCGTTCGGACTGTTTTTGCAGTTGCAAACTGCGCTGTCGTAGAGCTGAGTGTGTTTTACTCCTTTGTTTTAACGTGCAGTCTGATATTTTTGTAGTTATATGACAGCGTGGTCGTAGCGTTGAGTGTATTTTGTACCTGAATTTTAAGTTGGAGCGCTGATAGTTTAAAGCCAATACAATGACATATACGTTATACAACCGGAACCGTCGCCAGAAAGTCGATAATAGGGGGGCTTTACGTTTGTGCGGAGGGGCTTGACGTTTGTGCAGGGGGGCTTGACATTCAAATGTAACAAACATTCCACTGATTTATAATGTTCAAGTATGCACTTTCCACGATGGGTGTAAGCAAGGAATCGATCAGCAAATTTTTAATAGGAAATCAATTTCACGTAAAATTACGCATTCTCAGTCCTGAAAATTGCAAGCAAAGCTTACAGGTGAAAAGTTGAAAGGCTGAAGTAACAGCAGAGAAAAAAACAAACTCAAGACTACAATTAAAATTTCGTAATACAAGCTCATGAATCATAACATCTTAACAAACTGACTGACGTCAAGAATAACTGACGTCAAGAACAAATTTTTTAACTGGGGTACACATATAAATTATGATAAACTGTGCAAAATGTTATTAAGTACATGCAACGTATAACAGTCATGAGTCAAGAAAAGGGTTGGATCAATGAAGGTCCAACCAATTCTGTAACTTTGATGGCATGATAGGCAATGGAGCAAACTTGTTTTACTGGTCAGAGACAAGGCTCAACATTCAAACAAACGCAGTAAACAATCTCAATGGATTTGAGAAACTCTTATCAATACAGTAACATGCAGTCCCAAAACTGAGCCGAAAGTTGCAAAGAAGTTCAAAAGAATATCATCAATTCCAATCCAAATCTGGTTAAGCAAAAATGATAACATCCAAATCCATCAAAATATTGGAATGTCGCAAGATTTAAATCCAAATCCAAGTACATGTTCATCTCTGGTCATTTTTACGTATTGGGCATGCGAAAGACATGGAAGTATATTTCTTGTGTTGCGATTGGAAAGCTCGAGCGGCTACTGCACAAAGCTTCACACTGTGGTAGCAACCAACAATAGAGACCAACCGACGAGACACTATATTGCTTGTTCACGCCACATATACAGCAATTGTGTGTTGCTCTATGCGCACATCACGTTCGTGGTGAATCGCACTTTCCACGCAACGCCAACTGAGAGTTTGCAAAAACATCCCCTCCTTTTTGCAGTGAATCCCACCGATCGCACGTTCTTTTTGTGAAGGTTGCACCTGGCACCACCTTCACATCCTGGTCGCAGCACCACTTTGTTGCGATTGGAAAGCTCGAGTGGCAAGTGCGCAAAACTTCACATTGTGGCCGCAGGCAACAGTAGAAATCACACGTCATGCTGATTTTATTTTTGCTTCTTCGCGCCATATATATATGGGTGTTGTTCTTCACACACATTCCTTTCGTGGTGAATTGCACATTCAGCAAAGTGTTAACCGAGAATTTGCAACACTTGCAGCAAGGTTGGGTTAAACTTGTTGAAATAAGTAATAGTGAAATAGACAAGTACAATGCAACTGGAAAAACTTAGATATAAATAACCTTCCACCAAACTTGCTAAAACAATATTGGTCACCATTTTCTAACTTACCGGGTGCCATTTCATAGCTTAAAAAAGTCATAGAAAAAATGTGAAATTTCATTTGATTCGACATTGACTCGAGCTTGCAAACCAATGACTCAAATTGACTAGACAGTTTTTGTGACTCGACCAAGTCATGGCTTGCCTCGAAAAAGATTTTAGATGACTCTGACTGGAAGGGCTTATGACTCTGACTCGACAAAAATGACTCGGGCACATCGCTGGTTATGTGTTGTGTGTAACTAATTAGTAGGGCAACCACGTTTTGACCTAAAAACTTAAATTTTTGGCTTTCTTTCAATTTCCTGCGTTTGGACCTCAAATGCGGAATACAAAGCATATATTAGAAATCAAACCGTTAAGTTAAAAAATCTGTACTCTGTTCAAATGAAGCAAAATCATAGTGTGAAAGACCCAACGAACCTGGAGGTAAGAAACCATGGACGAAATTCAATTCAAAACCACAAGAGAAATATCTAGTGTCAATAAATATTCTGAAGTGACTGAAAAGGTTCTACGTTGTTATACTTAAGCATCAAGGAATGCATCACATTATTGCCTTCAAAGTTTTTACATGCATAATGGCTTGAGCATTTACCAAACAAAGTGCTGTAAAATCACGTTTTGTGCCTTTTACCACACCTTGCCTTCTTAATATTCCATCGTCTAGTAACGGGTAAAACCATATAACCCGTACGCCAGAAGTCGCACAAAAGCAATATGTTTCAGAATTTAAACTAAACTTGGTAAAGCACATGAATGTGTGTTGTTGTAGCTTTAACAAAATATCGATAAGAGAAACTGTGCTGCAAGAAAATGTGGACTCAGGGTTGCCAAGTCTCAACAGAACTATCAAGCTAGAAAATTGCAAAAATAGCTAAAATCCGCTAGATTTTTTTCATCACAAGCTAAATTTAAAGCTAGAAACACAAAGATGCAAGTGTAGGGAAAATTCCTAGCATACAGAGCAGTCAATAGACAAAATGTTTCAATCTGAACCTGCAAAAATCAACAAAGGACAGTTAAGGCAACAGGCACTACTAACATACAACTTAAAAAAGATTGCTGAAAATTTTTGATCGACTGAATCGAATGCTGAAACCAGTGGCATAAGCAGAAAATTTTCATGGGGGCGGTGTTTCAGGGTCATATGGTGGTCATTTTTATTCGGTGTGCGCTGTTTGTGACGTCACAATTTGACATCATTTCCATGTTTCCAAACCAACGTTTTGGCAAAGTTCGTTGATATAATATGCACATTTTTCTACATCCACTCCCCTTATTTTATGTGTCATTGCACTGAATATAAACTATGAGCGCTCCAAGTTAGGCTATCGGAGAAAAACAAAATCAACGCTGTGACACAGCAGTTTATAACTGCGAAAATATTAGGCTGCGCGTTAAGACAGGGCAGTGAAACACACTCATCCCTACGTCAGAGCAATTTACAACTGCAAAATCAGGCTGCGCTAAGGTCCCGTTAAACACGAGCAGTTGAGCATTGAAGGTGTGCGGCTGGATTGGCTGGCGCACACCCTGGTTTGCAAGATCGAATTTTAATAAACTACACAAGAATTGAGAATGCGCATGAAGCACGCAAGAAAATGTTTGTTTTTTGTGATGTATAGAAGCCCACAGGTCCGTACCCAGGGGGGGGGGTTGAAGCCTCCCTTAGAAAAATTTTCGTCCCCTCAGGAAAAATGTGTTGGACATATTTCGAAACTATTGGACATAGTTTAAAAAAAATTTCCCCCTCTTAGAAAACTCTTTGCCTCCCTGGTGTCTAAAGCTGGTTACGTGGTTGAAAGTCCAGCAAACGTTTAGTTTTCCTTTGTCCCTGCTTAGACATTATCAAATGCCTGAATGCTTTTATGTTAACAACTGCGGTTTTTGAGCTCGTGCAACAATTATATCATGCTACAGAAATTGGTAATGCAGCCAATGTGGTCAGCGCTTGCGCTGATCAGCCTTAGCAGACAAAATAAAGACAATTGTTTCGGATAAAGTGAACTATCGCGGAGCACAATCTTAAACATGCGTAGTGGACGAAAGGCCTACAGAAAGTGGTGAGATGGTTTCTGGATGCAGACAATAATCCAGGTTCCCACCAAAATTTAATTGTTACTTTTTAGCACATTTGCAATGTTCCTTGAAATTCGGGTTTTAACCCCAAAACCCCTACAATGTTCCTTGAAATTTGGGTTTTAACCCCAACACCCCCTTGCGTCCGCCCTTGGTTGAGAATCACTCTTGTAGAACTAAGAATAACGTTAACTACCACAACATCTCACTTTCTAGCCAGAACGGTCAAACCAGATCTGTAGCAGTGCAGCGATCTAAAAAGAACTAAAATATAATGAGTAGATATACAATAAAATATCCATAGCTTTTGTAGCTGTATAATCATGCTGTTAGCAGGGAGCAGGGCCGGCCTTACGCCAATGCAACCGATGCGGTTGCATTGGGCCCCGCGCCTCTTGGGGCCCTGCGCCATGTGTTGGGATAGTTGTTCATTAAATCTCATTGTCAACAAACAATGCTCTCGTTAGAACGGACATTGACACAAAAGATGAAAGGGCCTGTAGACGCAGACCTTCTATTCGAGACCGAAAACTCCAACAGTTGGCCATTCAACCATAGCAGCAAAAAGTGTTATATTTTGCATTTTTTGCTTGGCCTGTACCAGACACTGAACCGTGTCAGCTTGTCTGTACAGTCGGTCAAACGATGTTGAGTAGCATGCAACGCCAGGTGTGCCAAAACGTTTGTTGGTCGTTGTTCTGAAAAAATTGCAAGCTGGGGCCTTCGCTTTGGGATAAATGTCTGGTGCGCCAGACTACATTTTCCCTGTGCCCCCATACTTTTTCATTTGTGATGGCCCTTTTGTTAGCTTTATCGAAAACTGTGGGATCCTGCGTTTTTTCCCAAACCTCGTTCAACAGCTAAGCGAGATTCTCCAATCGTGAAATGCCCAGGTAAGTTAGATTTTAATTATGTATTTCCCATAGATGAAGCAGATAGGACTTTTTCAAATTGTTGTTTACAACGTAAATTATCCAATGAAGAGGTGATGCAACTGAAATGGCTGGTGCACTCAGCTGGAAAAATTGGATATTTTGCTTTTTTGTAAACTTTTTTCAAGGTTTATGTCGCGCTATCCCTCAGTGGTGTAGAGCTGAGGGGACAAGTGCACCCACAAAAGTTTTGAATTGTCGAAATTTCTGAAAATTAGGGTACGGAGGTTTCGACACCCTTGGTTACTATTGAGTTATCTGACTTTTTTCTCCCAAAACAAATATTTTTGGTCCAGTGCTAGTGTGCGCATAGCTGTACATGAAAAGTCCAGCTGTCACTTACAGGCAGGTGTTCAGTAGTTTGAGGCTGAGCAAAAACGAAGGGTTGCTCGTTGGATCCAAGACATCACATTTATCATTTGCCGCTCCACCCAACTTTCATTGTGTTTGGCTCCTTGCGAATGTAAATAGGTAAAAAAAACACTACTTGAAAGTCCAGGCACATCAACGTTAAGGACAACCCCAGCTCTTGCACCACTGAATGAAAGCTTCAGTGCGGCTTAACTAGGCCAGGAAAAATGGTCAATGTCATCCAGAACACTCGTTCCTGCTCATCATATTGACTGGCTATATGCTTCCATTTCATCAATCAACCATGCGCATTATACATTGCGTTTGGTACGTCTTTTCTACATTCTTTGACGTGATAGTTGTGAAACATTTCTAATTTATCAAGAACAGTTTGCGTTGTTATCAAAGTCCATGCATTAAGAATAACTATAAAATTGGGCTTTTGCGGACTTTAGGCAGATGCATGGTTTGCTCTCTAGTGAAGATTGTTTTTTCGTGTATTGCGTCATACAGAATACAGTTGATCGTGCGCCCAGACGTTACCTTTATACAAGAATGCGTCTGCGCTTGTGGTTACCGAAAGTGAGAAAGGTTAATCAGTTTATGTTAGCAACTTCGACCAAGTCAGTCATTTTTCGCAGGCACGTAGTCAGGTTTGAAGGCTTGGGGGGAAAATACATTTTTAGGAGACTATATTTTTGTTTTTATTATATGTTTAAGACGAATTTTTCTGGACACAAAAAATTTGGGAGGGGTACAAGAAACTTGGAAGGCCCTGCCCCCGAATGCCCCACTCCGTGGCTAGCTAGCGGCCTGGTCCTTCGAACAAAAGTGGCGTTCACTTTTACAAGAGTGAAGTGTATTGCATTGTAGGTTCAATTCACTTGTTCGGTTTGATTGACGTAACTACGTGCCTTTCCACTAGCGCTCGCCGATCAGATCTCCATTCCAGAGCTTAGAGCTTCCTTTAGAATTTTCGGCTCAATTACGAGTGGTAGCGGTACATTGTCTAATATCCACCACAGCAGCATGTTAGTCATAAACATGTACGTAGTTAGGAGACACATTAGCTATGCCCACACCCATTCCAAATGAAAAGAATACTTTGTGATATCTTCTACATACAGATCAATTCCAATAATTCGCCGTGTTTTTTGATATTCATAATAGCCATTTTCTCAAAAAGGTCGTAGCACGGTTGACTGAGCACGATGACGTCATAAAGCACTGCTCAGAGGGGCCCCGCGTCTAAGTCTTGCATTGGGCCCCGCACCTGCTAGGGCCGGCCCTGGCAGGGAGTATGATTAAGATATGATACCATTGCAGATTTAAGCGTGAAATGCACGACACGGCATTGTAAAGTAGGAATTTGTATCAGAAACCATTAGGCTTACTAGCAAGGTTTATTATTACTGGCAAAGTTCACTAGGAAACATTACGGCTTAACCAGCCCAGAAATTTTGGTGTGGCCAAAATGTTTAATTTTAGGCGAACACTATTTCGTTTGGAAAAACGCCTCTCAAAGCACAGAATGACTATATTTTCTAAAAATTTGGGGAGGGCATGACCCCTTTGATCCCCCGCTGACTACGCCTATGAGCAGTGTATAGCATGACACATGAAAGTTATAAATGATTGGTAGCTAATTATAAATGAACTACCATTGCTCTGCATAGCAGTACATTATCAGAAGGGTATAAAAACCAATGTGAACAAATCTGGACTTTTCTTGAAGTTTTCTTCTTGGGCAAAAAATGTGTTTTTGAGTACGGTAACCAGTCTTATTTTCTCCTAAGCTTTGCAGGTCAAATTGCGCTTCACTTTGCGATTTATCACTGCTTATTATGAGTGCAAAAGATAAGAAATCAAAGATTTTAAGCCATTTTTAAAAAGTCAAAGGCGAATTTTTCCTAGAAGTCATACTATTTCCTTGAATAAATGTCATTTAAACACATCTTCGAATTTGTGTCAATGCAAATGTGTGCATGTTAGAAAGAACGCATGATAGACGTAATCGAATATGTGTTTTGAGCTCTTTGCATGATTTGCCCTGACAGCGCTGATAGCTGGAATCGCCAAGACTGCAACAGGCAAAGCATGCAACGTGTGCAAAACACTTCGTCAATTGGTACTGGTCTGTGCTTAAATGTTCGGACACAAATGCAGTTTTCCAAACAGCCATTTTCTTGATTCTGGTCGTAAGAAATAACAAAAGATCCTCAGGCATTGACGACAAAACCAGGGACTGCCTTTCCAGAAATTGTTTATATTAGGCTACCGTTGTCTTGAGTTACGATTCAGCTAGTAACTGTTTGAACCTGTGATTGTTGTTTTTTCGCTGATTTCCTCATGTTAAGAGCGCAGCTGCTTTTAAAAAACTACCCGATTAAATTACTCAAAAAGATTTGGCGTATGTTCTTAGTTATGTGTAGGCTATTTGATTTAATTCATTTTCCATTCAACTTGAGGCACACCAAGACAATTAAAATATTAATGTGTGTAAACGAACAGAAGCCGGAGCTGAAGCCAGAGCCGGAGCCATGAAAAAAGTTAGCTCCGGAACCGGAGTCACAATCGTGAATACCAAGAGCTCCGGAGCTGGAGCCATGTTCATGAACAGAAGAACTCCAGGGCCGGAGCTGTATCATTTTTGCGACGGCTCCGCAGACCTGAATATAACTCTTTCCCGATATTGACGTTGCGAAAATTGCATTAGATGAGTTTCTTTATTACTTATAGAAGCGCAATTTAATTTTTTGAAAATTTTTTTTGTGTCCATGAACATAGGTTACGTCTTCGCAGTAGCCAATAAAGAGTTTGTGATTCCTCTGGCCTATCGATTTGATTGTTTTCTCTATTCCAAACAAAATTGTCGCTAAACTATTTTTTACAAAGTTGTAGTCGAAACAACATGCTGGGCTGCCCTTATGCTGTGCCATCACTGTGCTCATTTTAAGTCACAATGTCTGTTGCTTAGCAGCGTGTGAGGCAACTCATGTATTGATCACTTCATTTCAGTTTCACACTGTTCGTGTACACTGAAAAGTGCAGAGGTAACAGAACTTTTGCAAAATCTATTCTGCGATTGCAAAAAATACATGAAAATGTCGGAAAATACATTGATCCAAGGCAAATGTGTATCTTTTAAGGAGCGGCGCATATGCTTTAAACATGGTTATGACATTTTCAGTAAGTTCCTCGGTGGAGGAGCTGTCGGACGGGTTTTCTTAGGCAGAGCAAGACCGGAGAAAATCAAAGACAACGAAAAACTGACGCTCGTTAGTTTAGACAATCAACCACTCTTGGTAAGTGCTTCGTATGGTTGTGCGTAAAAAACTTTTGTGCGTAAAAACTTTCATAAAATTGTCACAGGGTGATCAAACTTCTGAACTATCTTTGTTGGTCTTATAGCAATTCTGACGTAACAATCGTATATCAGCAGCCTGAAAGGTTAAAACTCAGCAGTAAAAACTAATACTGCATTCCTTGTTTGAGCTTCAGGTCTTACAGCAAAACATAGGCAAGATATATTGTTTGCAGGTAGCGATTAAGATCATTTATGCCGACGGTGGAGCAGACTTCGTTGGAATTTTGGCCAAGTATCTTCCTCGTGAGATCACCAGCATGGGGAAAGCTTTTGGTCACCCGAACATTGTACACAGTGCAGTTGTTTCTTATTGTTGTTCACAAACTTTTCATGACAGTTTTTTCAAAAGCACTGACAGTTGAGCAAATGGAATGTTTACAGGATGGAGGGTTTTACAGCTATGTGTACAAGGATTTTGCAGGAAGCACTTTAATTTTAACAGAGACAACCTAAATCTTAATTGAAGTAAAGTGTGAACAAAAATTGTACAATAATGCGGGCTCCATTGGATTGTCCTGACCGTGCAGTGTTAATGAACTAGGGCGGTAGATTTTAAGCAGGAGTTTTGGAGCCTTATAAAAGACTAAAACTTATCAAAGCCACTCCGCAGCAAAAACCAAACACTGTATTCTTGCTTTTGGCAAGTTTGTTGAGTTGCTACCTCAAGTGCCTGAAAATCTCGCATGCTTATGAGTAAAACCTGATCTGATCAAATATGTCCTTCTCGCAGGTGAAGCTGCTGGATGTCTTCGTTTCGTCCAAGCGCGTATTCTTGGTAATGGAATTTGCGTCATATGGCAATCTCGATGAGCTCTACGCTCGGGTCATCGCCGATACAACGTGTTTATACATGGAAGAGGATGAAGCACGCTATTACTTTCGAGAAATACTTAGTGGTTTAGAACATCTTCACAGCCATCGTATCGCTCATCGGTTTGTGGGATTTTCAAATTGACTGTGTTTCCAAGCAAGACAATTAAATCAAATTGTATAGTTTCCTTTCAGATAAGATAATGATACTGCATATGACGATAGATATCGTAGGCGTAGCCACCCAAAATTTCTAGCATGTTATGTCGTTTTGTTCGCGGTGTCCCAAACCAAATCCTGTTGCTTGCTCAAAATTAAAATATTTGGCCCATCCCTGATTTTTGGTCTGGCTACGCCACTGCAGGCTACAGTATCACAGAACTGTTAATCGAGAGCAGGGGTGTAACGAGGAGGGGACAAAGGGGCACAATTCCCCTGGCGCCGAATGACTGCGGGGGCACCGAAAAACTAACAGTGTCATAAGTACTTTCTTGATTCTTCAATACTGTACATTTGCTTCCGAAAAACCTCAGGTTCGAACATGGGGGCGCCAAATTTGCTTCTTGCCCCCGGGTGCCATCTAACCTCGTTACGCCCATGATCGAGAGTAACGTTACCGGGTGGCAGGCATCTGTCTAAATACATAAAAACGACATCCGAGCTATCACAAATGAAAGCTCACCTGGCAGAGTTAAACGACTAGTCTTTTTACTATATTGCATAAACACCTTTTGGAAAAATATTTCAACAGGAAAAGCTTATAAAGTACTTAAGGGGAGCGATGTATTAAATGCGTGTAGCGAATTGTCAACAAACAACTTAGACAAATGCCGCGCTTTTATCGTCGTTTCTGAAAATTCATCTGGCAGGGACATCAAACTGGAAAACATCCTGCTTGGCGATGATGGGCGGGTCAAGCTGTGTGACCTCGGATTTTCAACTACGTCACTGGGTCGTGGCAGTGACGCAGAAAGCGTGGGGGAGGCGGCCCGGTCAACGGGGAGCATGACACTAGTGGGCACGCCGGAATTCATGGCGCCAGAACTTTCTGGCACATCGAGCGCTTACAACGCACTACGCGCGGATATATGGAGCATGTAAGCAACACTTGCTTGCGCAGATAGATTGAAAGTAATTTGACGACTGAAGCAATGAACACCGCACAATGAGCTTTGCTTGTTCTTAAAAACGGTGAAACGAACAAGGGTACTTGGACATTGTTTCCTACCTTAGTTGTTTTTTATTTACGCAACAAATGTTTTTGAGCCTTATACAGACGTTTTTAATGTTTTATTAGTTTCACTTTTGTTTGAGAACAGACAAAAATACCCGTATTTGAGTTTTTCATTCGAATAACTGCGCGTAGAGGTTTTATTTACATCGTGCCAGCTCCGCAAGCAAAGAGGAGATGGGCGCCCATGAGCTTCTTAGGAATTCTAAGTCAAAACAGACTAAAAATAAACCGGTTTTAATGAAAATAAACTGAACCAAAGCTGACATTTCTTAAAACTTACTTCACTAACTTTCAGAGGAGTCGTTCTTTTCGTTTTGGTTAATGGCTATTTTCCGGACGTCGAAGGAATGTCAGAAAATAGCAAGAACGTAAACGATCAAGAGGATTCCCTCATTTTTCGCAAGAATCTTTCGGAAGGTTTGTTAAATTTGTAACGTGAAATTATTTGTCTATTGTCTTTAAGCTCATAACGCGACCGCTTGTTTGACCAGAATGCAAATCTCTTCTGAGGCGTGTGCTGAAGCTTTCACCAGACTTGCGACCCACCGCTCAGGAACTAATCAGCTCGTCTTGGCTGAAAGGACCCTGCAAAAAACCAGCACCCGTGAAAAACATTGTGAGTGCAATTGGAATAGTCCGTGCAAGCTTATATTACTCTAAGAAAACACTGATAATGCAATTACCGGTTGCCAAAAATATGTTTAAACCAAGAAAACAATGGCGTTATAACAGTAAAATACTAAAACTTTTCTTTTTCACTTGCTTTTCTAAAAAATATAAGTAAAAACAACTAGACTGCGATGCTACAGTTACACAGTTGTCGATGCACTGCAATGAAAAATTAAAACAAACCCTTTAACGACCACCATAAACACACTTTTCCCCAAGCTTTGCAACGCCATAACTCGCTAGCCGATTCAGCTAGAGACCTGTTCAGACCATCTACGGATACAGCATGTCTTCTAGACAAGATTGAAAAAACATTTTTTCGTTTTGGGTTTGGGGTTCTCTGTGGTGGACGCCACAAGTGGGGGTGTTTTTTCGTCTTTTTGGCCAACTTCACCTGGCCCTGGGCGCCAAACCAATGAGCCAATTTTTTGGCTCAAGTTTTTTTGGTGGAACTAGATGAC
>Ga0210059_1014243_pt1 | contig 11780 bp, 8 predicted proteins | sample Ectturendosymbi2_FD_188042 | JGI IMG/M metagenome (GOLD analysis project Ga0210059, IMG submission 188042) | Ecteinascidia turbinata endosymbiont from Florida, USA - Sample 2 (SPAdes) (version 2) | ecosystem: Host-associated > Tunicates > Ascidians > Unclassified | place: Key West, Florida... | reverse complement strand
CAACACAGTTTTTGCCTCGGAGCCCCCTTTGCAACTGTAATGTGTAAAGTACCTTATTTTCAAAGGAGCCCAACAGCAGCTGTAATGTTTAAGTAGGCTGCTTTGCTTTCAAAGGGCCCACAACAGCAGTTGTAATGTGTAAATATCTTGCTTTTAAAGGGGCCCAAAGTAACTGTAATGCATAGATACTTTCCTTTCAAATTGCCGCATAACTTCACGGATTTTGTAGTGCTTCGTATTTCAATTTAGGTGATCGAAGCTTTTCCTGGAGAGCAAAGCGGTGACGGGTCTGAATTTTGGGCTCCCTGTGACAGCGCGGGCCCCCCAATTGGGGGGTATGGAGTGCGGCTGAGGGCTGATACGGCTCTGCACACACACTGCAGAACGCAGGTCAATAAAAACAGAACGTAGTAGAAGGCGTTGAAGCCGGCGGAATCACAGGGTTACAGACACTTTTTGCAACTACATTGCAGACAGAACCATAGGGTTAGAGTCACATTCTTAACACTAAAGTTAGCTAACACGTAACACTTGTTACAAAACTACTGCAGAGTAGGGCGCCAATTCCTAAATTGGTCGAGTCTAGGTAAAATGCGAAAGCATTGTGGCATGACACGCCATCAATCAAACGGATACAGCAAAGTTCGATCAGCATTGGTAGATATTGTTTTTATCCCACGGCATGATATTTCCAAGTGATTCAGTTACACTAGTAAGTAGTAGTGTCTGGTAAAAAACTTCCTGGTCAGGCAAAGCTGCCAAATATTTCGACATACGTGGTTGCGAGATTCAAAACTTAAAAGTTGGCTCAATGCCTACTGCCTCTATCCTGCTGATTCAGGAAGAGCCTTTTGCGAAGCTTGCAATAATGCAATCATAGCGAAATATTGTGAGCTTAAACGGCATAACTAGTAGCAAAAGCACTCAGATAAGACTAAAGAACTTTCTGCATGCTCCCTAATGTAACACAAAGTTTTAAGTTACAAAGACCAGATTTAGAACGTTGTAGAGCTGAAGCTATGCTCAGATTGTTTGACGCTGAGCATTGTTCTAGTGCAGTGATTCCCAAACTGGGGGTAAATTACCCCCCAGGGGTAATATGCGATTCTTCGGAGTGTAATGCGGAACCAAAACCACAATTTTGTTCTATATTATGAGCGATCACTGCGAAATATTGTGGGTAACAAGACCTAATCGCTACCTCGATTTGGGTTACGGCTCGAAAAAGTTTGGGAACCACTGTTCTAGTGCATATAAGCATGCAACCATTTTAAAGAGATGGTCAAGAACTGTGTCATACAAAAAACGAGGTAAGCTGCAGTCACGTTGCTCAAAAAGTCAAAATGTTGACTGATAGAAAATTGTGTTGACCAAGACCGGCATTTTCAGCCGATGCTCATTAAGAGCGAGTGCAAGACGGAAAAATTAGTATCTTGTATAACTTCATAGGTTTCGTTTAATCATGTTGAAAATGACAGATTTTTAACAGAATTGCACTGCTTTTTTGCCACACTGAAGGTGTGCGAACACAACCGGGTCGCACATGCTTCATTAGGTGTATGCTTTTCATCATTGCTTTTTGTTCGCAGGAAGTCAAAGCATTTGCTGTACCCAAGCCAGGTAGGTAGAACAAACCCAACTCAAACTACTCGGTGTTCACACACAGACGACCCAACTTCGTTATTAAAAGGTGGGTGGTGTGTCTATTCCACTTACATTGTTCACAGTATACCAACAAGCATTCCTAGTCGTAACTGCTTTGTGTGATTTGTCTGTTGTTTAAAGATGTTCCTGTCCTCAGTCCGGTCCATCAACTATTGCTAACCTTTTACCAGGGAGAGCAAATTTCGCAATGTCTCCAAGTAACTTGTGCAAAAATTTTAGAATGACGATCAATACTTTTGTAATACCCGTTTCTGCATTCTTGAGTGCTGCAGTTACTTGAGTGAGTAGATGTTTTTCAAAACTGAAACATTTCAAGCAAAAATGATCCAATTTTCCACATCAACCGTTCTCCCCAAAAATTTTATATAAATTTGTGTCTGCATCAAGTTCTTGATGAACTCCAAGGTTTCTGTGCAAAAACCCAAAACCGCGACTTTGATCTAATTCTTTGTAATTTTAATTTTTTTCAATGAAAAGGATAGAACGCATGCTATATCCATCTCCATTTATTACATTTCTCTTAGGACGTAAAAACTCTAGCTTAATTCATTCATCACACACAAGTGATGCAGAAATCTAGCAAAGAAAATGATTCTGAGAGTTAATTTGCAAAGTAAATGACCTTTTTCTAGGTTTCAATTATATTCAAATTTCAGTTGTCCATTTTGTCATCATTTGAATAAAAATCGAACGCGCAGCTGAACACAAAACCTTGACACTTTGAATTTCAGTTAAAATTGCTTTCTTATATTTAGTTGCTGAGAGTAAAAACTCGAGCAATTTATTCTGACGCATCTTAAGCGTTCTAACAATGCATTAACTCTGAAATCGTGGAGTTGAAAAGAAGCGTTTAAAAAAAACAACGATTTCTCCTCCTTTGAGAATCAACCTTGCAAGTCGCTTTTAACCTGTTTATAGCCACTTTAACCGCTATTGAAACGATATATTTCTTTACTTGTATTACAAAAGCACGTCAGCTGTAATCATAAAAGTTGTAAAACATCGGTAAGGGCATAGCGGTTGGTGTGTGACGTTCCGCGCAACCAGGAAATGCAGATTGGCTGTAGAGTACGTTTCTGGTGAGCAATGCACGGAGTTGCTGTAGATTCTTATTGCGAACAATACCGCCACAAATATCGAATACATTATTAATTTTTTTATTCCTGATGATGGCTTACGACTAAGCTGAAACGTTAAAATAAAATCATGTATTCGATATTTGTGGCCGTATTGTTTGCAATAACAGTACGTTTTGTTTCACGGATGCACATGCTAGATTTTCAAATGAAATAACTAAACCGCATCAAACAAGCATAGGCGTAACATACCAAATTTTGTAATTAGCAAAAATATCATCCCGATAAAATGCGTCCAATGCAAGTTTTGCTTGAGAACCAATAGTTATGTTCAAGATGCTACATCTTTTAGTGGAAATCGATATTTTTCTCAAAAATACGACATTCGTCCAACAAGTTCCGTTTTTTATGAAATAAATAACATACGAAACCCTACAGCTAACATATGGTGACCGCGAATCTAGTAAAAAAACTAATCGCATTTAGGATTTCATAAAAAAGAACTTAGAGCTTTTTTCTAACAAATCTAATATTTTACCAACAAACTGCAACACTAAATGCTGTTGGAACGGCAGCTGACACTAGTTCAGATAGAACGGTTATGTTCACAAGGTTGAGCAATGTAAGTATTGATAGAACGGCAGTTGCAAAAAACGACTTCGTGTTTCAAATAATGCTGATATTTTTTGCTTACACGTTCTTCTCAAAGAACGTCCTGATATCTTCAAATGTATCACACAAAAACAAACTTTGGCACTACTTTAAAAAAGTTATTTTTTCAGATATGTGTTTAAGACAACGAAAGTGATTGTTCGTGTAAAAAAGTTTCGACCTTCACGCAGAATATCTTCTCTCATCGAACTTTTAGGTAGTGTTCGTCATTAATGTCTTGTTCTGAAATGTACCTGCAGTCATCATATTTTAATCGTTTTGTCCAAGAATCTCCACAACTGAATCAATCACCAATCTGCGGTATTACGCAACAACAAATTCAAATTTCATCAACAAATTTCCGATAGCAAATCTTTCATTTTATCGTTCAACAGCAACAACGTCGAATTGCAGAGGAACAAAAGCTAACCCTAACGAACCCTTTTTTATCTCTGGAAGGGATCCGTCAGCATTACTTGCTTTGAATTTAAACTTCTGAACTAAACAAACCAAAAATATAAAGACTTCCATTCGAGCTAATTGTTCTCCCAAACAGTGACGTGGTCCAACAGAAAACGGTATGACGTATTTTGATTTTTGAAATTTTCCTTCTGAATCGAGGTGTCTCTCTGGTTTGAATTTTTCCGGTTCTTCAAAGTATTCCGGGTTGTTGTGGACAGCCCACAGATTGGACATCACCTGCCCAACAAAGCTACGAGTCGAAACGAAGCAAAACACTCAGGAACCACATGTTATTTTTATCCAAACCTGCACGCCTTTTGGAATTTTATAACCAAGTAAAGCAGCGTCTTCGTTGGTCTTATGAGGAACACCCAAAGGACCCAAAGTGCGGAAACGATAGAGTTCCTCTATGAACGCACAAGTGTAAGACATGTCAGCTTTGTGTGACATGCCAACTAGAGTCTCCGTTCCTACCAATGAAACATGCCAATACAATTAATTTTCAAGTCGGACAACACCTTCCCAGTGTTGTGAAAGGAAATGCCTACCTACTACAGTCTTTATCTCTTCGTACAATCTTTGCTGACAGTGCGGATAGTGAATCAGGCAAAGTATAGCCCAACGAAGTGTACTGGTGGTTGTTTCAGTACCAGCAACAAACAAGTCGCCAACGAAGTTCAGTAACTGGAAATCCTGCATATATCAAATGTGTATCCGATCCAATACTTTCAATAAACGTTCTTACGAGTTTTACGTCATTTTAAAGGTCACATGCAAGCGCCCATACCAATTGGGACAACAAGTATGTAAGATTTAAATGTTTTGAAGCCTTGCAAGATATCCATAATTTCGAAAAAGCAACTTACTGTAAAATAGCCATCATTGTTTCTGTTCATCTCAGCCATAAAAGCGTCAATAAAATCTCTGGGAGCATTATCGTCATATGTAGCTTTGTGATCTTCGATTATTTCTTTCAGCAAATCTGAATATTAACATATTTTAGTAGGAAGAAAATCTAATTATTACTTTTGAGAAGGTTGTCTGCTGTGCTTTCACAACAACAGTCTACGCCTCTACGGGGTATTTTTCGAAATAACTTTGCTGCTATGTGGCGTCAAATTAGAAGCTATTTTGGTATTTACATCAAAAAATTTTGCAACGAAGTGCACTCTGTGTGCAGGTGTGCAGTCAGGATCGGCCTTAAGCCGATGCAGCTGATTGGGCCCCACGCCTCTGGGGGCTCCGCGATATGGTATTTGGGCAGGTTATTCGTTTTTGCCGGATACTACTTGCGCTTGAGAACTCAGCAGAAAAGGCTTATAAATCTCATTGCTAGCAAACAATTTTATCGTTTGAACTAACGATAAGTTTCCTCTATAGAACTTTATCAAACGTGTCTAATTCTCAAAACCACTTCTTCAAAGTTCCGGTTCATAAACGTAAAGGACACGTAAAGCTGCACTGCAGAACTAGGCAAAGAAAAGATTGTGAATGTTATCCAACACACTCATTCTAGTTTACCATTACAGTAAACTGGAAAACTGGGCGGCGTTACGCTTCTATTTCATGAAACAGCCATGCGCATTACATATTGTGTTTGATAAGCGTCTACATCTGTGACGTGGTAGTTGTAAAATCTCTGTACCTTACATTTCTAATTTATAAAGAACAGTTTGCATTCCAAGTACATGCAATCAGAATAATTATAAAATTGGCGTTTGGGGAAATTTGGGCGGATGCATCTGTTGCTTCCTTGTGAGGTCTGTTTCTTACCTGATTGCGTCATAAAGCGGATGGGTCATCATGCGCCCAGACGCTACTATTATACAAGTAGAATGCGGCTGCGCCTGTGGTCACCAAAAGCGAGAAATGTAATCAGCTCATGTTAGCAGTTTTTTTCAAGTCACGTGTTCTTCGAGCGAAAGTGCCGTTCAACAAGAGTGAAGTTACTGCACTGTAAGTTCAATGCGCTTATCAGTTCGGTTTGATTGACGAAACTTGCACTTGCGTTCGCCGCTCGGATCTCCATTGCAGAGCTTCCTTTACATTTACAACTTTTGGCTTAATTACGAGTGGTAGCGGTACACCGTCTAATGTCCACCACAGCAGCATGCTATTAGTTAGCATGTCGTTTAGACGTAAACATGGACGTAGCTAGGTGGCACATGATCTATTCTACCCCCTCCAAATAAAAGAAATTGTTGGTAGATACAGATCAAGTCCAGGGTTTTTTTTAAGGTTCCGCTTTGGTGACCGCAAAGAAATTTTAAGAGACCGCTTGGAGGAATTTGAGAGACCGTTTTCCATTGATGTGATCTCAGGTCACTATATTTTGAGAGACCGTTGGAGGAATTTGAGAGACCGTTTTGGTCCCTCAAAACACCTTAAAAAAACACTGATCAAGTCCATTAAAAATGCGGTCTTTTTTTTAATCCACAATCATTATAGTTAGTTTTCTAAAATATTTCATCATAAACGTCGTACCACGGTTGACTGAGCACGATGACGTCACAACACCACTTCTCAGAGGGCCTCGCGCCTAGGTCTTGCACTGGGCCTCGCACGTGCTCGGGCCGGTCCTGTGTGCAGTTTTGTGAAACATTACTTTAAAATTTCTCTCCACTTTTCTAACCTTACAGAATGAGTTCTGGCAATTCCTGTTAGCTTAAAATAATGCAAAATCACTTTCAAATACTGAGTTTTGCGAAGGCAATCACCGCACGTCAAACAAAGAAGTAAGATGGTAACATTGAAATATTTCACACATTTTTCAAAACGTTTTGCCCAAATAAGATTTTCTCTATGTATTCTTCAGTTAGACTTAACTGTCTGTCGTGGAATGTGCGCGGAATTACAGTCACTCTGTTTCTTGTGTTCAAAGGTCGCGCATTCGTAATTGAATGGTTCTTGCCTTTATGCTGCAGTGCTTTGCATGTTTCCTTATCTACCGTCACCGCTTTATTCGCTTGTTGGCCTGTAACAGTGGTTTCCAAACATGTTCAAGCCGTTACCCAAATCAATATAGCGATTATGTCTTATTAGTTATTACCCTCAATATTTCGCAGTGACCCGAGGGGTAATTGCGACAGTTTGGGAACCACTGGCCTACAGCGATCAGTTGCAGTTTGGCCATGAGGATAATGTGTCCTTTTTTTCTTTTTGAACGAATTGACCTTTTAGTTGATTTAAGCAAAGTCAATGAAGTAGCTGTGTTGTTTAGTGCTCGTAACACTCAAATCAACTAGATCAATTAAAATGGATCAGCTACTTTTAAACCACTGAAGCCAAGGGCATTGAATATACTGTAGATATATTGATAACCGGACGTCAGGGAAAGAGTGGAAAAACAGGAAGAAAATTCTTCAGAATTCGTAACAGCCTATACCAGACTGAAAACGTGAGACTTGACAAAATAAATGTACTGACGAACTTTTAGCCTTTTAAAATGCACGGGTATGTTTCGCGCTGTATCAAAGACCGACCGTCGTGACGGTTTCATTCTGGATGCGTTCATTAACGGCATCATTTTGTCATATCCCATACGTCAGCGGCTCTTAGAGGACGCTGCATTTTGAAAAGTCCTCCTATTAGACATTGCCCAGAAAAACTCAGAACAATACGTTTGTTCAGACCCTTGCACGCCAGCGGCAACAGCCACACAGGATGAAATAAAGTGCGCAGATGACTAAACAAGTTACATATATGCGAAGCACAAAATCGATGCATGCTTCTTCTGTGGTAGTAAGAAAATGCATATTCGTAAAAGACATCCGTGCGCGCTCAGATAGTGATACAGGTGTACGAAATCCAGATATTATTGTAAGGTATGTAGATGTCCAATCCACCGCAGCAGGGAGCACCAAACAACACATCCGCTTGCATTAGTCCTTGCCTGTGGTGTCATTAAGCCTGATCCGGAACGCTTCAAGCCGCTGCGCGATTTGCCACTGCAAACAAGTAGGACTGCAGTTCCAAGAGCGATGGGTTGTTTGCGGGTTGCGCAAAATGGATCCACTGCTTATGTGATAAAATTGCGCGAGCAATTTTTCCCCCTGACTAGGAACGTTTGAACGAATTACTATATTAACTCAGTAATATACCTCACAATAAAGATTTAACGTTTTTCGCTAAAACACTGCTATGTTTCGAGAGGTAGAACCGATTGAAAAACATAACATGAATTTTTTTTAATGAAAAAATGTGCTTTCTCTTTTTATCTCCTTTTTCTGAAGTGCATCTTGGGCTAAAATACATCAAAAACGTAACTTCTTGAGGTATAATTGTACTTTGAATTTTATGTCAAATCGTCCCCTCATTTTCATTTAAGTATTTTGTAGTTTTCCACAAACGATTTTCACTAAAGGATATAAGCCTTAATTTATTGTACGAGTATGTTATATGAGGCTAGTTAATCCTTTTTTGCTTATTTACCCAATATTGCAGATACGTCATTCATTGTGCGTTGATTCATCTGTCGAAATGGAGGAAAATGAATTAAAATAGGTGCAAGAGCAAGAATCATATTTAGAGAATTTTCACTTGGATCGTTGAAACTGAAAAATATAAATTGAAAACTGCGCTTCAAGTGTGCCATCCACAGGACGACGCAATTTACAAATTGGAGCACCAAACTATATACGTTGCAATATATCTAAAACTACAAATACGACTTTTTACAAAATAGAATTTTAAAAGATGAGCAACATCAACTTCCTGACAGCTGTAAAGGAAACACAACACATGCTTACTTTATGAATATCCCAAAGTGCTCGTGCCAAAAAAATTAATGTGCTTTTGCGAAAAGAAATCACGTGTTTCACTGCATTTTTAACATACATTCAAATCGCGTAGTGAAGTTTAGTTTGAAAAAATGGATTTATTTAATCAATTCTAGTTCTCTTTCAAACGTGGTATATGAAGACAGTTGTTTCTTGAACATTTTTATCAGCAACCCTAAACTACCCAAACCTATACCTTTTCCATCTTACTAAACCTTTACCTCAGCATACTGCTAGACTCAAACCCAAACAACTGTTGACTCGGTGGAGAAGTGAGTCCAATAAATTTTCTGCTTTTTGATCACTACGTTTGCATTGCAATGGCGACACGTTTCTTCAATTATTATTTGTTTTTTACTTTGAGATCATACTCACCGACGGCATATGTGACGTATGATTGCTGTAAACTGTTTGTCGGTGTATTCATATCGTTGACCAAAACACACGTTACAAATGTTGTTGGACACCGCGTTTGTCAATTGTTTCTGAACAACAAGTTGCATTTTGCATACACGTTTTCCTGTACAACATTTCATAATTATATCTTCATTTAAAAACATACAAAGATATTGAAAGGTTTCCCGTCATGTTCCAAAATAGCTTGGTTTAGGTAAGAGACTTCTTCCTGAACTCTTTCCTCCATACTTCTTTTGCCCACTCCAAGTCTGCAAAATCATAAAATAAGTATCATCTTTATTGTTTCGATGCTACGAGTGCTGAATTTTGAATTGAATTAAACGCACTAATACGGATTTGGCAACAATTTTAAATAAACAAGCAATTTAGTTGCAAGACATAGATCACTGCCGTTACTGTAGCCTCTGATCGGCAGTTTCGAAACAAAGTTCAGATTTTACCACGCACCCACGAAGGGTTTTCAGACCAAATGTTCTTTGCGATTTCCATCGTGGACCATAGTCGATAAATACAATGCCATGACCCTTTGTTATTTGTTCGAAGACTGGCAGTATAGGCCTGCCAGAAAAATTTTCTTTGCTTCCAACAAAAGCCTGAAAAATTTTGACCGTGAAGTTGCAACGCAAAAAATGTATCAGTCATTAGTAATCTACCATCTAAGTCTACTACACCTTTAAAACAAGGCTTATTTGAAGAGCCAAGTATTACAGAAAGTCTTACAGACGACAAACTAAAACGGCAAATCAAAATAGTTCTAGGGTATCTACCTGTTCTTTCAACTTTACGTGAGTTCGATTGTTTAACAAATTTTGATTTCTGCATTTTCTTCACTGAACCACAGCTCAGCGGTGCCTAGAAAATGCTCTGAAATTTTGTCGTTTGCTTGCAAGATTTTGAGAAACAGCAAATAGAAACAAGACTGAGTTGTTAAGTAAACTTTTTTCAGAATAATCTACCATCAGAACAAGATGAAACTTGGACAATTGCAAAGCTGCACTGCAAACAACAATGAAGTCATATCAGACAGTTCCAGAAGATTCCAGCATGACCGCAATAAAATCTATGGACTTTGCTATTTTAAAATAAGTTCAACATTCAGTCAATTCAGACCAGGGATCTCAAGAGGCCCGCGAGGGCGTTTTGTGCAGCCCGCCATGCTTTTTGGGAATTTTCAAACAATTAACATTTACGTTATATAGGTTATACACCGGTGTTTAGAAGTGCTCGGCTAGCGAGTGAACAAGTTCCTTTTAAAAGAGCGTACAGACGGCTAGAAATGACTTGACTGTAACTCATGACAACTTATGCAGAAAATAATATGCAAAACCTGTTTCTAGTAAGGTTCACGTACCGCCATTGTTGCGTCAGCGCCACAATGTTGCCCTCGGGTTACATTATTAGTGCTCATTTGGCCTGCGGAGCAAATTGAGTTTGAGACCCGGATCTAGACAATTCATTCCATACAAAATACACCGGTGATTTAGTTCGCTATTTACTATTTGAAGGTTTGCAACCTATTCACGGACTGGTGAGAAATGCTCACTGTGCGAATTTTAGCAGCAAATAATGAGGAAGGGCTACAACCATTACGATATTTAATTTTTTTACCTCATGAATACTTTCGTAGTCGTTCAGAATAATCCAATCTTCTGAACCCATTCGCACAGACAAAATAGATCCATATTTGTTACTCCACGCTGCAAACGTCTTAGCTGGATTTTTGCTGAGCCAAGGAACCGCTCCCAAAATGGGTATGCCTCTTGGTCCTGGTGGGAAGTTATTTGGACGTCGGTACCAGCGATAATATATCAAAAGCACCCCAAACAAAACGAAAAACTTCAGTATATTTGAGCTCAACAATATATTTATAGTTTCGAAATCTACCATAGTGTATCCAAATTTACCATCACCTGCATTAAACACTTGTTTTTAATTCGGTTAAATGATTAAATCGTAGTACAACTACAACCACTGAAATTGGAAAGAAGTTAATAATAGAAGCAAAATACCAGATTCGGTACTTTTATTGTAATTTATATCCTGATTCGGGTATTCTGAACTGCGGCGTAGGAAATCTAGTTAAAGAAATTTAGCACACTCTAATAAAGCCACGTATGCTCAAAAAATTCTTGGGCCGATAGACACAAGCTCTTAACAACAAACCTATACCTCACGTTTTTCAACGTGTACGAACAACAACAAAACGTTAACAGCAAAACTACAACCTTTTTTGGATGCCTATTGGGGTATGAGTACTTTCTACACATAGCAAAAAATCAGTCACTGTGGATGTCGAATCTAATGTTGTTAAAATTGAAAAGATTAAAGTTGGTAAATTTGTTATAATTATGTTATACGCAACAAACAAAAAACTTCAGTTTGATTTCTCATGTCATTGAGCCAGCAGTGGTGTCTCTGGCTCTATGCATATTGAGTTACGTTGGAGAGGGAGCCACGCAGTGGTGTGTTTAAGGGGAGGCGAGTGAGGCACTTGCCTCGGGCCCCCCTTGAGGTGTTACGCGTGTAAATTTTCCTTATTTTTTATGAAAAACATATTATTCACTCATATAATAAACTACAAAGCATATCATTAGTATGTACTCTGCTTTCAAAGGGCTCCTTACGGAAATTGTATTGTGCAGGTACTTTGCTCTCAAAGGGGCCCCTAACAGCAACTGCAATTTGAAGGTAATCTGCTTTCAAAGGGGCCCCCAACAGCCACTGAAACGGG
>Ga0210059_1014242_pt1 | contig 11780 bp, 8 predicted proteins | sample Ectturendosymbi2_FD_188042 | JGI IMG/M metagenome (GOLD analysis project Ga0210059, IMG submission 188042) | Ecteinascidia turbinata endosymbiont from Florida, USA - Sample 2 (SPAdes) (version 2) | ecosystem: Host-associated > Tunicates > Ascidians > Unclassified | place: Key West, Florida... | reverse complement strand
CAATTTTCCAGGAGTCCGGGAATTCACCAGTAGTCATGCATTTGTTGAAGAGTTTGGACAACCATTCTGACACAATGCAACTAGCTATTTTTAAAAATTTGGATGGAATGTCATTGGGAGAACTATCTGATTTCATTTTAAGGTTTTTGATGAGAAGTTGGATTTCATGAGGCAACAGTGAGAGCTAGGAGTGAGAGTCTGGCTACTTTGCCGCACTGAAAGAACTTTCAGAAAATAAAAGTGATGCATTGTGAGCTGTTTTACTGCGACGTCTGAAAACAAACAAATTCAACATGGTGCTTTCCTTTTGTCAACATTGCCACCTCACTTAACAGAACTGAGCGACGTTTTTCAGGCGGGATGTTTCAACTTTGCACAGATGAAAGCTTCCGTAGAACTGTGTATCAGTAAGCTCTCTGATGCCGCTGCTAAATCCGAACTTAAAGCTACTTGCCAAAACTTTGATAGCGAATTAGGAGAACTTCGGATAGTTTGGCAAACTCGAAAGCCAGATGGTTTGGCTAACTCGTGTATGTCAAGTTTTCGAAGGGCACCGAATGATTGGCAAATTGATCATCCCCATATACAAAATGGGAGAGAGGACACAGGAGTGAATGAATCAACTACAGAGGCATCTCCTTGCTTAGCTCCCACGAAGGGAGTATGCCAAGATGCCGTGAAAATGATTCAACCACAGCAAGATGATACCCAACGCGATTTTCGTCGCGGCCGTAGCACTACAGAATAAATTTCAACCTTCCAGCAAATTTTTGAGAAATCCTGGGAGCATGCCAAGACATCCACTGCACACATGTTTTGTCGACCTCGAGAAAGCATACGTCCGGGTAACTCGTGAAAAACTTTAAGGGGTGTTGTGGGAGCACGGTGGTGACGGGTGCCTCTTTCTAGCAGTCAATTAACTGCAATTCTGTTCAGAAGATTGTGTCCCTGTGGACGGAATTAAATCACAACTGTTCAGCGTGGTGTTGGACTCCGGAATGGTGTGTGTTGTCACCATTCCTCTTCATAGAGTATATCAGCGTTTTCTAAACTACGGCCCGTGGGCCCAATCCGACCTACAATGCCATGTCACCCTGCCACAAAATCCATTTTGCCAATAATCAAACCATAATATATTTACGAAAAATGCCTTGATTTGATAGAATGAAACAAACTCCAAAAAGCCACATTACGCAAGATGTCCCGCCCTCGAACTCTTGTGCAAAGCGTATGTAGTCCTATCCTAAAGCGTTTGGAGAGCTTTTGTCGATAGAGAGTCACAGACGCGTTGGTCAGGGTGTGACTGTTGGGAACTGCAGGACGAACCGTTTACTTTTTGCGGACGAATTGTACTGCATGCGTGGATCTTCTCAACAGGGTCTTCAGCACGTATTTCATCGGTTTTCTGATGCGTGCGGCCAAACAGAAACGCAAATCAGCGCTAAAGCATTGGAGCATTGTGTCTCGCAAGACGTCCAAGGCAGTGTGTTCTACAAGCGTAGAGGAAATACACATCAGCAGGTGGAGACGTTCAAGTACTTTAGGGTGATATTCACGAGTGATGGAAATCGGAAAAAAGATATTGAAATCAGGTTGTTAAAGCAAATGCAGATCTGCGTTAGGTTTTTTGCTCCGTGGTGACGTAATGAGAGCTTTCATAGACAGCAAACCTTTCAGTTTTTAAATCAGTCTTTGTTCCGATCCTCACCTGTAGTCATGAATCCAGGGGCGGATCCAGCCAGTAAGGTTGGGGGGCGATTTCAGTAATGTTTGGCAGTCAAATCTCAAACCGGCTTCGCTACTGCAAGAAGGATGAAGCACACTTCACATAATTGCTGTGACAAAACAATGGACAACAAAATGGCCTCATGTCGCAAATGCTGTTTTCCAAATTTTAAAAAGTTGTGGTGAATAAGGTTACTTTCGTAGGATTTCGGGGGCGATCTTCGCCCTTGCATCCGACCATTTTTGAATCTTATGTGACAACCGAAAGAATTCTGTCAAAAGAACAACCGACGGAAAAGGGATATTTGCGAAGAGTTCTCGGTGTGAAAGTTCGTGACAAAGAACACAGGTCTGAAATCCGTAAAGCACGTTATGGCAAGCTACTCCTCCGAATAGAGAGATCCCACCATGCTAGTTTGGCCATGTGACCAGAATGTCTTCGGACTACAGTCTACACTCATGCGAAATTGCCCAGAGGTCATCCAAGGTGACGTGACTACATCTCCGACCTTGCTTGGTGTGGAGCCAGTAGAGGTATCTGAGATTACTGTTGATCGTGAGGTATTTCGGGTCCTCCTAGGGCTGCTGCTCCCGAGACTCGATAAAGGATAATCGGGCACGAAAAGGAGTAAATGAATGAGCATGTACGCCTACATTGAACCTTTATATTTATGAAATTGTCTTTAGTTTGTTTGACTAAAGTGAATGTCGTATTCAAAGAATTTAAGCATATTTGGACGTAAACTTGCATTTTTATGAAAATCAGTTAAAAGTATCAGACATAGAAGGGAAAACGGTGATGACACCCCAAAGCTCCACCACTGTACCCTTTTTAAAACCTTTATCAAGCGTTTTCAAAAGAACGGTTTTGCAGGATTGCTTGCGATGTACTGTACATACCCTGCAAGAAAACGCGTTTGTCAGACTTCAAAACTACTTTTCAAACAACCTCTATGTTGCTTCCTTAACCCTTTAAGTCCCGCGAAAACCATGTTTCATGCAGAGTTGTGCAATCCTATAACTTGTCAGGCGATTGAGCTAGAGAGCTGTTCAAACCCTCTAAGTATTCATCAAGTCTTGTAGTCGAAATCAAAAAAAAAATTTTCGTTTTCGGTGGGGTGTTTTCGGGGGGGGACGCCACAAGTTGGGGTGTTTTTAGCTACCTTTACCTGGCCCTGGGCTCCAACCCATTAGGCCATTATTATGGCTCACGATTTTTTAGGAAACTAGGCCAAAACCCCCATTTTAGAGCCCTTGAATGACATTCTAGCATATCTGTAGCCGAATTTGTAGACAAAACACCAAAAATTGGTGAAAATTTCAGCACCCTCCAACCCCACTTTGAGCTGGAAAATATCCCTTTTCTGAATGGCTATCACTCGCCAGCGGATCGAGCTAGCGAGCTGTTCAAATCCGGTCTGAATGGGGAAAGACTTGTAGTTTAGGTTGAAAAAAAAGTTTTAACCGTGCGATTTCGGACTTTTTGGCTATGTTTACAAAACCACAGTTTGTTTTGACATGTTTTGACAGGTTTCAATAAATAATCCGTGACGTCAACGGTCCGTGAGAGTGCGTGAATCGAGCAGAATCAACGGCGCGAAACCGCGCGAGATTTAAATGAGTTCTAGCTATAATACGAGGTTTTAGAGGGTTTGATTGACTTTTTAGCATTTCTGGTTGATGAGTTATGGGCAAAATGGTAGCATATTAATATGGGAAATCCCCTGAACGTCCTTGGGGAATTCCTGACATATTTGGAATATTTTTGGTGTAACTTTGACCCATTCTTTTGAATCAAAGTTTACCTGAAAATTAAGCCAAAATCCACGTCTATAGAGCCCTTGATTGACCTGCTAGCATATCTGTAGCCAAAATTACGGGTTAATAACCCAGTCTTTGGCAAAATTAAAAAGGTTTCAAAAATTGCATATTTTTCCCTTTCAGGGAAAATATTGACCAGCTATAACTCGGCAGCGGATTGAGCTAGAGAGCTGATCAAACCCTGAAATGACTACTGTCTTCGTGTAATTCAGAATAAGAAAAAAAAAAATAATTTGGTCGGGGGGATTTGGGCCACTGGGATCACGACAGGGGTATGTTTTTTGGTTAATTTTATGATGTCATCATCCGGTCCAACGCGCCAATATTTTGGCTCGCAATATTTTTGGTTTCTAAGCGAGAATACTCGTTTTTAGAGGCCTTGATTGAGTTTCTAACGCTTCTGGTTCAAAAGTCATGCCAAAAATGTTCCAAATATGACAGGAAACTCCTAAGGGATTAGCAGGGATTAGTGGGGATTTCCCTAATTGATATTCTACCATCTTTGCCTGAACATATCAAATAGAAACGCTAGAATGTCCATCAAACCCTCCAAAAGCTCGTACTGTAGCCTAGAATGCATTTAAATCTCGCGCTGTTTCGCGAGAGATTCGGCTTGATATTTGCACTCCCACGGGACGTTGACGTCATAGATTGTTTTGACAGACCTGTCAAAACATCCTGTGGTTTTGTAAACATGGCCAGAAAGGCCGAAATCTCATGGTGAAAATTTTTTTTTTCAGTCTAAACTACAAGTCTTTCCCGATTCAAAGCGGATTTGAACAGCTTTCTAGCTCGATCCGCTGGCGAGTGTTGTCCATATAGAGAAGAGGTATGTTCCAACCCAAATTGGAGTTTGTGGGTGCAGAAATTTTCACCAATTTTTGTTTTTTTCCATACGTTTTGCTACAAACATGGTAGAAAGCCATTCAAGAGCTCAGAAGATGCGGATTTTTGCCTAGTTTCAGAAAAAGAATTGATCCAAAAGGATAGGTCAATTGGATGGGGCCCACGGCCAGGTTAAGGAGGCCAAAAAAATGCAAAACACACCCACTTGTGACGTTCCCACCAGCAAACGCCAAACCAAAAACAAAAAAATGTTTTTTTCGATGTCAACTAAGGGACTTGCTGAATCTGTACAGGGTTTGAACAGCTCTCTAGCTCTAGCGGTTGGCGATATATGGCCAAAAAAGGGCGCGCCAATTTATTGGCTCGCGCGGTCGTTAAATGTGGCGATATTCCGCTCTGCTTCGGATTCGAGGGTAATCGCTCTTTTTCAGTAGAAGCATTTGGCTCAGGGGTGGGTAAATATTAGCTCGCGGGTCAAATGTGACCCGCCACAGCGTTTTACGTGGCCCACGGAAGCATTCAGAAAATCTCTTCAAATCTGAAATTTCCACTAATATATCACAAACAAATTTTAGTGTTGACTGCTCAGGCTAGCTTAACTGAGACATGATTCTATTTCAATCCGGACGCACGGCCCTCCTCCACAACGTGGCCTTCTCAAAATGGCCCACGACCCTAATTAGTTGCCCACCACTGATATAGCTAAGATGAACCTGTAGCGTAAAAATTTGATGTTATCTGATGTTGAAAAGGCAATCTTATGTTAATGAGACTGACCCCAGTGGCAAGATTGATTGATACTAAACAGCGGTCAGCAACCACTAGCTTTAACACGCAAATAACAACGTTTTCGTGACATTTGTGCAATAGGCGTGATGCGCGAGTAGAGAGTCACCGCTGAGTTTGTCATGATAAGTGCGTTGCTTCTAACAAACTATCAGGTTACACCACTCAAATTAGTTTAGTTTATTCTTTTAAGTTTTGGTAGGCCTACTTGAAAGATTTAATTTTCAATTCAATGTGAGACACACCAAGATAATTGAAAATATTAATGTGAAAAAACTAACAGAAGCCGGAGCTGGAACAGGAGCCATGTTGTGAAAAAAAGACCCCGGAGACGGAGCCACATTCATGAAAACCAAAATATCTGCAGCGAGAGCTGGAGCCAAGTTTATGAAAAGAAGAGCTCCGAAGCCGGAGCTGTGTCCTTATTACGGCGACTCCGCAGCCCTGCTAAGAACTGTAATGTTCAACACTGCACAGAGTGTTCGTTTGTAGCATTTCCGGGCAAACGTTTTTAATATTTTAAACACTTTTTCTAAAGTATCTGTGACGTATTCGTGAAAATGTTCCGTTTATATTTGCATTCATCGCTTTTGCAAGGACAAATTTGTACACACTAAGTTATTCTTATGCTGTTTCAGGATCCAAGAATGTTTAATAAAAATTTGAGGCAGATTTTCGTATTATCAGATTTTCGAACATTCGTGGACAATCTGGTAGCTTTCCATCGGCAAAATCTTAAGTCTATTTTTAAAAGCAAACAAGCCTTCATGCAGTGCTTCGACTGATTACTTTTCATATTACGACTGTGATATATCAGCGCAATAGCGGGATATTGAAATTTTATTCCACACAGAAATATATACAGCAAAATTGGAAGTCAACAGCCTTTCAGCAAATATTGTATTTGGGAAACACTTACTTTGATAACCAAGGAATGTGTAATGTGTTAAAACGCTTTTGAAGCAATCTGCTCTTGAGCGAAATCAATGGTTATAAAGAATAACTCAACAACGTATCAAAAATTTACACGATGGAAAACCCATGGTTAAATCATCTTTTAGCGATTACACAAACATAACTGCATATCTTAAAACTTTTTTTTTATTGGTTCATTTGATTTGTGATTGTGCAAGATTATTTGAAGCACTTTTACCTCTCTCTAAAATCGAAATCAATTTGTTGACAACAGTTATATGCGTTACTGTTTTTTGATAGCTATCAACTATAGTTGGAAACGTCAATATTCCTTTTTTATTCTGAAAAGCTTAACTTGGACGCAATTATTCTTTTTCAAACGAAGCAAGAATACGTTTCTGTTTATTTTTCCTATTAGTTGCACAGAGGCAAAGTCATTATAACGGAATTGTCTGAAATTGCAAATGAGATGCATAGGTATTATATTCATTGCAGTTTACTAATTTAATGGTATATACTTTATCATTTCGTCAGTCAGAAATGCGATTAACTATTTTATGAATTTTTAAGTATCATTAGCGCAATTCGTTTCAAGCAAAGGCTATATTACGGCATAGAAACTGACTTTAGGCAAACGAACTTGGACGAAATTGTCAAAAGCGAACATAAAAAAAGTTTCATACTACATTGCTAAGCCAATGGTTGAATATCTGAAAAGCAAACACATAATGAAACGATTCCCGAATTTATGACAAAGACCGTTTAATACATGGTTACGCGCAGCACATCGAACTGCGAATTATATAGATTTGACGAATATATATATATTAAGAAAGCAAATATACCATCATCCAACAACGCGAACGTTAAGAACGAATAAAAGGTTAAAAAAGGACATCTGCTGTTAAAAATGACATCTGCGTTTTCTGTTAATTTTCTAGTAATATTTTCATCTAGAAAATATGACAATTGTTGATTTGAGGTCGGTGATTGTATTGCCAACAAGGTCATCTTCGGAAGGCACCCTAGCTTCCCTGTGCTCTGGAAGTTCGTCCCACGCTGTAAAATGCATTTAAGTATTTAAGACGTCTGCAGAATATTATGCACTGGTCAGATCCTTTGCAACAAAAACAGGATTGTATGGTTTTCCGCACTTTTAACATCTGCATTTACTTTCAGCGTTCAGACATTCAAAATATATCGACAGGATATTGAGTTTCACACTGTTGTTTGCTATTTCGAATGTATACCAGATTGGCTCCTACATTTTGGGTAAAGGCGCATTGTTTGGCAAAGCGTGATTATCGTTGCAAACAAATAAATAAACACAACGGTTTTAGTTGCTCGTTTTTATTTGATTTTCATTAATTGTTTTCACAATACATTGGCAACATTAGGTACGGATGAGTCCTGCAATTCAGCGGTAAATTATATGATTACATTTTATCGCAATATTTTCTTTCTTCTGTGCAAAAGACATGAAAAAAGACTGTGGACCTCATTTGAATTCATTGAATGCAACAGAAAACTGAAATCCAAGCACAAAAAAATACACAAGTTGACAGCGCATTAAATCCAAATGGTTTCTGAAATAAAAGCAAATTGTTTTATGCTTATTTGATAATTGCACCACGATGTCAGTCAGCAAATACACGTATAGGATTCACTGCCGGTGAAATAATGTAAATTTTGCTATTTGAAACGCTATTGGGAAATGTTCCAAAATTGCCATGCACACAATACTAGTTATTTAGAATCTATTCCAGCATTGCTATCGAACAAAAAGCAATTCCTTGTCAAATGTTTTGCGTATTTCTGTATTTTTAGTGAAAAAGACATTTTGGGCAAGTGTTCATTGAAGTATTTTTAGTTTTTGAAGTTTATCGTCGGATCTATCAAGCATTGGGCTTTCTTCATGAGTAAGAAAATGATGTATTTTCATTTCAAACATGCAACCGTGTGTATTTGTTTAACCTCCTGATCCTCACCTGCAAAATCCCCGCAACGGCTTCTGAGCGTGTAGTGATTTTGAACGGAACCGACGCAATGCAACGCTGGGTCTGTTCCATTTTCAATCCTACATAAAACCATATCAATATTCATTCCTGCTAATCACGTATCTGGGGTAGGCCTTGGCACCCAATACCCTGGTTTTGTCAAAGGAAAACATTTTCCCAGCCAGTATATGTTTGAATCATGCAGCAATTTGTCACTTTGATTATATCGGAGCTCTTGACTTGCAATGTAAAAGATGAAATGCTCGCTCGGGCATTGGCAAACACACAAATCCTTGAAAGGTGCTCGTCACCGCTATAGACATATCTCCTTAAACATATCGAGAACTCAACAGAAAGCGGTGTATGTTCTTTTGAGTTGCAAAGAGTAATGTAACTGCAACAGCCATACGTTACTAGTTCAAAGACTCAGGGAATGATTGCACACAAACCTCGCTTTCTGAAAACGAAACCAAACATTTACCTTACGCCTGGGCACATGGCATATGGGTACCCGTAAGCGTCATATTTCCGAAATTGTATAAATCCTGGTGTGACATTAGCAGATTTTCTGACCATGGCGTCTGTTATGAACTTTGCTGGGGCAGCAACACTGGGATACAGGTGGAGACGTGTAAGATCAATGTTATCTGCAGGAAAATGTCAGTAATGTTTTTATTTCAAATTTTCAAAAAAGAAAACGTGCATAAAAGTAGAGCATTCTGTATAGGCTCCTCACATTAAATCATGCGTTTCAAGGGCTATTCTATAACAACAAATCATGAAACGAATGAACAAATATAAACAGTATTTTTAAGGTGTTGCAAGGGCCCGGTTATGGTCCCTAGAATTGAAAATCGGAATCCTGGAAGCAGAGAAAATTATTGTCGTGTCCCTGGAATCAGAGAAATCGAGTCTCTACAGGACCAAACCGGATACTTAACATTTTCCTTTAAAAAAACTGATGTAAACAAAGCTCGCTTTCAAATTTACAAGAATTCGTATTTTTTATCAGATTTTCGACACAAACACATCAACAGATAAGTTCATAAGGAAGAGCCAGTTTATCTTCGTTAAAATATCAAGGACGGAAATCGGTCTGTTTTATAGTGTACAATATTTTATTGATAACGCAACATTTGTCCTGGTGGGCGGAGTATCGATACTTGGTCGTAATGAAGATATCAAAAAGAAGCTTGTATAGCCTTGTGGCCACTGTTGTCGCAATGTTGTAATAGGGGCTTCATGGTTACGTTACAGTGCCACGCACAATGTCAAATGCCAAATTACCTCTCTATGTTTTCCACGAAGAGGTTTTAATGAAATTTTCTTGAAAAGCAGAAATCATTCTTTCAATGATGGCAAAGAGTGCATTGGTTAAATGCAAGCATTTGTTTGCTTTGTCTGTGCAATATCACTTCACCGCATTTTTAGATATTGTTTGATTTTTCAATCCACAACTCATTGCTTCAGGTTTGTAAACAGAACGATATGTTTGGTTGTGCCCAGTAGAAACACGCTAACTGGTGGATATCATCGGTTAAACGCAAGATCATAAGGACCAAATGATTGTATTCAGCTTTGAATCTGTTTTTTCATTTGATTGCAGGTTTTTCAAAGTTTACCTATAACATTTTATGTTATAAACAAGGAAGTTTACTTTATAAATCTCGTCCGAATATTCCAATATATTTCAGACATCCAACAACGTGATCACATGAAAAAAATATACTTTTTAAGCTATGTGTTTCATGGTTTTTTGTTTGTATCTGTGAACTAACCACAAGGATAGCGTTTTTATCACATAAAATCTTAAGCGAAAAGGTTAAAGACGCGATTGCGATTGTTTTGCACCAGCAGTGCAAGCTTGGTCTGTAAACGTTTCAGTGTTTTACCTCATGTCTTTCCTTAGAAACTCGTCAAAGCTGCTGCAAACGTATGTCAATATTTGTTAAAAATTGTTCATTCCAAACATTTTCCGAGCAATTTCAACCATAATTAAGGTACACATCTACAACCAGCACAATCAACATAGGAAACTTATGCCTGACTTTCTGCTTAAACCTTCGAAACATAATTTTTGTCAAGAGCAATCAATCTATGAAAATAACATAGGGAATGCTTCGAATTATATGCAGATGAAGGTCTGATCGCAGCAACAGATACCCCGAATTTTGCATTAACATGGAGGTAGCATTTGGAACGACAACAAATGGCAACCTGTGAACTGACATATTTGTTCGCATAGTAAATCGGGTTAGTCGATCAATTACCAAGACAGCTGTCCTCAAGTTTGATAGAAAGAAGACTGAAGAAATCCAACACAAGATCACATGGATCACTGAAACAATGCCACAAACTGATTGAAAACAAATGTGACACACACGCAATTAACTACAATAGACAATGTTGTTGTAAGTCCTTAAATGTTACTTTTATACTGGCATGAGATTTTGCAAATACAGTAAGTGGCATTATTTGGTAAAAGTAAAGTTAAACGATGGAGTCATAGTGAAAACAAGATTTTACCTATGCACTGTGTAAGTTTGGCCCAAATACCGTGAAGAAGAGATGATCGATCATTATTGTTTCCAGACCTGGTGAAAGAAATGACGCAAGTTAGACATCCATTGAGTGTTGAGCTTCCACGATGCTAAAGCAAATATCAAGATACCAATGTTGAACTCTGGTCGTCAATTCATTAATTCATTCAATTCGATATACGCTTTTCCTTTGTGGGAAATTGAGGGGAGCTGACGTGGGAGGACGCTACATACCAACAGCAATCTCATATTACGACCAAAAGCAATCTCATATACTGTAGTACTGCTGGCACCACAACAAAACGGGAGCAAGCAAGATGGGAGATCCATATTGGCCACCTGGACTTGAGACATCCCGGGGCTGCATTTGCGTGGGTGCAGCCGGTAGCATGTGCCTTGCCAAACTTTCATAGGGCATTCTGTACACATAGCCGAATCATTGTAGCTGTGGACTCTCTACGTGGAAGAATAGTGGCTCGACATTCAGGGATTTATGAAATTCAAAGCTGCGCACTTTGTCGCGAAGTGTTACTCCGCGAACGCTTCCCAACAAGTCCAATCTCTGTCATTTGCACATGAGATGGCAATATTTTAGTCATCACCCATAATCCATGACCATAGGTGAGAATCGGAACAAGACCGATTTCCAAAAGAACAGCTTTGGGGTCTTTCAAAGCTTCTGTTTTGTCAACACAGAGCTATAACGCTCCTGACGAACTGTATTTGCTTTATCTATGCGTGTACCAATTCCCTTATTCTGTCTTCCGTCACTTGCGAATACCACCCGAAGGTACTTGAACTTCTCCACCAGCTAGCGTGTATTTCAGTTAACCCGCAACATAAATTGCCATTGGTTTCTGGAGAGACATAGCACACTGGATTTGAACAACTGTTTTTCATTCAGGCATGGTCGCACAAAACAGAAACCCGATCAAGTGCCTGTTGAGTCTGCTGAACCCAAGAGTGAAACCCTGGTCGACACGGCCGAGACTGCTTGTTAAATTCATGTAGATATTGACTATGAAGAAGATTGGTGACAGCACACACCGTTGTGGGATTTCCACACCCGCACAGACCGCTTGTGATTTGACCCAGCCGACACGGATACAAACACCTGAGTAGCAGTATACAGTAACTTGACGGCCAGCAA
>Ga0210059_1014241_pt1 | contig 11781 bp, 8 predicted proteins | sample Ectturendosymbi2_FD_188042 | JGI IMG/M metagenome (GOLD analysis project Ga0210059, IMG submission 188042) | Ecteinascidia turbinata endosymbiont from Florida, USA - Sample 2 (SPAdes) (version 2) | ecosystem: Host-associated > Tunicates > Ascidians > Unclassified | place: Key West, Florida... | reverse complement strand
GACTTTTTCGTTCGGCCGTTTAAGTGTTGTGGTCGTGGTGCTACCGTCGTTACGATGCGGAGCGGTTGCCGTGGCGACGACAGTTCACGTTGGCAGGTGCAATCAAGGTGATTCGTGTCGTGACGTTGCGGCCCTTCGCAGCAATTACTACATTATTCTTAGAATCTAAATTGCGGGTTTGCTGTGTAATTCTGAATGCGCCATTATTGCCAGCTGTCAGTGCACCATTCTTTGCGTTTGCTAAACTTTTGCTTATATCAAATTTAACTTTGAAACACAATCGTGTTTTCTATAGAAATAGGCATTGTTTTAATCCAAGAGAAAATAAATGTACGTGATAACTTCCTAAATAGATTTTAAGAAATGTTTTGTGGGAGAAGATCGTCTTTCGACAGGATGCGCTTTCAAGAGCAGGAGGCACGCGTTAATGAAAATCACGACCAATGAAAACGATATCAACGACATATTGCAAACGTTTCGATGACTCCTGCTATCATCATTAGTGCATTGCAAAATGAACTGCAGTGATCATGCTGCAAGGCACACGTGGCTTAAAAGCAATTAAAAGGCCGATTGACAGCAACTGGTCTTTAATCAGACCCCTCTTCGTCATTTGCGACTTACAAATCTTAATGGTGCGGATCTTATATTTTCGCAGTGAGGTGAAAGTGCTTGTACGTCAGATGCTCAAGGTGTAGCTTACAGCGAAGGTCCGGTCGCGAAATGACCTGTTGATCGAAAGGTGTCCGTTTATTGCGACGATCGCTGCGATTCATCGTTTCCGCAAAAATCGTTTTCGTGCAGCGCAAAAACGAAGCTGGTGATTGGCCGGTGACGGCGAACTTTGTCCGTGAATTCTCGTCAGTGACGCTAAGAGCATTTTTGTACATGCTTTTACCGTTGCCTGTACAGTCTTGTTTCATGTTGAATTCCACAAATAGCGCAGAGCTACATAACACCTTTGTGAGGTGAACCGTTAGAGGCCTTCTTGAACACGCCACGCGCCGGTGACTTGTATCACCCCCGTTCGTTTTCGGAACCACACCCTTGTTTGGTCCGTGCTAATTTCAAGTGTCTTATCCGATTGGCAATTTCATGAAAGCAGCACCATCAGGAATAGCGTATGTTTGGATCATTTTTACGTGCCGGCGACGTAATTGTACGTTCCCAACTTAAAATGGTATGTTTCTTGTGTAGGTAACTACCACGTACGGCTGGGTGGGAATCTACGCGCTCTTAATGAAGTAGTGATTGGCAGATACGAACGTAAAGAAAGATACCAAATCTCCGTGCAGTGGTCGCTCTTACGTTTTATTGCTTGAGTAGCACTGGGCTGCAAGGCCAAGCCCGCTGTGCTCTCACTGGAAGACCCGCGTTTCCAAGCCAGAGCACCTTAAATCAACTTCACGTCTACCGTTCCTTATTCATACAAGGTTTATACTCTGCGGCGTCAGCGCTTTGTTTCCAGCTCACTCACGAAATACGTAAAACGTTCAATAGCTCCCGACAATCAGCGTTTCTTTGCGCTCTGCGATGATCTGACTTGCGCGCCCTTTCGTGGCCAAACTTGCTCAAGGTGTCGCGCTACCCATGGTGCATTGTTGTCTTGGCGCAGTACAGCATGTGTCGCAATTTGAAAACATTTTACCTTTGGCGTCTGACGGAGCGCGGTCGGCTTGGCGGCATTTTTCGCGAATCGCGTTTCTCCATCGCCAGTCGTTTCACGTATTTTGTCATATACAAACTGTTTCTTTTTTCCTTTGTGTAGATCATGAAGAGATTTGTACATTGCTTTCCACTTCTGCGCTGGCTACAAAACCGGCAGCTGTTGTCATTAAAAGTATCCGTTTCTTCGAACATGCTACGAAACTGAAGCATAGCGAGTCAGCGCAAGGTAGTACATCCAGGGGCGGATCCAGCCAGTACGGTTAGGGGGGCGATTTCAGTAATACGGTAGAATTTGCCTAATTCGTCACCTCAAGGGGATTAGAAAAAAGTGACGAATTATGCAAACAGGTAAACTCTATCGTAGAAGCTGGTATACTTTGTCATAGTAACTCGTATACTAACATAGTGCTCTTATTTGCAGTAAAATACGAGTTTATGACGTTATGGTTGAATACAGCAATTAATTCCTCTGCTCTATCTGGACTGCTCCATTTAATCAAGCACCTTTTAAATCTTTAAGAAACTTCCGCATTCTCTCAATGGGGAGTTGGGTCGCGCTTCAAACTTGGTGTATAAATTTGATAAACAAATTGCAAGGTGCAACAATTCTCAGATAAAGATCCTTAATTTGTTTGAGTTCCCATACGTACTAGCTGCTTAGACATCCAAAGCGAAACTGCAAATGACAAATGAGGCGAACAAAACGCTTCTCAGGGATAGAAAGAGGTGACGAATGAAGCAAATTGACAAATTAGGAGAACAGAAATGTACACAAAAGATAAGGATTCTGCCGGGAGTAACGAAAAAGTGATGAATTAAAGCGAATTAGACAAGTTCTACTGTATTTGGTAGTCAGCAGGGGTGGCCTCAGCAGATGCGGGGCCCCTCTGAGCAATGGCGTTTTGACGTCATCGTGCTGCAGCCTTTTTGTTGAAGATGTTTTAGCACAATGGCCTGGATTATAAAAAAGATGGCAAAAGCATGCTTCTCCGGTGGACACTGAATTTTGCACTGGTTTGAAATGAGATTTTTGGCTATCACGTAGCGACCTATTACCGAGTGAAAAGTCTTAACGAGATTATTCATTAGAAGATTTCTTACCGGCCGGAAAAAAGCATTACGAACCTAGAGATAGCTAGAATTAATGATACTCGTACGAACGAGTGCCGAAAGTTGCGACGACGTGCATTAGAGAAACACCCTGCGAGATGAAATGCTTGAAGCTCTGATCATCTCATTTTAATCAAGCTGAGATGCAACTTCATTTTCAACCGAAGTTATCTTTTTCTTTCATTGCCACTACGGTAGTTTCTACCTATGTTACGCTCTCTTTTCGGCACGTTTCTGTGATTTGGAACATCTAAGTTTCTCTAAACAATATTTAGTTATTTCAACAAAGTCGCCCAACAGCAAATGCAATAAAAATGTCTTTTAATTTTGCAGATTTTTCATCAGTTTTGGTTCGCGTTTGATCACATCAAGTATCATCTGCGATTAGATGGGTTCATGCTTTATCTTGGAAACTGCCTACAAGCCATAGTTTCCGACCGGAGGGTAATATTTCCACCAGCGGTAATCCACGGAGGCATAGCAACCTTTTAATGCGGATTGCGATTAGTGTTGGGCTGTCATAAATTAAAAAATTTAAGGACACAGTGAATATAAAGTCTATAATCAAATCGCAGCACATTATACATTTTTCTCAAACCAAAGGCCCCAGTTTGCAATTGTTTCAGAACGACCAACAATAGTTTTGGTACAACCAGCGTTGCTACTCAACAGCTATTGACACTGCCCCGACAGGCTGACGCGCTTCAGTGTCCAGTACAATACTTGTTGCGGTTGGCTGAATGGTCAAATACTGGAGTCTTCGAACTCGGATAGCAGGTATACGTTTACAGGTTCAACCCTTCATCGTTTGCAGAGCTGGGCAGTAGCGAGCTACTGAAATAGCGAACTAATTTTCCAGGAGCGATAGGGGTAGCGACGCTCTTTTTTGAAAAAAATAACGCATGCGGTAGCGAGCTATCACCATTTTACCGCTATTCGCTACTTTGGCGTGAGTGGTGGCCAAAGGAAAAAGCTCGCAAGAGCTCTTCCGCCAGTACACGTTGACAGTAACTGCTCTTTTCACTGTTTTGCACTGATTTTGGATGATTTGTTTACAGTAAGATAGCAGCATTATGAAAGATTTAGCTCAGGTTGCTTTTGACCTGATCGACGGGTTCCGCGTTAGTTCGGTAAAAACTCAGCATCAGCGTAAAGTTGCGTATGACTGAATTGAATGCTTGTAAAAATATGTCACTGGGTTCAACATTTCTCTACATGTGCAACTACGGTTTTTGTTTTGATAAATATGTCAATATGACAGTTTCTGTAGCTTTTGTAGGTTGGTTCGACTTCAATATATTTGGCTGCATGCATAACTTGAAGTAAACTTATGATTCTGTCTTGAAGACAGTGGCGAAGCCAAGGGGGAAGGGGAGACATCTGCCCGGGGCGCAGCATTTTGAGGGCGTAAATTGAGGTTGGAATCTCACGTAACATATACGAAATGTCAGCGGATTCTAGTAATTACGATTTACAAAATGTCGAATGGCAGTCGCTGATACCCAGTTGCAAAATCTGATCAAGATCACCAAGGTTCGCAAAGAGAGCAATTACGAACATTAGTGACGTTTTAAGGCGGCGCATGTGTCTCCAGGAACCAGGGTAGGCATGTGGTTTAACTCACGGTTGCGTCACAATGCTTTCAGATAGCTGGGGTTGCGAACTTTCCCACTTCGTTCTCATTCTATAGTTGCGTCACATTGGACGGGAATCCAACATTCACAGTGCATGCAACTGCGCATACTTTTAGAGCAGCGATAAACCTTAACAGTATGTTGTTACGACAACATACCTGATGTTTAGGAAATTATTTAATCTATGATGTTTTGACAAACTTCATGTTGAAATGGATTTGATGTGGTTCTGAAGGTAATCATGATGATTTTTATTTGTGGGATGTTTAAGTAAATCCTGACTACTTTTGCAAACTTGTAATTGCAAATGGTCAGCAGCGTTGAGTATATTAGTTAGGCTATAATTGTGTACTTTTCAGTTACTCTCAGGGACGCACGGAGAGTGGGGGCATTGCTTCCCTTGTTTTTTCAAAAGGGAAGCAACAGGGGCGGAGCAAACTTTTCATCACAGTATCATAGGGAATTTCATGGTTAACAAGATCTAGTTGAAACAAATTTATTGCACCTATTCACATACCCACAACATTTAGAATGGTTTTCTACACTCTCTGTTATAATTTTTGAGGTCATCATTGTTGCTGAACAGAAACAAACATATTGGTGAAGAATGTTTTGTTTTTTATAGGTTTGCATTTCCCTCAATGCTTTTACTGACCCCTGCCCTACCGCTGCTTCACCTGCTGCCTGTGTTTTATCTAATTCCACCTATAAACTGAGCATCTCCACCGACATGATTATCGAAATTCAGATCACAAAATTGCTAGCAAAACTTCTTACAGAGAATCACTGGCGTTAGATACTTTGTAGGTTAAAATATGCGACACCTTTAAATCATATCAGGTTTTTGACAAAATAATTGATAAATTTTCAGCAGCAAAAGCAAGACAACTTTGTCCATGGAATTAGATAATTGCAAGCAAAGCATCAGATTGCAGTGTTTCTTTTATTTTATGCTGCCACGAACTGGCTGGGTGGGAGCGCCTAAATTGAGTTTGTCCCCAGGTGCGGGAAACCCGAGATACACCGCTGCTTGAAGTGTCGTTTGCTTTTTGCAAAGTGCTTTCATGTCTGTTGCTGCAACATGATACTGTAGATAAAAATGCTGTTTGGAATTTACGTAGTCATATTTAATTTCGTTCAAACCAGCACGAAAAACTTCTTGCAACTTACCTTTGTAATCAAATGTCGTTTTTCTGCTACATCTCACGTTCTTTTTCTTACAGGCGTCACAGCGTTTCTTTCAAATTGCAGTTAATTTGAGGAAACGCTATTGTTAGAGTGGTCGCACGGGTCTTCACTTTGAGCTTCGTGCCTCGGACTGTGCTGACTAAACTCAAAACAACTACATGATGCCCTTTTTTCTGATCTGTCGGCTTTGGTCATATGAAAACAACATCGTCTTTGTGAACCGTGAATGACAATGTCATTACTCACCTTAATAATAGCATTGTCTTTTTGGGTTACCATTTGCAATTTCTGAAATGCTTACAACGTTCACAAGGTCAGCAACGAACATTGTGCGCCTGTGAAAAACCAAACTTTCGCTGAAAAAAAAATGCACAGCAACATTGAATAAAAATCGCCAGCTTGTCTAAGCGATGTCAATCGTAAGTAACATAATCTATACGATTACATGCTATCACTGTTGCTTTTCAAGTAACATAATCAATTGTTGCGCTACGTGTTTTGCCCAAATCGATATGCAATTTTTTTTGCGGCTTAGCATTTACGCGCTTAGAAAGCAAAGCTTCTTTGGATTCCGAGGGTTGCACTGCTTGTAAGCAAACCTACTAAATGGTTGCGGTTATTTTTTGTACCGAAACATCTCGTCATGTTAATTATAGTGTATCAAACCAATACTTGACATCGAGCAGCAAGCCTTTACAATGAATCCAATGCGCAGAACAAATTCACATTCAAATGTTTAAGTTGCCATGCTTTTAACGTTGTGCACCAACTTTCAAGTTTTTGAGCACTTTGCTTTGCAATCTTCGCCGATGAAGTTGTACTTTTGAGATATTTGTCTTGCAAACATTTTCCTGAAATCACTGACCAGTATATTATGTTTGCTCCCCTCTCTCTTCACTTCAACCCTTTCTGTCCCGCGCGGGCCACTTAGTGGCCACTTTCTTCACTTGAAACATTTCGAAGCATCTGCATTGCTTTGTGGTGTGGAAGGTATGCTGCTAGACATCGGACGTAATTTGCGACATTCCCTAGTACTCCAATGGCAAATCAGTAATTTTCCCTACTCACTAAAAAAAATCTGTCTCCTATGTGAAACTATTTTCGTTGAACAATTTTATACTTTCACTAAACGAGGCACCGAAAGTGCATTATATTTCTTTTCTGCTACTCATTCAACGTTCTATTATTCAGCAAAAATCAAATAAGGCTACTTTGCCAAACACCAAAAGCTTTTTCTGCTGTAAAACACGCGTTTTACGTACAATCGCTATGCTTATTGATTCAAAATAATTTTTTAGTTTTCAACATCAGTGATAACTGCTGAAAAAGTTCGCATAATCTGTGGACGTGGCCAAATCACAATTTCCGGTCACTTGAGGGTTTGGGTTTCCGAGCATGCTACAGCGCGTCCTTTCAATCTCCTACCGCTCCGTTTTGAAAACCAAACGTTCTTGGGGAACTACAGGAAAGTGTTCTCTTTGAGATGACGGATATATCACTTCGCGTTAAACTTGTAATCATGAATTTGCTTGAATATAGTTTTTCAACAAATCTCACATTTTCGTTCTTCTAACTCTACACGCAAAGCAAATATTGACGAAAGTTTTGATTCATCTGCGTTTAAACCTGACACAGTGCTACCAAACATCAGGTAGTTGGGCTTTTATATCACTGCAATTTCGCTGAAATTTTGTTTGCCTCTAACGACAGGATTCCTCGCAAGCAACTTCTACGCTGGGCAACACCCCAAACCTCAACGTAGGTTCCTGCACCAAAAGGAAACCCTACACCTCCATGTGTTTAGGTAAAAATTACATGATGTCTTTTTTTTTGCAAGTGGCCATCGCCTGAGCTGAACAAGCAGAGTTGGTGTTGAAAATATTTTCTTTGATTAACATTCTTACCTGACACAGCCACACAACGTCAAGTGATTGATTTGTTTCATCGTCACGATCTTGCTAAAAATTTATTCACCTCCATGTGCTAAGCCGCAAATCACATGATATTGATTTTTGCATGTGATCGTTGTCCGAATGTAACACCAAACTTTGGATGCTACAACTTCGCATAAGAAAAAGAACTGTTTCCTGACCGCTTGGCCTTGATTTTTCCTTAGTTGTTAAATAAATTCCGTGTGGTTCTTAGTGTTTTTTTGCATATTTTCATGCAAAAGTTTTTCAGATATTGCGAAAAAGTACGTATGGGCATTGAATGCACTGATAAGGAAACTTGATTTCATAAAGGAATAAAGGAAATTTGTGATAGATTTTATATGAATAAGATTTCAGTACTGTGCGCATTGCACACCTTTGAAAATAAAGCATTCAACACTTAGGCAGCACTTTCAAAACCTGGAATATTTAAGGAAACGGTGGTTGGCCAATTCGCTCTCGAATATCTAAATATAACAATTCTTTGCACGCAGGCTATATAAACTACGTTCTACACAAAACTACTATCGCGTATAAATTGAACCATGCAGAAACAAGGATCTCAGCAATACAAGTAGTCAGTAATTTGTTCAGGGGTTTCACATGAAACATTGATCAACATAAAATTTTTTGAAAAATCTAAAATAATACGTGAAAAATTCGTGGGAGGCTTTGATTGCCCGGTTTGTCTCCCACCCTGGTTGCGGGCCTAATTCAATTTACACGCGAATTAAACTCTGTGAAAAACAGTTTTGATCTTTTATTGCTTGACCATTCTCTTGGAGTCTTGAGTACTGTACACACAGCGCGAAACTTGCATTGACAAAGGCGAATTATCAAACATATAGCAAACCACTCACGAAGCTAAATGCACTCTAGGCGTTTGTGCAGTCTATGTTTCATTTATACGTGTATACACTGTGAAATAACTTTTCCGATATCATAACTGTTCAATGACTATTTTTTTCAGTTCACGTTTTTTCTTTAACAACTTTTTTCAAAACAACATTTCAAGGTTAGATTGTTTAAAATAGATCCTACATCAGTAAAACAACACCAATTTTTGTAAGTGCAGCAAAAGGAGCGGTAGCGAATAGCGGTAGCGATTGCTCGCATCTATTTTTGTCAGTAATGGCTGCCGTAGCGCCGCTATTAAATTTAACAAATAGCGGGAGCGGGAGCGACGCTATTAATAAAGTAGCGGTTGCCCGCCTCTGATCGTTTGTCATTTGTCTCAATGTTGTTGAGTTAATTTTATTTTGACAGAATATTAAAACATGTAATTTATGCTCAAATCTGCCATGGAGCAAAATTGCAGGCCTTTGCCCAAATCCAAATTATCCGCAACCAACAACTCTCCAAAACAGAAGCATCTTTAGAGAACTAAACAACGTTACGTTAGCAGAGCTGCCATCAAAGTTAATACGACAGACACTCGTCTCGACTTTTGCGAGTTGAATCACTACCCACATTGTTTCCAATAGCTGTAGGTCCACTGCGGTCTCAGCTGGCACTACTAACAACCAAGTTCCATCCATAAAGAGTAAGATATGATGGAGGGCAGACCAAAACCGTCGCCAGAAAGTTTTCAATGGGGGGTTGCGTTTCTGCGGGGGCAGTGGCGTAGCTAAGGGGGGCGGTCCGCCCCTGGCGGCACATTTATGGGGGCGGCACTATGGGCCATGCCGTAGGCTATAAACCTGTACAGGCTGTATTGAAATGAAAGTAGTTGTAATATCGGGACATTACTCGCAGCAGATGGACGTTTTTGATTTTAAGTAATTTGAACTATGGCATGTGTATTTAAGCGATTGTTATCTTAGCCAAACAATAAACAATCGTGTATCAGGGCGGGTGTATCAATAGGATTTTTTACATGACGCTGCAACACGGTTCTCAACACGCTTATCAACTCACTTGATGTCAAATTTTACCGATTCACTACACGGCTGATTGATCGAGTGTTGGGTCATTGTTGACGTTTGATCGTAGTCCTTGTATGACGTTATAGAATTTAGGAGTATGGTAGATGACTGTGGGCAAACCCGTGGCTGTGGTCAGCTCTAAGCTTTTGTAAGTTTTGTACCTGCGCGTAAAAGCGCTTTGTTGGGTCTAAAAAATATTTCTGTGTAAATCTAATAAATGTGTAGTTGGATTTGTGCTCGTCAAAATGGATTTCCGTGTGTGTGTTGAAATATAATCTAGCTCAGTATTCTTCAACATGGGTTCCGCGGAAACCTAAAGTTCCGCAAAACATGTAGTGGGGTTACATGAGCTTTAAGGTTTCCGTGAGAGTTCCTCGTTTTTTTAAGGGGAATTATTTCTTGCTTCAGTATGTTGATGTGTTATTATGAAAATTTTCAGATCACCGTGCTGCATTCAGACTCCAAGTAGACCAGTTAGTTGTACAGGAGGTTGAGTGCAGTTAATAGCCGAAAAAGAAATATTGATAGTTGTTGCGTTGCTTGTTGTTCATTGTTGTGCAATTAAGAATGTTATTGTTGCATCAAAGTTATAAAATGTTGCCAATGTACAGCTCACAGTAGAAAAAAAGGCCCCCTTGAACTTTTGCAGTTTATTCACAAGTATAACCTTGGGAACTCTGTTCCAAATATAGTAATAATGCAGCGGATTTTCCTCACAATTGCCGTTAGTGTTGCTACCTGTGAGAGGAGTTTTTCGAAACTAAAACTGATCAAGAATTACTTAAGATCTAATATAAGCACCTTACAGTTGAGAAATCTTGCTACACTGTCTATAGAGCAACAATTGACAGATGAAACAAATTTTGACATTGCCACTGAAGAATTTGGCAAGCCCTGGTAGTCAGTTCTCAACGGCTTCGCTACTGCAAGAGGGATGAAGTTGCTTCACAACACTGCTGTGACAAAATAATGGACGACAAAATGGCCTTATATCACGAATACTGTTTTCCGAATTGTAAAAAATCATGTTGAATAAACTCACTTTTGTATAGGTTTTGGGGGTGATCGTCCCGATCGCCCCCCTGGATCCGCCCCTGCCTCTTGTACCCCCGTCTCGTAGGCCCTGCTACCCTGGACCCGCCACTGCTCTAGCACATTTTAACGAATTTCAACGCTAGAGTCTTGCAGAGGTGGCCGAATTCAAGTTTTCAGACTCCGACTCCGCTCTGTTCCAAAATTTTTGAATTCGGATCTGGGTCCAGAAATTTTTCGAATTTAAGAATCCGAATCCTGTTCAGACTCGGGGTAACCATCCATCCAACAGAAATCTACCAATGTTTTCATAAGAAATGACCACTCGCATTCCTGCTATTGCCGAAATTAAAAAGTGACTTCGGATCCTGGTCCGTTTTTTTACAAATTTTTGACTCCGGGTCCCGATGCGGATCGGACAGAAAATCGCAGAATCCATCCGGAATCGACTCCGGGTCCATGGCCATTAGCCACCTTTGAGTCTTCGGTAATCGGAATTAACCACTGTTTTTCCTGCGCATTTGCTCCGCTAGTGTCAGTGCTTAACTTTTGTTGCTATTAACGCTTGAATGGACAACAAGCGAATTCGGATTCGTGTTGAAGTGTGCCGCTCTAAAAATGTTCTGCCAATCAGTATTTACAGGTCTGGTTTGATGATATTGAAAATCTGAGGATATATCCTTTTGGAAGCATCGTGTTCCATACTCTTTGTTGAAATTCATTTGCATTGTCTACTTTGACTGACTCTTGTGGGCTTACCGTACTCGGTACTGTGACTCATATCGCACTGCAGGTGAGGTAGGTACCTGCAATTTTTGTTATTTGGCACTGAGTGAGTTAGCTTATTACAGTAGGGGAAGTGCGGGACCCATGGAACACGGGGACCGAAGAAACATTTAAATTACTCCCCAGCTGGTGACCATATTATCTTGGAATGTGGTGGTGAATATTGTATTTATGGACAACAGTGTTGACCGTTAACAGGAAGAACCTGTGTCAATCTGAAAAAAATTTAAGCACTTTTTTCGTTTTTGAGGCATCAAAGTAAAATATTTTGCAATCGTTTTGCGATGTCTTTGTCTATCATAATTTCAATGTACAAAGTTCCAAACGTTTCCCAGGATAGGTTGGGAGTTAAAAAGTTATCTCAGAGAAAATGGGGATGATAGATAGGTGCATTTAAATCTTCATACAAAATGATATCTTGTGGGGTCCCCCAGGGTAGTGTTCTTTCACCTTTGCTTTTCCTTATTTACATTAACGATATCACAAAAGCATCCTCTTTTCATACTA
>Ga0210059_1014240_pt1 | contig 11782 bp, 8 predicted proteins | sample Ectturendosymbi2_FD_188042 | JGI IMG/M metagenome (GOLD analysis project Ga0210059, IMG submission 188042) | Ecteinascidia turbinata endosymbiont from Florida, USA - Sample 2 (SPAdes) (version 2) | ecosystem: Host-associated > Tunicates > Ascidians > Unclassified | place: Key West, Florida... | reverse complement strand
TGATTAACAGCAATCATTTTATTTTCTCTTCAGGATAGCGACTGTGTAAACCGTGCATTGAAAATTTGACATTTCATTTTCGGGACAGAAACCAGAAAACGTTTTGGTGAGCGCTTGCACCCGTCTCAGTGTCCATTCACTATATTTTCAGAAACTGCAGCACGCATCGAGTTCGATTCAAATTGTCTTGTTTTTGCAGTGGGTTGCTGGGCTGCACAAACATTTTCAAAAAGTTTTAATATTCTGTGTCTTCTTACTGGCGACGTTTTTTTGTAGTATTCCTCACGGCCGCAATGGTTACATTGCCTAACGTGGTATCGGCATGCAAGGTGGTCCTCCTGTGTTGCCAATGTTATGTGAAGTTACCTTTGTGAAACTTTCTGTGACGTCACAGAAGCAATATCACGTTGATTGTTTCCTTCTGGGCCGGTTCGAAAAAGATTTGTTACATACAGTCTTATCTAAAGCAGTGGTTCTTGTAACCAGGGGGACCGTCATTAAATTTCATGGGGGGCACGAGCCCTATTCTTGCGCTCTGCAACATGGAACGTTTGATCAATAAATTAACCAATAAAGAGGCCTTCATTTGCCCGTACAAATTGTTTATTGCCAGGGGGCTTGAAGCAAAGGAAAATTACCTAAAGGGGGCGTTTTAGAGACAAGGTCAAGAACCACTGATCTAAACTAAAGCGATCACTCCGTTTCACGTATCAATGCGTCAAACAGTCAGATGAACATCACGGTCCGGCGTTTCAATTGGACGGACTTGCATGCAACCCGAAATTTGTTATCTTGTAATCTGTATAAGAGTACAAACATACTGCAGACAGTGGTGCAGCCAAAATGAGGCCGAAGAGGCCATGGCCCCAGGGGCGTAACGAGGTTAGATGGCGACCGGGGCAAGAAGTAAGTTTGAATGCGTTGTTTGAAACACTGGATATTTTCAATAAGTTTGTGTATAACGACCATCAAAAGTGTCGTTGTAAAGCAGCGACAAATCTAGCTTTTCAGTAACCAAAGCAATATACTCATATCCAAAATCTCCGTAAAATTGGAGGATCGCAGATGTGGACTCCTACATTACAGTAATATCGAGGCGTAAAAGTTGCTTAATAGCCGATTTACAAGCTTTCGTTGGAACCACTTAATCTCACCTACCTAGGAAAAGTAGGCTAACCCTATTGTGCATAATAAATAAAGTACACCGCACGATGCCAGATATATTTCACCAGTGTATTAAATTACCGGTTTTCAATGCGGCATCCGATATGATCTTTGTTTTCGTGAGCAACAAATATGCATGCTGCGCCATGGCGTGTACTTCACTAGCCTTGAAATTGCATGCTTTAATGCAGTTCAGGTCGTGTTTGCCATTGCGAGTAATGAATAAATCACACTGAGCCATGACGAGCATGCTTCAGTAGGGTTGGCTTGGTCTCCAATCCACTTCAAAGCGTAATTTTTAGTACTGTTAAGCAATAAATTGAAAGGACTGCTTTATGGGGTTCATACTTCACTCGCTTGCATTAGCATCAAGTGCTTTTCAATGCCTTTCAGACTGTGTTTACTATCGTGGTTTGCCTACTCACAAAACACACAGCGTTTAGAGGAATGCATTTTACTAGTGTGACCAGTGAAAGGCATTCGCTGTATGCCCCCGACATAGTCTGTTTGCTCTAGTCGGCTGTAAACGCAGCACACGGATTATAGGTAATATGCTTTACTTCCTAGTCTTTGTTTGAATGTCATAGATCTTTAGTTTTCAGTTGCTTTATTGTGAAGAAAAAGTGAAGCATTCTGCGTAGTTCAGGTCTGTTTTCAACACAAGCATCGCAAAACTAACTCCTTTTAGCAATTATACTCTCGTTCCGTGTTTCTCTGCATCTTAAATGATTGGGCTGCACCGGATAAAAACTTTGGAATGCAAGTGCGGTACGGCGTGTAACGTGCCCTGGAGGTTAGCTGGAGGTTTGTAGAATGGTCGTGCCCGTCGATTTCGTGATGTCATTATCTGCTTTTGCCGTGATGCTATCGTCACGAAAATCACCAACCCATGACGTCACTGTGACGTCATCAATGACATAAATTTTCCGGAAGTGTGGTAGGTGGTTTTCTTCACTAGACCCGTATTTTGCACCTCTTCTACGGTTCCTTGCAAAAGGCGGAGCTTGGTTGTGGAGATTTAATGACGTAACCAGAGTCGCTAAAACCGATATTTTCCGTTGAGCAATGATAACTAAACGGTAGTAAAAATAATTTTAGTGCAAAAGGTGATATTACTCTACAGTAAAAAAAGTCTATTTTGAAGTTTGATAATTTTTGGTAATCTGAGTTTCACCACGGTTCTGGGACAAAAAAATAAGTTTCAACAATTGTGAATTAGTTTTGTTCGTCCTCTATGTTTGGTGCATACCAAAACCTCTTACTGTTTGGCACCTCTGTCTGCTATTTTGCACCTCTTCTACTGTGTTTGACACCTCTACTATTTGGCATTTCGGCGGTTTTGTGGAGATCAACCTGTTCTACTTCGATTTGGCACTTCTTTGATGTGTGCTGCATTGCCACACTTCTATTTTTCTTGTATTAATCTTTGTTTTGTTTATTTTAGTTAATCCTTTCTTAACGGTGAGCGTTAGATCTATTTATTTGTCCTCTTTGTGTTTGCTGCACACCAGGACCTGTGCCATTTTGCCCCTCTGCTGTTTGGCATTTTGGCAGTTTTGTAAAGATAGATCTTTTCTGTTTGGCACTTTTGATGTGTACTACATTGTTACACTTCTAGTTTTCTTGTATTAATTTTTTCTTTGTTTGTTGTAGTTAGTGCTGCACACTAGATCCATTCGTCCTAGATCCATTTGTGTTTGCTGCCTATCAGATCCATTTGTGTTTGGATCACTAGATCCATTTGTGTTTGCTGCCTATCAGAACCTCTGCTATTTTGCACCTTTACTATTTGACACCAGTGGTGACGAATCGGGTCTAGTGAAGAAAACCACCTACCACACTTCCGGAAAATTTATGTCATTGATGACGTCACAGTGACGTCATCAATGACGTCACTTTTCCGGAAGTGTGGTAGATGGTTTTCTTCACTAGACCCAAACCATAACCCTAACTGCAAAACCCTAACCCTAAAACTGATAACCCTAAACTGTAACCCTGACCACAAAAACATAATCACAAAATCCTAACCCCAAAAACCCTAATCCTAAAAAACTAGCCATAAAACCCTGGCCTACTAACCAATGAATGTAATTTACGATTATCCTTGAACTGGGCACAAACGCCTATAAAACGCCAAGAACAAAGCTGTAAAAGCTAGTAAGATAACTTTTAACCATGCCCTCTGGAAAAACCTTTCCAATATTATAAAATATAGGAATTTCTACAACATCTTTTCATGAGTAGAAACCAGGAATATTATATTCAATCTTCCCAAGACTCATGCAGTCCAGCATGCGTCAAACTACGGTGCCCTGTAAAAGGCGGAGCTCCGCAAACAGGTGAGCTTGGTTGCTGAGGATTGATGACGTAACCAGAGTCGCTATAACCGAAATTTTGCGTTTAGCAATGAGAACTAAACGGTAGTTAAAATAATTGTACTGCAAAGGGTGATATTACACTACAGTAAAAAAAGTCTATTTTTAAGTTTGATAATTTTTGGTTACCTGGGTTTCACAATGGTTCGGGGACAAAAAATAGGTTTCAACAATTGTGAATATATAAAATTTTTAAACATCGCAAACTTCCATGCATTCCATGTTTGGAGGAAACGCATATCAAGTTACAATGATACAACATTTTTCCTTCACTTTTTTCCTTTTTTGCGGTTGCAACGCAACTTTTTTCCACTCCGGTTACGTCATCAAACCTCCGCAAAAAAGCTCCGCTATTTACGGAGCTCCGCCTTTTACAGGGCACCTCGGCTGAAACTACGGTAACTGTTTATAAGAGGTGTTCGAACTCTGATTTTTTTGGGTCCGGAGCCAATCCGGTTTTACAAATTGTGATTCCGAATCCAATCCGGATACGTTACCAACTAGATTCAAGCAAGCCAACTCCTGTTTGAGTCCGGGAAAATATAAGTCAAGCAAAGAACCAGCAACGTTTTGCAGTAAAAACAAAATCCAATATCAGAGGTGCGCATGGACTGGATTTTGGATTTTTTGGATCCGGACTCCGGCTGCTTCCAACAGGATCAGGATTGAGGTTTTCTTTCCTGTAACCGGATCCAGATTGGATTCGGATTGAAAATTTGCAAAACAGGATTGGATCCGGGCTCAAGAAAATCAGATTCCGAACACCTCTACTGTACATCGACCTGCACTCCGCAGTGTTGCCAGATGCTGATCAAAAATACAGCCCAACGTGTCAATAAAACTAGCCCAAAAATCCAAACTAGCCCAAATATCGCCCGGAATTTACGGTAAAACTAGCATTTTGCAGTGAAAGTAACCACCATTATCTTACTACACTTGCAGTCTTTGTACAACACACAAAATAACATCAGGTAAAAATATGGTAAAAAATCCAGGTAAAGAAAAAAATCGTAATGACAATGAAACTACCAATAATAACACCAAACATTGCAGTCTAAATATAATGCCAACAACAGCAAACCCTGGGGCATGCAATGTCAAGCGTGTGCTTTAATGAATAAAGAGAAAGAGATTCCTGCTTTCTATTCTTCATCTTTCGCAATTTGACAATACAGCTTCAGTTCGTCAAACTAAGAAAGAAGACGTTTCATCCGATATGCTGCCTATTAAATCTCGAAGGTGATGCAGGCCTACAGCATTTACATCAGAATGGTAAGAAACATGCGCAGAGATTTGCAAATCTCCAGGTTTAGCACTAGCTATTACGACCCTGGTATAGCCAGCATGGGCGCAATTTGGTGGAGGACACGGGGGACGTGTCCCCCCCACTTTTTCATACGGGGGGAACATAATGTGAAATGTCACCCCACTTTTTTCTCTTTAGGTTTTGCATTTGGAGAGGTTTCAAAAATAAAAGTGATGTTTGTCACATTTTGTGTGAAGAGCTTTTCATGTTAGATCAGCTATGTCCAACCTGCTGGCCACATGCGGCTCAGTCAAAGGTTTTGTGCGGCCCAGTTTAGGTGTTCGCCGTAGTAAAAGTATTTTACATACGTACAACCTGTCCTTATTTCAATATTCTTGAATTTGATATTTTTAATGCAGGTGGTCCTCAGTGCCCCTTTATCATGTCTGTATCATTGCAGTTAGGTTTCGAACTCTTTCAGTAGATTAGCTTAAGCTAAATTTAGTTTGCTAAGATCAAAGTAAGCCACTCAATGTGCGCACCTCAATAATATGTCATTCAATGTGCGGCCCTGGTCAAGGTAGTGACAAAATTTTTGGCTCAGTAAGCCGTTTGGGTTGGACATAGCTATGTTAGATGGTAGGCCACACATAACCAAGTTGATGTTGAAACAGACTGTGGTGTGATATCACTGATTCTGTTAATTTATGAATTTTAGCTTCGATAAAATAATTTTTAGCATTTTTTAAGTTTCTAGACACCGTGAAAGATGTTTTACTGCTTCTGTCCGAGACTTTACCGTGTGTCAGAAAGGTTATTTTCTGGTAACAGTGAGAGTATTACAGCTGCACGTATGAGAAACGTGTGAGAGACCTCAGCAAAACCATGATTTGTTTCGTGCAGAAATATAACTGGCTGTGCTGTAACGTTGGTTGTCACGTAATCAGAAACAGACAGCGTATAATTTAATGATGCTAGTGTACATAATGTTAGAAAGTTAGAGTTTCAGGCAAATATCTGCAAAGCTTTTGCCGAAGACAAAAAACAGCACTATTGTGGAGACTTAGTTTTGGGATGGGAAGTTTAGCAAAAGACTGTTTTCAACCAATAGTGAACAGGATTTCAATCAAAACGTTGGAGAAGTAGCCTACAACATTTACCTAGTTGTATATTGACCTATAGCTCAAAACGTAGGGATATCACTCGGAAATAAGGATAAAATATACATTCCTAACTTCTTGTAACGTCGCAATAATGGTGACCAACAAATCCAAAAGATATTTTTTCCTTGACTCTTGCACTTTGTGCTTGTACTAAATGCATTGGTTCGTATGTCATCTGATTTACCTCAGTTCAACCAAACCCACAATGCAGCAGTGCTTTCACCCAAGTGCAAAATATTTGCTTTGCAGATACATCACACCTAGTTTTGCTGAACATTCTTTTCGTGTTGAAGGTGAAACTTGGTACTTTTTTGCCAATTCACCGTTGTGCATTTTGATTTAATCTTAAATACACTTTTGTGTCGTTATGCAAGTAAAACTCTTAGAATGAAACTTTTGACTCAGTGCAGAGTTATAAGTCTGGCTGGTCTTTTCGGATCGGGACAGGCTCGGGCTTAAGTTTGTCTAAATATTTCGGACTGATTGCGGGCCTGTTATAAAATTTTTATAACATTAAGAGTAACGACTTTTTTCTTTCGTGACGTAGATATGTTGTGCTCATCGGGGTAACTTATGTGAGTGAAGTGATTGTGATTTTTCTTCAGCTAATTCTGTTTGCAAACACAGCTGCGTTCTTTTAGTCTCTGCTGGGATTAGTCTCACACTGTTTGTGGGAAAGCTACAGCGGTAAGGAAATTAGCACGCGATGGCGTTGAGTCAAAAGGTCAATCACTCACGCGATTACTGGTTTATTTTAAAGAAGCTTACAAGCCGGCTTTTCATATCTATAGAACTATCCCAGAAAGTTTCTTTTGTGTCTACAGGGCCATTATAGATAGTTTCGTGTTGGTTTATTTTTTTGAGAAATATTATATTCCACACTCCGCAGTATTATCGTTGACTAAGATGCTACGTAGGCCCGTAATCAGGGGGGGAGGCTCTGGAAAAAATTCCCTCTGGAAAAATATGTTGGATATTGTTGGAAAATATTGGACATAGTTCAAAAAAATTGGGCCCCTCTCAGTAAACCTTTCGTCCCTCGTTGTGTCCAAGGCTGGTTACGGGCCTGATGCTACGTTTGTGCCAGATTATGCCAATGTTTTGGTCAAGATGGTTGCTTATTTCGGTGTGATAAGCCATGTCCTTGCAACTACACCTGCACACAACGCCTTTTGTTACTCCGCAGTTGCGCATATCTTAACTCCCTCAGTAAAGTTTGCTTTCAGGCTTAAATCGGGTTTCAAAAATAAATGTCGGGGTCGAGCCGGGTTCGGGCCCGGCTTCAAAATGAGGCCCTTTTCCAATTCTGTGTGAGTATGTAGGCAGGGGCCAGCAAGGGGAGGTTGAAAGGATACATCCTCAGCTCCACCCACCAACAACAAAAATGTATTGAAATCATTTTGTGAAGTAGGCTATGCTAATTTTAGACCAAATGCTTTTTCTGCTGGTAAGAGAACATCCATAAAGATTTTGGTAGAGGTGGGGCTGCATGCATGATGCCCAGTAGCATTCAAAAGATTTGTAGCGTTTTTAAAAAACGGAAATGTGCCAGAAAAATATTTGTCGTCTTTGTAACGTTAAGCGACTTGAACAAGCCATCAAATCGCGCTGTAACCCACACTTCTCATAAAATGCATAAAAACTGAAGTGTTCTACTGTGAGTGATACGCACGTGCGACCAATGCGATTCAGCATTTTGTGCACTCCAACTGACAGCTCGATAAAATCCAAATGATGTGTTCTACTATATTGCTATTGTTGTTTACATCCAAATACGATATTTAAGGAAGCAAGCTGAACTACAGTACCGTGTCCAGCAACAAATTTTAGTATATTAATCTGTAAATCATCTGCAAGGACAAAAAAAAACGTGATTAGTGTTGTTCTCAAAATGCTTTTGGAAATAATATTGGAAATCTGTTTATATGAAACGTCACTCGACTCGATGACTATATTGGTTTCGCACCAAGCTGTCCCCCCCACATTTTACAACAAAATTGCGCCCATGATAGCCAGCATCGAACAGACTGCACACAAATCAAAACGGAGCCCCATTTTTAATGTTTAGCAGCTGCAGAAAGATTCCTCAAAATTTACACCATTGCAATATGCTCATATTTGACACTGGCAGTAATTACAATAAGTATTTTTTTATCTGTAGGTGATTTTTGTATCCAGCCCTGCAATTTCAGACCATTTCTCACTTTTTGCAATGTCACTTGTCATATTGGACCCATTCACCAGCGATGAAGTCGGGCACGTAGTCAGGGGGCAATGGGGCAATTGCAGAGCTGGGCAGTAGCGAGCTAATTTTCCAGGAGCGTTAGCAATAGCGCCGCTCTTTTTTGAAAAAAAAACGGATGGGGTAGCGAGCTATCACAATTTTACCGCTACCACTATTCGCTACTTTGGCGTGAGTGGTGGCCAAAGGAAAAATTTCGCAAGAGCTCTTCCGTCAGCACACGTTAATAGTAACTGCTCTTCTCACTGTTTTGCGCTGATTTTGGATAATTTGTTTGCAGTAAGCGAGTAGCATTAGGAAAGATTTAGCTCAAGTTGCTTTTGACCTGATCGATAGGTTCCACGTTGGTTGGGTAAAAACTCAGCATCAGCAACAAACTTCAAGCAGTTGGGGCTTCGAAGCATTGGCTAATTCTACCGGTAAAGTTACGTATGACTCAATTGAATGCTTGGAAAAATTTGGCACTGAGTTCAACATTTCGCTGCATGTGCAACTACGGTTTTTGTTTTGAAGTATATGTCAATATGACAGTTTTTGTAGCTTGGTTCGACTTTAATATATTTGGCTGTATGCATAACTTGAAGCAAACTTATGATTCTGTCTTGAAGACAGTGGCATAGCCAGGGGTAAGGGGAGACATCTGCCCGGGGCGCAGCATTTTGAGGGCGTCATGAAAAAGGCACCTCCCCCCATTTTGAAAGAGCAGAAGGAAATGCCCCTGTCGCTTTCCTGCTTTCCGGCGTCCTTGCTTCTTTTCACACAGTATAAAATTATATGGCTTACTCCTATCAGCAGTAACTGTCTCGCTGCATTACTTACCAAGATGCCTGCGTTTAACAGTCACTGGCGGCAAAACACCTATTGCCGCGTCTTGAAGTAAACCTTAGTTGTTGCCATGTTATTGTTACGCAATAAAGTCCAATAGTACTGTAGAACAATTCTTTCCCATGTTTCGCAACCTGCCTTTGCAGGCAAATGAGCGGACATGAGTGAACCGTAAGCAGCTCATCATGTCGTGATTCGAGAACAGTTAAGCTGGCTCTTGTGCAGTGTGAGTGTCATACCGGAAAATAAACTGTCATTGCAAGAATTGACTCAATTGATATCGGAATTAAAGTGTTGACTTCAGGTTTTCTAGACATATTTGGTTCGTATGCCAATTAGCAGGGGGAGCAAATACCCATATTGTCCCCCCCTACGGACGCCCATGCACCCCCATTATGAAAAAGGTTCCTCCACCAATGTTGGTAAGCTGATCATAGCAAAAAAGTCGCATCAGGTTTGAATGCACATCGATGACGTCATAATCGTTGCCAAAAATGACTTTGCCTCCCCGAAATTTTTCGCTGGTTGCGCCCAGGTCCGGATTAAGCGGGAGGAACGGGGTCAATTGCCCCGGGCCCCCTGCTCCGAGGGGGCCCCCCGTGATGAAAATTTTTGTTTTAAGTAAATTACTCCTTTGAGAAATTGTCGCTATGCAGAAGCGATGCAGGAATGCAACTCTATCTTCCGATGTTGCGTTTAGTATCATTATGATCTCTCTACAAGTTTGGCTTCCTGCCAATTTAAGTGATCACTACTGAATGGGCCTATAAATATTGTCGGTTTTCTTTAATGCGAATACTTGCAGTCAGACACGAAGTCCATGGTCCAAGCAAACACTATCTGCACAACGCAGGTTGATAAAAACGGACAAAACAGAACGTTTTACTTGATGTTCGCTTGTAACTTTTTCATAGTAATCTTTCATTAGGCATGGTTATGATTATCTACTCTTGTATCACACCTGCTGCATTCTCTATGACATGTCGCGAAAACGATGCTATTTGCGTGCTAAAGCTAGTCCTGCTGCGGTTGCTGTTTAGTATCAATGATTCCCACTATTGCCATGTGAAAGTACTTGATTTCATGACAAAAACACTAGATTACAAACTATTGATTAGTCTTCTAAGGTACGGGTGGGGAAAATTTTTGTACGGAGGGCCACATTTCTAAGAATTGTTGCAGCCGAGGGCCGCACACTCTCATAACAAAGTAGGAAAATTTAATCAGTGCGTAAATAACCACATATTCATTTTACAAACAATTTTTGTATTTCACACCCGGTACGCTTAATGTTATTTATGCAGTTATAGCTAGAGCTGAAACAAACTATTTTCATAAAATTCCAAGTTTTTATGAAAATAGTAAATGTTTCATAAAATTCTACGTACATAAGAGTTTCTGCAAGTTCTAGCTGGCCGCATGCGGCCCGTGGGCCGAAGTTTGCCCACCCCTGTTCTAAAGTAATTCAATGCAAGTTAACTGTAAAAGCAAATGGCAAACTTACGAAAAATGAAAGCGTCCAGAAAATGTGTTGCAATGCAAACAAAGACATTGCGCAATTCATTATAAACCAGGGACAAAGAAAACGGGAGATAGCAGCAACGCTTGTGTTTGTACAGGTCACGAAATTTTAACAGACGACCACAGTGACTTCGTAGCAGTTTAACTCAAAACTGATTATATGCTCTTGTGTAATTTAAGATGTAATTAAGTAGAATTTTTAGCAACTTACAATTGCACAAAATCAAAACGTCTCAATTATAGTTATAATTACACAAAACTGTGTGATTAATTACATTCAGCTCATTCATAAAAAAACGCTAGATAGCTATAAAAAAAACACTAGAACACTGGACGAAAAACATCAGATCTAGTGCAAAACCACTAGGAGTGGCACCACTGATGATCTCGCAACGTATCGAGGTAGCCGAATTGCAACCTTGGTGTCGTCATAAAGGGTAACCTGTGGTAGAAACGCACTTTTCTGCCGATGGCTACTTGTATGGTTTTGTTACATCATAAACATTTGAAGCTAGTCAAGCCTACACCACATGTTATTGTGTGGCCCGTCACAAAAGGTTTTAATCAGTCGATTTGTACAACGAAAGAGCAGAAACGGGATTGCAGTGTATAGCTGGAGTGATGCCTAAATCTTTAATGCCATCAGGAGCTAAAAAGCGCAAAATTTCTAAGGAGAAAAAGCACAAGGATCTGGCAATCTTAGCTAAAACACCGCGACTGAATCATTTTTTTCCAGCAAAACTTTCAAGCAGCAATCTTGAAGCAATGACTTTAACCACAGCACCTAAGAATATAGGTGAAAATCAAGACATAAGCTTGGAAAAAGCTTGCGCACGAGGCCCGGCTAGTGAGCAAGGAACAGTCGATTCATATAAAAACGTTTATTCCAATCCTTCCTTTGAGTCGGATGAAACAACAATCTGCGACTCGGAAAGTGCATCCGCCCCAAACCTACCGTTGAGTAATGAGGTGCCAAGTTCAACCGAATGCGTTGAGCAGCCGTGGCAATCGACTGGTCCGGCTAATTGGTTTCCTATCAGTCAAGACCTGGTTGATTACTGGATGGAACATGGATTGGAGCAATGTCCAAACAGAAGTCCGTCTGGAAACTACGCACGATCAAGACGTTATTATCAGCCATCTGCTAATCAGCCAGAGGGGCATCACCGTTACTTGACAACAAAAATGCTTTATTCTCGTTGGACTAATGGAGAGATTCATCCTCGAAAATGGTTGCTTTATAGTC